>ENA-OQEN01000328-OQEN01000328.1-human-gut-metagenome-genome-assembly--contig:-NODE-328-length-20840-cov-3.212234_pt1 | contig 20840 bp, 26 predicted proteins | sample MGYA00242791_ERZ504627 | MGnify/ENA primary metagenome ERZ504627 (study PRJEB26092, sample SAMD00036316) | human gut metagenome | host: Homo sapiens | study: EMG produced TPA metagenomics assembly of... | reverse complement strand
ATGTGGCCGTTCATCCTCTCAGACCGGCTACTGATCGTCGCCTTGGTAGGCCGTTACCCCACCAACTAGCTAATCAGACGCAGACCCATCGTAAAGCGATAGCTTACAAGTAGAGGCCATCTTTAGTGGAGCTCCCATGCGGAAGTTCCACAACATTCGGTATTAGCAGTCCTTTCGGACTGTTGTCCCCATCTTTACGGCAGGTTGTCTACGCGTTACTCACCCGTTTGCCACTCGACTTTCAAAAGCAAGCTTTCAATCGTCTCGTACGACTTGCATGTGTTAAGCACGCCGCCAGCGTTCGTCCTGAGCCAGGATCAAACTCTCCATAAAATTTATGAAGAACCTTGATTGGCTCTAAATATCTTTTTGGTCTAAGCTTCAAGAAGAAGCCTAGTAAAGAAATTGCCGATTGCTTATGTTCATAATCAATCGATGTTTTTAAAACATCTGGCTTGAATCACAAATGATTCATGTTGCATTGTTTAGTTTTCAAAGAACAACTTTGTCTTGTCGGAACATTTCATCATGTCCCTTACGACATCTACTATTTTATCGCAGCCTGTTCAGTTTGTCAAGAGATTTTTAAAATTTCTTTTTTGTCTGAACTCGAAACACTTTACTTTCAGATGCTTGCCAGTCAAGGCTTCTCATCTTTCGTATCCCGTGTCCCTCGCGGCGACTTGTATTATATTACACGCTCCGCCCCATCTTGTCAACACCTTTTTCTAAAAAAGACGCTGAAAATATGAAAACGAGCAGCTGCGGGATAAACAGCTGCTCGTCTTCATTGGGAAAGAATCATTTATCTTAGAGAGAAATGGAGGAAGTGGGATTCACTTCACATGTCGTGGGAGCCCTTGGGGATATCGGCTTTCCCATCGACAACCATAGTGTAGCAGGGCAATCTGAAAATACCCTAAGCTTATCTGAAAAATACCTGATTCTGATAGTTTTTTTCTTCTTTGGGCCGGTCACTCTTTGAGCTGGATGCTGCTGATAATCTTGTCGGCGAGTTTGCCCTGATCGTCCTCGTGCTCTTTCGGATAGGCGATGGCGATGAACCAGTACTCCTCTGGCAGCGGCAGGAAGACGACCTTCAGCGTCTCGTCCTCGCCACGCATCTTGCACTGGACGGTCGTGACATTCGCATCCTTGCCTGAGATCTTGATATTCTTGGCATCGCGCGAGGTCTCTTTGGCCTTGGCATTCTGCTCGAAAGCCGTCAGATAGCCGTCGAGCGCCTTCTGCTCGAACTGCGCTTTGCTCGCCGCGTCGCTCTTGAGCTTGTCGGTGTTCATGACGTACGTCGTGAACTGCATCAGATGGAAGTCCATGCCCTTAGCCTGCGTGACCCGACTGTCCGTGATGGACTTGACGTAATCGTTCGACTTGGCGGCTTCTTCCTTCGGCTGCTGTTCCAATGTGAACGGCAGGTCCATCTGCAGGCTGGTCACGCCGCCCTTGACTTCCTGCGAGGTCAGCTTGGCCTGGCCGCAGCCGAGCAGCAGGGCCGCCATGATGAGCGCCAGCAGGCCCACGGCAATGAGTTTCTTCATGCTATTTCCCTCTTTTCACAAATGAATTGATACTGAGGATATTATAGCATGATTCTCGATGCTCTGAGAGTTTTCCCGCTGCAAAAGTGCTACCGAGTGCTAAAAAGTGCTATATGGGACGTCACTTCGTCAGGTAGTCCTCGAAATTCTGTGCCTTGCGGTAGTCGTAGACGACGCCGTACTGCAGCCAGCTGTCAATCGAGGCGATGACGATGTTCATGATGGTGTGTGCGCTCAGGGCGAAGTTGCTGATCTCGCAGATCTTGATGGCCTCGCCCGTCCGGATGTGCTCGAACATGATAGTAATCTCATAGGCACTGCAGGTCAGCAGGTAGAGGTTGCCCGTGCTCTTCTCCTTGAGAGACATGTAGTGCGGATCTTCCCCATCGCGCGGCACGAAGCCGAACTGCTGGAAGCGCTCGATGAGCTGCGGCTCCGTCTCGCGGTGGAATTTGGCATTGATAGTATCGCGTTTAGCTTCGAGTTCAGTGAATAATGGGAAACTGATCATAAGGCATCCTCCTTACCTATACACAGCGTAAACTGGATTGAGTCCTGCATTGTGTGGAGTGCATCAAAAAAAGACACGCAGAGAGCGTGGCGCTTCGTTGCGTGTCTTTATGGTCTTGATTATAGCACAGGCGCGCGATTTCATCAAGCAGGGATGCGAGATATGGCACAGGAGCTGACTCATCCATCCGTTTTATCGGACGGCGCATGCATCGCATCCATCTGCTCGTCGGGAATCAGGATGACGTAGAAGATCCTGCCGTAGCGTTCGCTCTGGACAAGGCGGCCGCGTCGATGACCCAGCGCACCCTGCCGCTCTTCGTGACGATGTGGTAGTTGACCGCATCATTCTCCCGGTCACGCCGTTTTGTGCAGGCGTAGATCTGCTGCCAGATACTCGTATTCACCCGCTCGTAATCGTCGGGATGGACGATGCCGCGGAAGCTGTGTTTTGTGTAGTGAAGGAAATCATCGAGATCCTCGCACTCGAACAGGGCGATGAGTTCTTCATTGGCAAACAGGATGTCCTCCCCCTCTGCGTCGTAGATCAGGATAGAGGCAGGCAGGTTGAAGACGACGTCGCGCAGCGAGAAGCCCATCTGCACGCGGCGCGCCGCCGTCATACCCGGGGCATAGCGGCGGCAGCCGTTCTTGCCATGCAGCTTGACCGTGTAGAGCGCCGTATCCGCATCGCGAAGCACATCGAGTGGCGCTTTCCCATCTGCCCGGTCGGCCGAATAGACGGCATAGCCCATCGAGATGGTGTAGTGATAGACCGTCTGCTGGTAGTTGAACTCCTTCTTGAGGCTGACGAAGTCACGCACGATGCGCTCGGCAGCCGCCAGGTCATCGGTCGGCAGCACGATGATGAACTCATCACCGCCGTTGCGGGCCAGGACGGCCTCGCGCGGGAAGAAGACGCGCATGATGATGGCGAGATGGCGCAAGGCTCCATCGCCGACCTGGTGGCCGTTGATATCATTAATGAGCTTGAAATCATCAATGTCGAGCTGCACGAAGAGGGCCTGCTGCAACCGTCCGCCATTGAGCTGCGCCTTGATGAGGCTTCGAGGCCGTGGCGGTTGAGAAGCCCGTGAGCTGGTCGGTCATGGCCAGACGCCGCAGGTTCTTCTGCTTGTCGTGCATGAAGAGCAGGATGTAGGTCAGTGCCGTCAGCATGAGCAGGGCCATGAAGCCAAGAGCAGCAGCTGCACCAAACGAGCCCATCACTTCCAGCCTCGCGCGGTGCAAGTTGCATGCGCCACTGGCAGCCGCCATAAGAGAAGGTATAGCTGACAGGGTCGACCGGCGCGACGTCCGACTCCAGGATGGTCGCATAGTCGTTATAGCTGAAGCCCGTCTTCTCAAGGCGGTATGCCAAGCCCGACTTGTCCATGTTAGTGACCGTCCGCGAGAAGACGTCGGGGACCTTGATGTAGACCGCCGTAAAGCCCCAGAGCTCTTGCGGGCGGCTCGACCCGACATCCAGAAAAACCGGCATCATCATCGCCAGCGCCATGCCGTTCGACTGCGGATCCATCGGGCCCAGTATGATCAGCTCGTGGTTCTGCTGCGCATACTGCATAGCGAGCTTGCGCTGCGGCGCAGCAAACGCATCATAGCCCAGCGCGCTCCACTTCGACGAGGGATAGACAGCAGAGACTACACCGTCCGGCAGCAGCTGGACACTGTCAATCGGGATTTCACTGCGCCGGACGACGTAGTCCGTGATGCTGTCAAAATCCTCCATCGTGTGCTCTTTGCTGTTGGCGATGCTCATGGCCAGCCCGTTGACGATGCTTCGCCCTCCGAGAAGTCCTGCTGGAGCTCGTCGGAGAACACGACGGCATCGAGGCGGCAGTGATCGCGCAGGGATGTCATGCGCTTATCGTAGAGATCCTGCATCATGATACCCCAGCACATGAGCCCGACCAGGAATACGCAGGCCGTGATGATGATATTCTTAGAACGTGGCCTGTTCGCATTCGGCTTCATCCATTTCCCTCTCTTTCCCCATTATCCGTGTCATTCTTGCTATTCGTATATAAATACGACAAGAACGGACTGTTTTCCTTCCCGGCAGTCCGTTCCTTTTCTTCTTTCGTCGTTTTTATTTTTACTCTTGACTTCCCATCACCATGCTGCGGGGTCATCGGCGTGACGACGCCGAAGGTATAGCCCTTCTCCTTGAGGATGCGGATGATCTCTGGCAGTGCCTTGACGGTCTCCTCATGGCCTCGGAACAGTGCATGAGGATGATGGCTGCATGCGCTGCGACCGGCTGGTCGGTCTGCCCGTCGATGTTGTCGATGAAATCCTGCGCGACGGGATGGTTCGGCGCTGCGTCGGCCGAGCTGACGTTCCAGTCGTGCTCGACATAGCCGCTGGCCTTGAGTGCCGGACCGTAGGCCTTCGTGAAGTGGCCGATGACGCCGCCCGGTGCGCGCAGGATCAGCGGGCGCACACCGAGGATACCGTGGATGATCTCATCGGTCCGCTCCATCTCCGAGAGGAAGGCGTCCGGCGAGGTGTAGAGCTTCTTGTAGTCGTGGTCGTAGCTGTGGTTGCCGATGGCGTGATGCTCGGCGTAGATGCGCTGCAGGACATCGGGGTGGAGCTCTGCATGCTGGCCTGTCACATAAAAGGTCGCATGGACCCCGTTCTCCTTGAGGATGTCGAGGATGGCCGGCGTGTTCTTGTCGTCGGGGCCATCGTCGAAGGTCAGGTAGACGACCTTGCCCTCTTTGTAGGGCGTGAGGTCCGGCATCACCGTCGTCAGCCCCTTCGCGCGGCGCTCAGACAGCGTGTACCTGTCGTAGACCGGTACGGTCGGATCGGAGAGCTGCAGGTTCGAGAAGTCGTCGCAGCGATGACACAGGCGTCGGCATCGTCTACAGTGGTGGTCTCCGATGCGGAAGAAGGCTCTGCTCCGCCATCGGGTTCTGCCGCCTTTGGGGCGCCGCAGCCTGAAAGCAGCACTGCGCTCACGAGCAGGATGCCGGCCAAGAGCAGGAAAAGGCGCTGCCTCCTCCCATCGGCTTCATTTCTCTTCCTCGCCATATTCATTCCGGATCCGCCACCTTTCTTTCTGCTGCCTTTGCCTCTGCTGCCGGAGCCTGAGCGTCTGGCTGCGTCTGCTGCCCGGCATTGTAGGTGGCGGCCAGCTTTTCCATATACTTTTCCTGCAGGGACTCGATGCGCGCGGCGTACTCCGACTTGACGGTGAGCACGGCCGACTGGCGCTCATTCTCGGCCTTCATGAGCAGCATGCGCTTCTCATGCGTGTACTGCTCCTCGAGCGCATTGGTGCGCGCCTTCATCTCCTGCTCTTTCTCTTCAAGAGCCTGCGCAGTTTTTCCACCTGCGCCTCTGCCTGCCGCGCGCCTGCTCAGCTGCTTCGAGGCTCCGGCGCAGCTCGTCCGCCTTTGCCTGGACTTCCTTTGCGGCGGCCGCCTGCTCACGGCAGGCCTCATTCTCCTTCGTCAGCGCGGCAATCTGCTGGGCCTGCAGGGCGTTGAGGCGCTCCTTGTCGGCGAGGGAATCCGCCTGTGCCTTGGCCGCGAGGCGGGCGTCCTCCTTGGCATGGCTGAAGTCGCGCGTGAGCTTCTCCATCTGCTCGCGCAAGGTCTTTGCCTGCCCCTCCTGCTCCTTGGCCCGGAGTTCCGCTTCCTTCGCCGCCTTCGCCGCCAGATCGGCGCGCGTCTTCTCGGCGGCAAGGTCCTGCTGCTGGGCCGCAAATTTCTTCGCGAACTCCTGGCGGATGCGCTCCTCTGCATCCGCGTTAACCGTCAGCGCATAGGTGAACGCCTCCGAGACGCGGTTCAAGAGGCTCTGGAATTCCTTGACCTCCATGCCGCGCTCCGGCAGCGCTCCGATGGCCTTCTGCTGCATGTAGAGATTCGCGAGCGTCTGGAACGTCCCGTCCCAGGTCAGGTTGAGCTCCTCACAGATTTTCTGGAGCTTCTCGCTCGTCTCCGGCTCCATCTTATATGTCTTGACATTTGCCATAAAATCACCCCGCAAGATTTATCTGCCCTCTAGTATAGCCCTTTCGCGCCGAAACTGCAAAGAGACCTGCCGCCATGCAGCAGGTCTCTCCTCTTATCTCATATCATGCAACTGTATGCCACACACTCAGTCCCAGCCGAGCTTCTGGCGCTGGGCCTCGATGTCCGCGACGATCTCCTTGCCGAGGGCAAGCGGGTCGACGTTGACGTGCATGACGGCACCGAGGGTTTCCTTCGTATCGCGCTTGAGGAAGTTCTCGACCTTCGTCGAGCCTTGGACTGGCGGCTCGACGCAATGGTAAGAATCGATGCCGAAGAGGCGGAAGGCCAGAGAAGCGTCGAGCCCCTTCTCGTTCGACCACTCCGGGCTCGAGAAGGCGTACGGCATGTCCTTGATGGCCACGCCCGCGACAGCAGCGATGCCGCCGAGGATGGCCGAGGAACGTGTATTGTCGACACATTCGCCGACATGCCAGACAGGCGGCAGGTCGTTCTCCTTGAGGAAGGCCTGCAGCGAAGCGCCGGCCTCCTCCGCGCCCTCCTTGCTGCAGAGGCCCATCTTCAGCAGTGGGAAGGAGGCGCAGCCATTCGTCAGGATCAGGACGTTGTTCTGGATCAGCGTGCGCGCAACATCGAGCGTGGCGCGCTCGTAGACGACGCGCGGATTCGAGCAGCCGACGATGTTGCAGATACCGCGGATGCGGCCGTCCTTGAGTGCCTCGTAGAGGCCCTTGAAGCCGTCGAACTGTTCGGCGACATTCTCCGCGGTGAAGCCGACCTCAGCCGTGACCTCATACTTCGGGATGTGTACGGGGATGTCGCGGCGCGCGGCAAAGCTCTCGATGGCGCGCGTGACGATCTTGCGCGCAATCTTCTCCGTGTCCTCGACATTCGCGTGATGATGGTCGTAGCGTAGTGCTCCGCGCCCGGCAGGCGGGCGTTCTCCGACGTCGTGACGACGGTCGTCTTGAAGCAGCGCGCCACATCCATGATGGATGGGTAGACGTCCTGCACATCGGCGCACCAGAGGTCGAGCGCACCCGTGCCGAGCACGAGCTCCGCGCCGACGGCATTCGAGAGCGGGATGACGCCCTCATAGCGGTACATGGCGGCGAGGCAGGAGCAGCAGACGCCGTAGAACTGGATGCCCTTTGCGCCGTGTGCCTTCGCGAGCTCGATCATCTCCGACGTGCGGCCGATGCGCACGATCTCGCTGACGAGCGTCGGCAGATGGCCGTGCACGGCGATGTTGACCCAACCCTCCTTGAGCGCGCCGATGTTGACCTTCGACGTCGCGCGGTGGCCGTTGCCGAAGAGCACGTCCGTGCCGATGTTCGCGGCGACGACGCCCGTGAAACAGAAGGCGAGGCCGCAGCGCAGGAACTCCTGCATGAGGCTCTCCCAGTCGCCGTCCGTGCCGACAGCCGTGCGGTGGTACGAGTCGAAGACCTCGTTGTAGGCGCTTATGGGGATGATGTCGAGCTTGTCCCAGACATCCTGGCGCTCCTTCGGCGCCATCACGCGGATGGTCTTGTAGTCATCGGGGACGGCGCGGCTCAGGTCCTCGAGCAGGATGTCGGCGAGCTCACCCGTGAGCTCGCGGGCCGACTTGCCCTCCGTCTCGAGGCCGAACGCCTTCGAGACCGTGCGAAGTTTCTTCTCGCCGAGGATTGGCAGCTTGAGGCGGCCCTCCGCGACGAACTTCATCGAGAGCAGGATCTCACGGGCATGCGCGCCATGCTGGGCGACGCCTGCGGCCGCGCTGCGCAGCAGGTTGCGCGCTACAATGACATCGGCATCTGCACCGCAAACGCCGAGTGGGCTCTTCTTCGTGATCTTGCACGGGCCCATGTTGCAGTTCTTGCAGCAGACGCCCGCCAGACCGAACGTGCACTGCGGCTTCTGTTGGTCGAAGCGGTCAAAGACCGTGTCGCAACCGAGCTGGCCGAGATACTTGATCATCTCGCGCACGGCCGGGTCCGGCGTCTGCTCGAGGACATCTTCCTTCGAGCAAACGTCTTGCGGTACGCCGCAATAGCCGTCATGTAATCGTTGACGCCGACTTCATGATGCTCGCCCGGCGCGTGGACATGCGTGCGCCAGTCCGGATGCTCGCCCGGCTTCAGCGGGCCATCCTCATGATGATGGTGGTGATGACCGTGCTCGTGGTCATGCTCGTGATGATGATGCGTGTGTTTCTCTTCCGCCATATTGCTCTCCTCGCTCCTGTCTTTCATACAGTTCACAGTTTATTAATGGTAAACATATATAATTAATATGCTTTATTCTCATCTACTATGATAGCGGCTCCGCGCACATTTGTCAATCCACATCTTTAGCGTGCAGCAGATGCATGACCTGCTGCACCGTCTGACGCAGATTGGTCTCCGTCGTCGCGCGCACCATGGTTCCCTTGACCAGAGATATCATTGTAACACGATTCCAGCCGGCAGGCGCACGCGTCAAGCCGCGGCGTGGAAACGCGCGGCAGCTCTGGCGATGCCGAAGCGCTGCAGCACGAGGGCGATGATGAAGTTGAGGACAAAGCAGCCCGCAAAGAAGAGCAGCGGGACCGTATAGCCGCCCGTCTGGGCGCGCAGCCACGAGACAAGCATCGGGCCGACGATGCCGGCAGCCGCCCAGGCCGTCAGCATGCGGCCGTGGACAGCGCCCAAGAGGCGCGTGCCGAAGAGGTTCGTGAGATATGCCGGCATGACGGAGAAGCCGCCGCCCGAGCAGCTCGTGATCAGGAAGATCATGGCCTGGAACAGGAAGATGTCGCGCGTGTTGCCGAGCTGCCAGAACGCAACCATCTCCATGAGGAAGAACAGCGCGTACATGCGGCCGCGACCGATGTAGTCCGAAACCGTCGACCAGATGAAGCGGCCGCCGCCGTTAAAGAGACCGATGAGGCCGACCATTGTTGCCGCAGAACCCGCGTCCATGCCGATGACATCCTGTGCCATCGGCGCCGCAAGCGCGAAGAGCGCGATGCCGCAGGCGATGTTGACGAAGAACACCCACCAGAGCGAGGCAAACTGCCAGGTCTTGAGCGCATCCGCAGCTGTTGGTCCCATCTCGACCTGCGTCTTTGCGTGCACGCGAGCCGTGCCGTCCACAGGCGGCTTGAGGTAGAGCGACGCCGCGAGCATGACGGCCACATAGAGCGTGCCCATGATCAGGAAGTTCTCGGCGATGCGAAGGAAGCCGTGACCTGCTGCATCGTCGGCCCGGCAAACAGCGTCGCAAAGCCAAAGCCCATGATGGCCAGGCCCGTCGCGAGGCCACGGTTGTGCGGGAAGTAGCGGATGAGCGTCGAGACCGGTGCCATGTAGCCGATGCCGATGCCCACGCCGCCGAGCGCGCCGTAGCAGAGGTAGATGAGCGGCAGGTTGTGCCAGGAAATCGCCAGGTATGTCCCGAACATCGCCAAGCCAAAGAACAGCGTCGATAAAAGACCACTCTTCTTCGGGCCGATCTTCTCGACGAAATTGCCGAGAAAGCACGTCGTGATACCGAGGAAAAGGATGGCCGTCGAGAAGACGCCCGTCGTCTCCGAAAGCGTGATGCCCATCTCTGCCATGATTGGCCGCGTCAGGACACTCCAAGCGTAGACACTGCCGATCGAGATGTGGATGCCGATGGCCGCCAACGCAATAAGCCAACGATTTCGCATAAAAATTCCTCCTGTTCCTTCTCTCTGTCTCTTTGCCGACTGTTAAAACATAGTAATTATATATGCTTTATTATATATCCTTATAATAGCAGAGAAAACATAGTATGTCAATATGTTTACAGGATAAAAATACCGCTCCCAAAAGGAGCGGTATACAAGGGAAAGTAAACTCATGCCTGCGGCTCTGCGACGGACAGCTTTTCTTTCTTGGCTGCCTCCGCGGCTTCAAGCTTGGCTTCACCGCGGAAGTAGAGGCCGATGGCGAGGAAGCAGAAGAGGTTGACGATGAAGGAGAACTGCATGGAACCCGTGACATCCGAGACAAAACCCTGGATGGCCGGGACGAAAGCACCGCCGACGATCGACATGACGACGATGGCGCCAGCTGTCTCCGTGTACTTCTTCTCAACAGCTTCGAGTGTCTTGGCGTAGATCGTCGCCCAGCACGGTCCGAAGAGCAAGCTGACCGAGACGGCCGCCCAAAGTGCCGTCATGTTCGGGACGAAGGACGCGTAGAGCAGGACGATGCAGCCGATGACGGAATAGGCTACGAGGACTTTGTTGGCCGAGAACTTCGTCATGAGGAAGTTCGCGATGAATTTGCCGACGAAGAAGCAGATGAAGCTGTAGACCATGAAGTCGGCGGCCATGCGCTCATTGAAGCTCGGATTGAGGTGCAGTGCGAGGCGGATCGTGAAGGACCAGACGGCGACCTGCATGCCGACGTAGAGGAACTGCGCAACGATACCCTTCTTGAAACGGCCGTTCTTGGCGAGGTACGAGAGCGTCTCGCCCATGCCCGGCACCTTCTCAGCAGCCGACTTGACCTTGCATTTCGGGAATTTCGTGATGGCGAAGAGCGCAAAGACGGCGAGCAGGATGTAGATCATGACGTGGTACGGCTCCAGCGTGTGCTGCAGCATCTCCATCTTGAAGGCCGTTGCCTGCACGGCGTCCATCAAAGCGAGCTGCGAATGCATGCTCTCGCCTTCCTGGAAGATCAGGTACTTGCCGAGCAAGATGCCGCTGACGGCGCCAATCGGCTGGAACGTCTGGCTGATGTTGAGGCGCAGCGTCGCATTCTTCTCCGGTCCGATCATCGTGCTGTACGTGTTGGCCGACGTCTCGAGGAAGCCGAGCCGATGGCGATGGCAAAGATTGCGACGAGGAACATCGTGTACGTCGCCATATGCGAAGCCGGGAAGAACAGGCAGCAGCCCGCGATGTAGAAGCCGAGGCCCGTGAGGATGGCCGTCTTGTACGTCGTCTTGCGGATGACGATGGACGCCGGGATGGAAATCAGGAAATAACCGCTGTAGAAGGCGCTCTGCACGAGGCACTGGCGAAGTCACTAAGCGCAAAGACGCTCTTGAACTGCGTGATCAGGACATCGTTGAGACTCGCGGCCGCCGCCCAGAGCGGGAAGAGGCACGAGAGCAGGATGAACTGGAAAATCGGGGTCTTACTGAGGTAACCGTTGTCGTACTGGATGATTGTATTCTTATCCATCTTATCCATGAAAAATTTCCTCCTGAATCAGAATATCCGGATCCGAATCGAGACGCGAGGTCAGGCATCGAGAAACGCGGCAAACTCTTCGGCACCGGCATACGAATCCTGCGTGCCCTTGCGCGTGACGCTGAGCGCCGCGTACTTAGATGCGCGCTGCATCGAACCGAGCACATCGCCGGTCCGCGCATACGTGTCGACAAAGCAGCCGATGAAGGCGTCACCAGCGCCCGTGCTGTCGACCGCATCGACCTTGAGCGACGGCACGAGCTGCGTCTCCTCTGCCGTGACGAGCAAGGAGCCACGGCTGCCCATCGTGACGATGACATTCGTCAGCCCGCGCTCCACGAGGCTCTTCGCCGCCTCGCGTACCTGCTCGACCGTATCGACGGGCTTGTCGACGAGGATGGAGAGCTCCGTCTCATTCGGCACGAAGAAGTCGCACTGGCAGGCCATTTCGAGCGAGAGTTCGCGGCTTGCAGGCGCCGGATTCAGCAGGACCTTGATGCCGTGCGCCCTGGCGAAGCGGATGGCCGCATAGACCGTCTCGAGCGGCACCTCGAGCTGCAGGACGAAGAGTCCGCACTCTGCGAGCGCCTCCCCCGCTGCCTCGATGTCAGCCGGGCAGAGCTTCTCGTTCGCGCCCGGGTTGATGAGGATGCGATTCTGTCCCGAGGCCTCGACGATGATAGTCGCGATGCCGTTCGACGTCCCCTCAGCCGTCTTGACAAGGCTCGTGTCGATATGGTTCTTCTGGAAATTCTTGAGTGACTGCTCGCCGAACATGTCATCGCCCACCGCGGTCATCATCACGACGTCGGCGCCGAGTTTGGCTGCTGCGATGGCCTGGTTGGCCCCCTTGCCGCCGCTGGCGATGTGGAAGCCGCTGACGCGGCGCGTCTCCCCGCCTGCGGCATGGTATCCGTATACGAGACGATGTCCATCATCGTCGACCCAATCACTGCAATCTTCATGGAAAATCCTCCTATATCTTATCCCTTATCCTTACTCTCATTCGGCCCGCGGGTGGGCCACACTCCCACGCTTCATCAGCTTGTTGTAGACCTGGATGCGCATCCTCGCCTGACCAGGCTCACGGATGAGTTCGAGCAGCGGCGCACAGCGGCCTGCCCGAGCTCTTTCTTGTAGACGTGGATGGTCGTGAGCCCCGGCGCGCAGACCTCGCTGAAGGCGATGTCATCGAAGCCGATGATGGAGATGTCCTCCGGCACGCGGTACTTGTACTTCTGCAATGCCTGCATGGCGCCGAGCGCGATCATGTCGTTGTCGGCAAAGAAGGCCGTCGGCATCTCCCGCCCCTCGTCGAGGATGCGCCCAAACGCTTCATACGCTCCCGTGATCGAGACAGGCATCTCGAACTGGAAGGAATCGGCAATCGGCAGCCCTTGCTCGAGCAGTGCCCTGCGGTAGCCGTTGGCGCGGCAGGTGAAGTTGCGCGTGCGCAGGCTGCCGTAGAGGTAGCCGATCTTCGTGTGCCCCTCTGCAATCAAGTAGCGCACAGCCTCGGCCACGGCATTCTCGTTCTCCATCAGCACGCATTGGAACGGCAGATTCTCGAAGGCACAGTCGAGCAGCACGAGCGGCACCTGCGCCGTCAGGAACGGCCTGGCATCCACTTCATTGAGCTCCGTGCCGATCAGCAGGATGGCCGACGAGGTATCACTGAGCAGATCTTCGACCTGCGCATCGTAGTCCGGCTCACGGCGGTAGAGGTTCACGAGCTTTGTCTCATAGCCATTGCGGCGGCTCTCGTTCTCGATGCTCTCGATGAGGTCCGAGAAGAACGGCGCATCGGAGAACACCTCGCCACTGTCGCGATACGTCACGAGACGGATGCTCTGGATGCGGCTCGCGGACACATAGCCGTACTCGCGGGCCAATGCCAGGATCTGCTGCGCTGTCTCATGGTTGACGCCGCGCTTGCCGTTCAGAGCATTCGACACAGTCGCCGCCGAGAAGCCCGACAGCTCACTTAATTTCTTGATGTTGATTTTCACGGTTCCAGCCTCCTTCTTTCTCCTATCCATTCTAAACGAAGCAGGCGGAACACGCAATGACGCGCGGCGCAGGCGCTCAGAAGACGACACCGGCACGCAGGATCACATTGGGATACGGCGAGAACTCGCCCGTCCGTATCGCGAACTTTGCCTTGGCCGAGAACGCCTTGAGCTCGTCGTGCGGCATGTACTCAGCCGGCACGCCCTTGAGCTTCTGCTGCAGGTACGCGTGGAGCGTCTCATTGTGCGTGCGGATCTCATCGGCCAGGTAATACCCTTCGACCTCTGCCTCCTCAAGCACCGCATCGAGCACCTGGCGGAACGTCGGCACGCCAGCCGTCACGGCCAGGTCAATGATCTCGACGCCCGGCGGAATCGGCATGCCGGCATCACCAATCATGAACAGGTCCTTGTGGCCGAGCGCCGCAATGCAGCGCGAGAGCTCCGCATGCAGTACACCGTGTTTCTTCATCGCAATCTCTCCTCTTCTCTATCGTTTGCTTCTCTTTTCGTTGACATGGTCATTATACACCATTGAGTAAAATAAAGCAATAAAAATTTAGATATTATTTTATAGATTTTTAGGGAGAATTCTCTTATTTCGTTGTATAAGCGAGTATTTTTGACGATTATCAGCCGGATTTGAGATTATATCAAGCATATTTCCTATCTTAATATAACGAACAGCATTTCGTCACCTATATCTTTGGGTAAATATTTATATAAAATTTTACCTAAAGGCACAAAAATACGACCAGCAGCTGGTCGCATCGTTTCAATCTGTGATTCTCTTTTACTTGCCGAAATGGCGGATAGCCTGCTTGCTGATCCGCCGCACGCCGCAAAACGGCTCAGCGCCGGCCTCGGCCATGCAGTGGGCGACGATTTCCGTGGAGATTGGCGCCATGCTCCGGAAGAGGCGACGGGCATTGAGCAGTTGGAGCACCTTGACCGAGATGGTCTCGAGCGGCCGCTTCGCGTGCTTGCGGATGAGCGAAGGCGGCTGCACGATGGTCAGGCCCTCGAAGCCGAGTGCCTCCATATCATTCTCAATCTCGCCCTTAAGCTTCATGTAGAAGAACGCCGAGCTCGCATCGGCACCAGCCGAAGAGACGAGCACCATGTGGCGGACACCGTTCTTCTTGGCGAACTGCGCAAACATCATCTGATAGTCGTGGTCGATGTGATACTGTGCCTCTTTTGAGCCCGCCTGCTTCTTCGACGTGCCGAGCGCCGAGAAGATGACATCGCCCTGCACGAGGTCGTGCCAGCCTTCTGTGCGCTCGAAGTCCACGACGTACGGACGTATCTTCGGATTCTCTATGCCGAGCTCGCGGCGCGTGAAGTCCGCACTTCGGTATAGCGCGAGTCATGGCAGAGCACTTCGACGAGGTCGCGCCCGACGGCACCCGTCGCGCCAACAACAATTGCTTTCATCTGTTTTCTTCTCTACTTTCTGTATGGTTTGCCTGCGGAGACCAGCCGATGCACCGCTGTGCCATCTGCTGCAGCCTGCCGCTCGCGCGCAGCTCGGACAGGATGCGGTTGACCGCCCCGGCCATGCCGCGCATTTCGGGCTCAGCACGACGCAGAACGCTTCGTGCGTGAAGGGCTTATCAATCAGTGGCGCAGCGAGCTCCGGGAAGCGCCGTATGTAGAAGGCCGCCTCCACCGTCTCGGTGATCATGACATCCGCTCTGCCAGGGCAATCTGCTGCGGGATGTCGACATTCTTCGCGAAAATGCGGCAGTCGGCATGACGGAGATTCGCCTTGGCGAAGGCCTCATTCGTGCCGCCCGGATTGTACATGACGCGGACGTCCGGCTCGTCGATGTCGGCGAGGCTCGTGAAGCGCGCGGCATCCGCCTTGCGGCAGAGGATGGTCTTGCCGGTCTCGAGGTAATCATCGGACAAGGTCAGCTCCGCCTCGCGCTGCGGCGTGCGCGAGATGCCGCCGATTGCCATGTCAAAGGCATTGGCCTTCGCATCCTGCACGAGCGTATTCCACGTCGTATCGACGACTTCCAGCTTGCAGCCGAGCGCTGAGGCGATGTGCCAGGCCAGCTCGATGTCGAAGCCCCGATAGGAGCCAAAGCACGCTGCATGGTAGGCCATCGGCTCGTAATCGCCCGGCGTGCCGAAGAACAGCTGCTTCTCAGTGGATCCCATAGCTTGCGTTGAACCGGCGATTGATATCGCGAATCTCTTCCTTTCCCTCGATATAGGCTTATACATCTCGAACGGATCGCCGACGCCCAGCGCACAGCCGGAACAGTTCTCGCAGCCCGATTCGCATGATAGCGAACGCCGCACGATCTCCTCTCGCTCTTCCCGCGTCGTATCTTTTATGAGTACACTCTTATATCCTTTCATGAAAATCACCTTCTTGAATCCTATTATACGAGTTTTTGATTCGCTTGCCTACTGACTTTTTATTCCCAAGTGGATGTGGTATCATAAGACTCAGCAAAAATGAATGAAGCAAACGGAAAGGACGATACATATGACAAACACGAGGACGGTCCAGGTCACCTGCGAGCTGCCATGCGCAGGGCGAGTTCACGGTCTATAAGAGCATCAACACGAAGGAGAGCCCGGCGCTCAAGGAAAAGGTGCGCGACGGCTCGCTCTTCCAGTTCAGCTGCCCGCCTGCGGCGCGAAGACGACGGTGGACTACCCGTTCCTCTACCATCAGCGGAGGACCACTACATGATCAACTACGGCAAGCTTGAGGACGGCGCCAAGGCGCTCGAGATGCTGCGCGGCAAGGGTGTCGCGCTCAAGGACTGGGCGGCGGAGATGGAGAAGACGACGCGGCCTACGTGCTGCGCGCGGTCGATGACCGCCTGGCCTTCCGCGAGAAGCTCTTCATCTTCGATGCGGGGCTCGACGACCGCCTCGTCGAGATCTACAAGTTCATGGTCTGCTACCAGTATGCGGCGGCAGGAAAGGCGCAGGGCGGCGAGCACGCGTACTTCTACACGGACTCGCAGGGGCATCACCGCGTCCAGCTCGTGCGTGGCAAGGAAACGCTCGGGCTCGCGGACTTCCCGCGCAAGATCTACAACCAGATCCATGCGGAGTACGCGAAGAAGCTCGGGGACATTCGGAAGGCGGAGCCGGTGGTCGATCAGGCATGGGCTCGGAAGTTCCTGATGGCGCAGGGGCAGGTTTGAAGAAGGACTTGGCAGACATCGCGGGGGCGGCGGGCATGTCATTTCGGCTTCGGCGGCTCCGCTGAATGGCCCCAATGGCATCATGCGTGGCGGCCTTGGCCGATGGCGGAGATGTCCATGTCGGGGTCGATGAGGATGTGGTAGTCGGGATAGGCGGCCTGGACTTCTTGGTGGAGTTCTCGGAGGATGGCCTGGAGGTCGTTGCCGAAGCGCACGACGACGTCGAAGCGCATCTCTTTCTCCGTGCGGTCGACGTAGAAGCCGTGGACCTGCAGGGCGTAGGGATGGGCCATGACGATCTTGTAGACGGCCTTGCGGATGGGGATGGCTCCGGGGTCTTTGGCGTTGTAGGAGTAGACGCTGACGCCCATGAGGCGCACGCCGGTGGCCTCGAAGACTTTGTCGTGGATGCGGCGGGTCAGGCGGTCGGCTTCTTCGACGGTCATGGTGTCGGGAAGTTCGATGTGGACGGATGCGTAGTTGCGGCCGGGGCCGTAGTTGTTCATCATGAGGTCGTAGGCACCGCGGATCTCGGGCTCACGGGCGAGCATGCCCTTGATCTTGCGCACGAGAGTGGGGTCCGGCCGCTCGCCTAAGATGTCGTTGAGCGTCTCGCGCATCATGTCGATGCCGGACTTGATGATGAAGCCCGCGATGATGACGCCGACGTAGGCCTCGAGCGAGACGCCCGTGCCGAGATAGATAAGTGCCGACACGAGGACGGAGAACGACAGGATGGCGTCGAACAGGGCGTCGGCGCCCGACGCTTCGAGCGCGCCGGATTCGGCGGCTCTGCCCTGCTGCTCGAAATAGCGGCCGAGCACGATCTTGACGACGACGGCCACGGCGATGATCACGAGCGACAGCATGCTGTAGTCGGCAGCCTCGGGCTCGACGATCTTCTTGCCCGACTCCCAGAGCGAAGTCAGGCCTGCGTAGAAGACGATGGCCGCGATGATCATGGCGCTGAGGTACTCGATGCGGCCATGGCCGAATGGATGCTCCTTGTCCGGCTTGCGGCCCGCGAGTTTGGCACCAGCGACCGTGATGACGGACGACAGCGCGTCGGACAGGTTGTTGACGGCATCGAGCAGCACGGCGATGGAGTTCGCCGTCAGTCCGACGGCTGCCTTGAAGGCCGCTAGCAGGATGTTGACGACGATGCCGACGAGACTCGTGCGCACGATGATCTGCCGCGCATGGCCATCTCCTGTTTTATTGGTATCGTATTGGGATTTTCTGTCATGGTGATACACCCCTTTGGCATGAATTAGCTTGATTAAGTGTACATTATAGCACACTTTTCGCACAACTGCCGATTTTCTCCCCAAGAATCTTCACATTTTCTTCACAATCCCGCCATATCTTCTGCACAGTCCTTTCTTATACTAGAGCTATCCAAGCAAGCCAAGTGATTCACTCGATGCCGGGCTGACGGTCCGGCCAAAAGAAAGGACGGTATCCCCTATGATGATGACAAATTACATGGAAGTGCTCATGAGCAACCAGCCCTGGAACCTCATCGCCTTCATGGTCCTGCCTGTCGCAATGGCAGAGCTCCTGACAGCAGCAGAACTCTTCATCCTCGCACGGCCAGAAACGAGCGCGGGATGGAAGAAGCTCAGCCACGGCCTTGGCATCGCTCTCGGTCTCTACTTCCTCGGCGTATTCCTCTGCTTCATCCTGCACATCCTCCCGGGCATTTCCTTCCGTGGCTGGATCGACAAGCTCGCCATCGTCGCCTACCTCGCCGGCGTCCTGCCGCTCGGCGCGATCGCGCTGCAGGAACTCGGCCTCTTCGGCGGCCCATCAGCCAAGCGTCAGTGGCATCACATCCTGCTGCTCATCAGTTTCCTCGTTGTCAGCCACATCGCGATGATCTTCGGCATGGTCGACCCGACTCTCTCCGGCTGGCAGCCGCCGATGCAGCAGATGCAGCAGATGGACATATGGGCCACATGGATCACATGGATCACATGGATCACATGGACATATGGATCATATGGACAATAGCATGCAGCACCATGACGGCATGCAGATGAAGTGACTCTTTTTCCAGCAGAACAGCCCTGCCTATCCAGCAGGGTTTTTCTTCTATCTGAACCGTACAACAAGCGAAAGGATGAATTGCATGCAACTGAATGCCCGACAAGATCCATCAAATGATTCTACTGTGCGCAGTGCTCTGATTGTCGATGATGATGCGCGTCTCCGCCGTCTGCTCGTCGATTTCCTGGAACAGTCGAACTGGCAGACATACGAAGCCGCCGATGGCATCGATGCACTCGAAGCGGCCCGACTGCATCATCCCTCCATCATCATCCTTGACCTCATGATGCCGCGTCTCGACGGCATGGAGACCTGCCGCCGCCTGCGCCAGGTCTCGCAGGTCCCGATCATCATGCTGACAGCCCGCGATGATGAAGTCGACAAGCTTCTCGGTCTCGAGCTCGGTGCCGATGATTACCTCGTCAAGCCTTTCAGCATGCGCGAGCTCGCCGCCCGCATGAAGGCCATCCTGCGGCGCACTCAGGCATTCCCCGCTTTCCAGAAGCAATATGAGGCTCCCGCCATCCTTCGCTGCGGCGCTCTTTCTCTCGACACATGCCGCCATACGGCAGCCATCGACAAGAGTGCGCTCTCCTTGACACCGATTGAGTTCTCCCTGCTCGAGCTCTTCCTGCGCCATCCCGGGCAGGTCTTCAACCGCCTGCAGCTGCTCGAGGCGACACACGCTTCGCCTTCGAAGGATACGAGCGGACCATCGACGCCCACATCCGGAACCTGCGCCGCAAACTGGAGGCCGCCGCTCCTGCCAGGCACTACATCCAGACTGTATACGGCATCGGCTATAAATTAGAGGGGGAATCCTGATGTTTGACCGACACAGCATCCAGCTGAAGCTGGCGGGAATCACCTTCCTGCTGCTTGTCTTCACCGTCTGCAGCCTGATTGCCCTGACGAACGCACAGATGGAAACCGCATTTGGCGACTACATTTCCCTGCACCTCTCCGTCATGGAGCACGGCCCGGCTGAGACGATGTTCATCCATTCCGTCCATCAATCCTTATGGTGGGTCGGGCTCTTCTTCATCCTGCTCGGCTCATCGTCACCTCCATCATCGCCGCAAACATCACGCGGCCGCTGCGCCGACTCACGAGGGCAGCCGCCGCTGTAGAGCATGGCGATTTCAACCAGTGCGTCCCCGTCGATTCAAGCGATGAAGTCGGCCGCCTGACCAAGGTATTCAATGGGATGACGGCCAGACTCGCGCAGAATGAACGCGCACAGCGCGATTTTTTCGCGAGCATCACACATGAACTGCGCACGCCTCTCGCCCTACTGCAGGGCACGCTCGAGAACATGACAGCCGGTGTCACCGAGCCGACACCGGAGCGGCTCTTCGCGATGCAGGAAGAGATCATGCGCCTGAATCGCCTCGTGACGGATCTGCGCGACCTCTCGCTCGCGCAGGCGCACGAACTCCGCCTGCACCTGCGCCCGACCGACCTCGGGCAGCTCGCCCAGCAATGCACCATGCTCATCCAGCCACTGCTCGACGAGAAAGAGCAGATGCTCCAATGCCAGATTCCCGAGCATCTGCCCCGTCTGATGCTCGATGCTGACCGCATGCGGCAGGTCGTCGGCAACCTGCTCGTCAATGCCAGCCGCCACTCCAGAAGCGGAAGTCACATCCGACTGACCATCCGCGAGCAGTCTGACTGCATCGAGCTCTGCGTTGCCAATGACGGGCCATGCATCCCCGCAGAAGACCTGCCTCACCTCTTCGACCGGTTCTACCAGAGCGCCGATCATGCGCCGGGCGGCTCCGGCCTCGGTCTCGCGCTTGCCCGCCAATACACAGAGAGCCATCACGGCACGATTGCTGCTGTATCGACACCAGAAGAAGGCACTGTTTTCACGATACGTCTGCCAAAGGCTTGACACTCCCTATGCCTAAAGGCAGGGGATTCTTGGTTCGACGACCACTGCGCCGCCTCCGAAGAATTGGCGTCTTACACGATCTCCCCAAGCGTGAATTCCCGTGTGCCCCACGGTATGTTTTATTTCCGTTCATGCAACTTTGGATTTGTCTTCCAAGGCTTTGCGCAGGATGTTCTTTGCAGCATTCACATCTCTGTCGTGATGGGTTCCGCACGCTGGGCAATCCCATTCGCGGACGCTCAAATCCTTTGTCAGTGGATTCTGATAGCCACAAGCAGAGCACGTCTGACTCGATGGGTAGAACGTATCGACCTTGAGCAGTTCGCCCCCGTGCAGTTCCGTCTTGTATGTGAGTTGGCGGAAGAACTCACTCCAGCTCACATCTGAGATTGACTTCGCGAGTTTATGATTCCGCAGCATTCCTTTGATGTTCAGATGT
>ENA-OQEN01000327-OQEN01000327.1-human-gut-metagenome-genome-assembly--contig:-NODE-327-length-20862-cov-4.363443_pt1 | contig 20862 bp, 23 predicted proteins | sample MGYA00242791_ERZ504627 | MGnify/ENA primary metagenome ERZ504627 (study PRJEB26092, sample SAMD00036316) | human gut metagenome | host: Homo sapiens | study: EMG produced TPA metagenomics assembly of... | reverse complement strand
TGCAGCTTCGGAGTTTATTGCTTTTGCAGATCGACTTGCTGCCGAAATTCGCCTGGGGAAAGGCAGTACTTTTAATGTTTCAAGCAATATAACTGATTTTTTGAAGCGCATTGAAATGTTGCATATAAAAGCAAAAAGCATTGATAAAAGTGATTGTTTTTCTTACTATACATGACCCGAGGCGTCCGTAATCCGCAAAAGCATAGGATTTTCAATTAAATCCGAATTTGGACACAATCCGACACTGTTTAACACGGCAAAGGCTTCCGCTGCAGTGTACAAAGTCAGCGGGATGAACGACGAATTAATGGCCGAAATTAACTCTATGGTTGACGCAAAAGGGCATGCTGCCGTTTCGGAAAGATGCGATTTTATTGCAAAAAGCAATTGCAAACTTAAATTCATCGGATTTCCTGTTGCAGCAAGAACGGGAATTGCTGCATTTGAGGAGAATCTTGATCTGCTGGATCCCAGACTTCCTAAGATTATTGATTATATGTTGTGGAATCATTTTTTTGAACATGAAACTCGAACGGACTTGGAAATTATCACAAAAAACATTGTGCTAAAAAACCCTTGCGAAATTTCAAGACCTGAAATTAAATATGAATATATAATCAAATCGTTTCTTTACGCTGCCTATTGCGGAATGACGGCTTCTACTCTATGGGACGGCGACAGTAAAGTTAACGGTGGTTTTATTAAAGTCAGTGCCGACGGTGACGTTGTTGCGTATTATGCATTGGAATCAGATGCATTTAAATCATACTTGTTTAAGCATTGTTATCTGGAGTTTCCGTCAACAGATGAAAAACATGGAAACTATGCTAAAGTCTATAAGGAAAACGGTGAGTATTATTTTAGACTGAACTTTCAAATCAGGTATAAGTGATGAAGATAGGCAGCTTGTTTTCGGGAATTGGAGGTATAGATATTGGTTTTTTGCAGGCCGGATTTACTGTTGCGTGGGCAAATGACTGCGATCCGCAGGCGTGCAAAACGTATCGGTTTAACTTTCCGAATGTAAAACTTTATGAAATGGATATATGTCGGTACAACCCCACAGAACCGGATCATGTTGATGTAATCACAGCGGGATTCCCCTGTCAACCTTTTTCCATATGTGGAAGTCAAAACGGTTTTTCGGACAAGAGAGGGGTGCTTTTTTCGAAATAATGCGTATTGCGGATATGTTGAACCATCCTATACTTTTCCTCGAAAATGTCGCAAACATTACAGACCATAACGATGGTAAAACATTCAATATAATTCATAATGAGCTTTCTGAAAGGGGTTATTTTATTCGGTATGCAATTATGGATGCATGTCGATACGGTATCCCTCAACATCGCACCAGAATGTATTTGATTGCCTTTAAAAATGAGAGGGATTGTAACGCATTTTTGTTTCCGCTCGGACAGGACTGCGAAAAAAATATTTTTGATTGCATTTGATAGGACGCATAAGCAGGATGAAAAATTCTACATTAAGGAAGGCTCAGCGACATACATGCAGCTGATTTCGGCAATGAAAGATCCTGCGCAGATTTACAGGTTCTCTGATTTTGGTGTTCAATCGGGAAAGAACGGGATCTCATTTACATTGAAAGCAAATATGGGAACTTGGCGAAACAGAATACCGTACATCAGAGATGATTACGGAATTCGAATGATTACTCCTCAGGAATGCCTTGCATTGCAAGGCTTTCCTGAGAACTTTGTATTTCCTTCCATACCGATTGCAAGCGCTTATAAACAGTGCGGGAATACAGTTGCTGTCCCTGTGATAAAAGCAATTGCAAAGGAGATGCTGAACACCTGCATGTGAAGTTGCAGTAGAGTTTTAATACCGATGTCCGCGAAAACCTCAGCCTATTCGAATAATCTTTTCGACGGCTTCGAGCCATGTTTTTCCGTTTGAAAGGCGGACATCAAGCGAACACACTTCAACGGTATAGACATTTTGCGTTGCGGAGGACTGCACGGGGGCGAATTTGCCCGCCGCGCTCAGGCAGAGCAGTTCATTGCCGTCGGAGCCGTAATAAATCATAACGTGTCCGGGAAAGAAAAGAATGACACCCGCAGGCTGACTCAGGATTGTCTCACGCTTCGCTTCCGCCGAAAGGGAAGAAACATCCGCTGCGTATTTTTCGGGAAGTTTGGCAAGGTCGGAGGTGTTGCGCGGCAGCATTATGCCGAAACAGCGGTAGATTTCCATAACAAGCGCGGAACAGTCCCGTGTGCCGAGCATTCCGCCCCAACCGTAAATTTCTCCGCGCGTTTTGTCCGCAAGCCGAATCACATTGCTGTATGTAAACGGCATATATCCGATATGAACATCCCTTGAAATCGGAACAAGAGCTTCAATGAATTTCAGACTCCCGTCCGCCGCGCGGGAGGAACGTTCACAATATAGTTATCATATGACATTCTTCCGCGAACGGATTTGACCGTTCCGGGCTTTTCCGCAAGCGAAAGCCGCATTCCCATCGTTAATTCAAGCTCCGAAACCAACGGTTCGTACGGATCGCGGCAAAGACGGAAACTGCTGCCCGTTACAACAAGAAAATCGTTTTCGGGTGCAAGCAGAGCTTGCCATTGTTTAAAGCTGCTGCACAGCGCAACGCTGTCGGAGTTTATCCAACCGACATAAAAATATGCTGCAACGAAAAGAAATTTACCGTCGGCACTTTCATGCAGCACGGCGAGAGGCTCGTTTGCAGAACAACGGATTCCTGAAGAGTGTCACCGAAGCGGTCGTTGGGCTTTGAAGTTACGCGCGGCGCAAACGGAACGGAGCGAAGGTCGCTGCGCTGCACACAGAAACCAAAGCGTACATTTGAATTATTCCGAACGGCATCCAATGCACGGTTGTTCAGAATTTCATTCCGCTGCTGAGCGGAAAGCGGCGTTTGCCCGACATAGCCGTTTGCGGAGGGCAGATTTCCCCGTGCGATAAGAGCCTTCAGCCGTTCGGCTGAAATTCCGTCTTTAAACGAAGCAAGGTCAAACAACCCTGCCGATTCGCCCGGGAATTGCAAAAATGCAGCGTTCATTGCGGAAATCTGCTCCGCTGTCAGAACGGTTTCACTGTCATTATCATGATTCGGCGCATCCGTAATTGCGGGAGCGGTACACGTCGGGAATTCGGAAACCGCCTCAGTCGGGACGAGTGCCGGCGTGATTTGCGGAGTATTTTTCGGCAGGGGAGTTTCCTGCGCACTGCCGCTCGTGCATCCGAAGACAAGGCTGCATACCGCAGCGATAAAAACAATGATTCTGCTGAAAAAAATATTCGTTCTGTTCATTTAATTCTCCGTTCCTGTGCAGAGTTTGCTCCGCGCGGTTATTTTTTGCGTGAAAGCAGTTGTTGAAGCTTTTCAACAAAAGCCTCTGTGCAATCGTAGTTAAGAGAATAATAAATGCGTTTTCCGCTCGTGTCAAGCTTTATCATACACTCACAATCAGCACGTTATGTTATGTTATTATGATAAAACAGAGAGGCAGCAAAAAGCATGAGGAAGAGAAACCGTGTGATATGGTTATAATTCCCAAAACATTAGACGCTCATTCTCATCAACGTGATTTTGTGTGCTGAGTGTAACCAATCATTGAAGCCGGAACAGTTTTTGACTTTTTTGCGGCATAATTGCAGTTGCGGAAAAATCGTGATATAATACACGGGTTGTATTGCGAGGTAGCGGGCTTGAATTTCGTTTTTTTCGGCAAAACCGATGAGGGACGCGAACTGCGGAGGCTGTTTTTGTTCAGCTTTGCCGTGGCTTTTCTTGTCATAACCGTTTGCAGCCGCTCGTCCTTCCTCTATCCCATCAACGATTGGTGGATTCCCAGTGCTTTTTTACGACAGGGCGCGCAATGTTCAACGGTTCGGTGCTTTATCGCGATATTTATGAGCAAAAAGGTCCGCTGCTTTATTTTGTTCACGGGCTTGCGGGGCTTGTTTCGGAAACTAATTTTATCGGCGTTTATCTGGTTGAAATAATATGTGCGGGTTTTTTCCTGTACTTTGCGGCAAGGTTCATGCGGCTTTGGGTCGGGGAAAAGCAGGTTTATTTTCTTCTTCCCGCCGCCGCTGCGCTTATTTATTCCTGCACGGCGTTCAAATACGGCGACAGTGCGGAGGAACTTTGCCTGCCGCTTTTGATGCACAGCCTTTTTCTTACCGTTCGGGCGGTCAAAGCGGATGTGCCGCTCACTGCCGCACAAAAATTTGCGCTCGGCTGTGCCGGAGGCTGCGTCCTTTGGATAAAGTTCACAATGCTCGGTTTCTATATCGGGCTTGCGCTGATGTTTTTCATAGATGCGGCACGGCGGCACAGGCTGCACGGTCACGGGATTTTGCGCGTGGCGGGAAGCTTTTTGACTGCATTTCTCGGCGTTGCCGCGGTCAGTCTGCCGGTGTTTGCGTATTTTGCGTTCAACGGTGCACTTCGGGATTGTTGGCTGGCATATTTCTACAACAACATATTTGTTTATTCAACGGAAGGTTTTTCAAAGACAGGAATTTTTAAAACTCTTTGGAAGCTGCTTTTTAACATCGGCAAAGCTTTTGTGACGAATCCGCAGGTTTTGATTTTTGCTCCGCTCGGCATGATTTGGGACAGGCGCAGCCCGAAAACGCATATATGCTTTCCTGTTTTCTGTTCACGGCCTTTTTCGTTTATATAGGCGGGCGCGCCTATCCGTATTATGCATTTATTCTGACGGTCTTTTCAATATACGGCTTTGCGATGTTGCCCGATGTTTTGAAAAAAATGCGCAAAGTCCGCAAAAAACGCGGTTTATCCGCACAGTGTGAAAAAAAGGCGGCTCTTTCCGATTTTGCAAAAACAAAGCGGGGGTTCCGCTGCGCCGTTGGGTTCTTCCTTGTGTTCTGCACGGCTTTTGCACTGCTTGCAACTCCTAACAGATATCTGATGTCATATAAAAAAGAAGAGCTCCCGCAGTATAAATTTGCCGAAAAAATAAAGCAATCCGGGATTGAAAATCCGACATTGCTGAACTACGGCTTTTTGGACGGCGGTTTTTACACCGCAAGCGGAATCCTGCCGAACTGCAAATTTTTCTGCACGCTGAATATCCCGCTCACAGAGATGAACCGCGAACAGCGCGAGGCGGTGCGGATGGGCAAAGTCGATTTTGTTGTTACAAGGGATAAAACACTTTCCACATATAACTACCGGCTTATAAGCAAGGAGAAGTTCTACCTTGAAGGAAAGGTTCGGGTGTATTATCTTTACGAGCTTATTCCGCCGGACGAGCGGCACACCCCGCCGCAGCTTGCGCCCGTGCCGACATACGGAAAACCCTGAGAGAAGAACCTGATTTTATCGCTTCGGTGAATTTTCTTCGGTCAACTCGTTGACAGTCCTTTGCGGACGTGCTATAATTACAGTCAGCGACATAAAATTCGGAGGATTTGCGATATGAAGCACATCAATACCATTAAGACCCGCGATCTTTGCGAGAGTGCCAAGAACGGCGGCTGCGGCGAATGCCAGACTTCCTGTCAGTCTGCCTGCAAGACCAGCTGCGGCATTGCAAACCAGGCTTGCGAAAACAAAGACAAATAAGCTTTACGGGTTAAAAAGCGATGATGCCCGATGTATCGGGAGCGTTGCTTTGTTCAAAGTTTCTTAAACCGAGGTGCCGCCCTTTCGGGGCGGCATTTTTGACATTACAATAAGCTTGCATAAATGCAGCACTGAAGGTAAGTTTCCTATGATTCATCAATATAACTCGGCGGTTACAACATTGTTTTGGACGTTTGCTCAGGCGCGGTCCATGTCGTTGACGATATCGCCTATGACCTTATCGCGGGATACGAATCAAAAACCCGCGACGAACTTATTTCGGAAATTGCCGAAAAATACTGCGGCACCGAATGCGGAAGCACGGCCGATGCCGTGACGATTTCCGATATTTATGAATGCTATGACCAAATAACCGAACTTAAAAATTCGGGCAAGCTCTTCGTTGAGGATACGTTTGAACCGATGGCGGGCGCACTGAAAGCCGCAACATCCGGCGTTGTTAAGGCTTTGTGCCTGCATATTGCGCATACCTGCAATCTCAATTGCTCCTATTGCTTTGCAAGCCAAGGGAAATACCACGGCGAACGCGCATTGATGAGCTTTGATGTCGGTAAACGCGCGCTGGATTTTTTGGTTGAAAACTCCGGTTCGCGCCGCAACCTTGAGGTTGACTTTTTCGGGGGTGAGCCGCTGATGAATTTTGATGTCGTGAAGCAGCTTGTTGAATACGCACGCAGCATTGAAAAGCAGGCGGGCAAGAACTTTCGTTTTACGCTCACGACCAACGGAATGCTTATTGACGATGATGTTATCGATTTTGCAAATCGGGAGATGAGCAACGTTGTTCTGAGCCTTGACGGACGGCAGGAAGTTCACGACAGGTATCGCGTGGACTATGCGGGCAAGGGCAGCTGGGAAACAATCGTTCCGAAGTTCCAAAAGCTTGTTGAAGCGCGCAAGGGCAAAGGGTATTATATGCGCGGCACGTTACTCACGCAAACCCCGATTTTCTGGAGGACATAAAGGTGATGCTCGATCTCGGCTTTTCAGAATTGAGCATGGAACCCGTTGTGACAGGTGCGGGCGACCCCGCCGCGCTTACGGAGCAGGATAAGCCGACAGTGTTCGAACAATACGAACAACTTGCCGAACTTATGCTCAAGCGCGATGACGAGGGCAAGCCGTTCACGTTCTATCACTATATGATCGACCTTGCGGGCGGCCCGTGCATATATAAGCGCATATCGGGCTGCGGTTCCGGCACGGAATACATGGCGGTCACTCCGTGGGGCGATCTGTACCCCTGTCATCAATTCGTCGGGGATGATAAATTCCTGCTCGGAAACATTTGGACGGGCGTTACAAACACCGCCGTGCGCGATGAATTCGCCGCCTGCAATGTTTATGCGCGCAAGGAGTGCCGCGACTGCTGGGCAAGGCTCTATTGCTCCGGCGGCTGTGCCGCAAATGCGTATCATTCCACGGGTTCCGTTCGCGGCATTTATGAATACGGCTGCGACCTGTTCCGCAAAAGGATGGAATGCGCGCTGATGGTTGCCGCTGCACGCGAGATCAAGGCAGCGGAATCCGATGAAGCAAATGCACCCGCGTGATTTTGTCCGCGTGGTGCCTGCTTAAAACGCTTTATCAATGAAAACACCGATATGCGATTTTGTAAATAGTTACGCAAAGAGCGATGCCGCACGGCTGCATATGCCCGGACATAAGGGTGTTTCGGTTCTTGGCTGCGAAAGTCTTGATATAACCGAAATTACGGGTGCGGACGAGCTTTTTGCGCCTGACGGCATAATTGCGGAGAGCGAAAGGAACGCAAGCCGCCTGTTCGGAGCCGATACATTCTATTCGGCGGGCGGGTCAACGCTTTGCATACAGGTAATGCTGTATCTGCTTGCGGCCGATTTTTGCGAACGGCGGAACGGCGAAACGTGCAGGTTCGATTCACCCGATGAACAGAATGCTTCGCCGCTCATTCTTGCCGGCAGAAATGCGCACAAGGCGTTTGTGAATGCCGCTGCGCTGCTCGGCATTCAGCCCGTATGGCTCCGCCCTGCGGCCGGAGGGACATATCACAGCTGCCCCATCACTCCGCTCGATGTTCGCGCTGCGCTTGCGGCCTGCCCGCGCCGTCCTGCGGCGGTCTATGTCACAAGCCCGGATTATCTCGGAAACGTTCTTGATATTGCAGGTATTGCCCGCGAATGCCATACTGCCGGTGTTCCGCTTGCGGTGGATAATGCGCACGGCGCATACCTTCGATTTTTGCCGAAAGGCGGAGCGGAGCAGCGCGATTTTTCGGCATTTCCGCTGCATCCGACGGAAGCCGGTGCGGATATTTGCTGCGATTCGGCGCATAAAACTTTGCCCGTGCTGACGGGCGGCGCATACCTGCATATTTCCCGAAATGCGCCGAAAGGCATGACGGAAAAAGCAAAAGCGGCCTTTTCGGTGTTTGGGTCAAGCAGCCCATCATATTTGATTTTGCAGTCCCTTGACGCATTTAACGCATCGGCGGAGAAATTTTGCGCCGAGCTTGCGGATTTTCTTCAACAGGCTGCGGAGCTTAAAGCGAAACTGACTTTACACGGTTTCAATGTGTTTGAATCCGAACCGCTGAAACTCACGCTTCGCCCGAAACCGTTTGGCTATACCGGTGCGGATTTGGCTCATATGCTGGAAAATGACGGCGTATTTTCGGAGTTTTTTGACGATGATTTTATAGTCTTTATGCTGTCGCCGCTGCTTCCCGCCGTGCATTTCAAAAGGTTGAGCAACGCACTTTTGAATATTCCGAAAAAGCCGAAAATTGTATCGGAACCGCCGAAAATTCCGTTTCCGCCCGCCGCAGTTTCCCCGCGCGAAGCTCTGCTGAGCCCGTCCGAGCTGCTGCCTGCGGAGGATTGCCTTGGCAGAATCTGCTCAATTTCCACCGTCGGCTGCCTCCCGCAATTCCTCCGGTCATGCCGGGTGAGGTTATAACGCGCGAGGTTTTGGAGTGTTTCAAATACTACGGCGTCGGAACATGCCGTGTCGTTAGATAAGCGTTATTTCTCGGGAAATAAATTGTTTCGGGAAAGGTTTTCGGCAAAAGGCGGCTTCTCGGCGGCATTTCCCGGGAAATATTGAAACTATTCGTATTCGTGCGGTTGCATGATTAAAACTCGGCTGATATAATTAGTAACATGAACGCAACAGAACTTGTACACAGCATTATAAACGGGCGCATCGGGGCAGGCGCGTTCTGCATCGATGCAACGGCGGGCCGCGGACGTGACACGGCATATTTATGCGAACTTGTCGGTCCCTGCGGGCGCGTCATTGCCTTTGATATTCAGCAGGAAGCGGTGGACAGCACAAACGCTCTGCTTGCCGCACGCGGATTGCGGGCGGAGGTTCACCTTGATTCCCATTCGAATATGGCGAACTATGCCGAACCGGAGACGGTGGACTGCATTGTTTTCAACCTTGGCTGGCTGCCCGGGGGCGATCACAGAATTTTTACCCATGCGGACACGAGTTTTGCCGCAATTTCGGCGGGGCTTGAACTGCTGAAAAAGGGCGGTCTGATGTGTGTAACTATCTACCACGGAGGGGCGACGGGATTCGAGGAACGGGACACGCTGCTTGAACTGCTTCGCGAAATCGACAGCGACAGGTTTCAGGTTATTTCAACTTTTTTTCACAATTGGAAAAAGGAACCTCCGATTCCGATTTTTATTTATAAATACACGGACAGCGAGCGGGATTGATACAGAACGGAAAAATGCAGAACGGAAAATTTAAATTGATAACGACCTGCGGCAATGCGCGAAGGGGCAGGATGCACACGGTTCACGGCGAAATTGAAACTCCCGTTTTCATGAACGTCGGCACTGCGGCTGCAATTCGCGGCGGAGCGGGAACGGATGATCTGCGCCGAATCGGCTGTCAGGTGGAGCTCTCCAACACATATCACCTGCATATCCGTCCGGGAGATGAGCTTATACGCAAGCTCGGCGGTCTGCACAAATTCATGAATTGGGATGCACCGATTTTGACGGACAGCGGCGGTTTTCAGGTTTTTTCGCTTGCACACAGACGAAAAATCCGTGAGGAAGGCGTGAGCTTTGTTTCATATATCGATGGGAAGAAGATTTTCATGGGCCCGGAGGAATCCATGCGTATCCAATCCAACCTTGCGTCAACGATCGCAATGGCATTTGACGAATGCATTCAGAATCCTGCACCGCGGGGATACGTTGAAAATTCAATTGAACGCACCACGCGCTGGCTCCATCGCTGCCGTGCCGAATTGGACAGGCTCAACGCGCTTGAGGACACGCTCAACCCGAATCAACTGCTGTTTGCAATCAATCAAGGCGGAACGTATTCGGATCTCCGCATTCGTCACATGCGGCAGATCGCGCAGGTTCCCGCTGCGGGTTATGCGATAGGCGGGCTTGCCGTCGGCGAAACTGCCGATGAAATGTACGATATAATTGAGGCAGTTGAACAGTACATGCCAAAAGACAAGCCGCGCTACTTAATGGGCGTCGGCACGCCGCTGAACATCCTTGAGGCTGTTTATCGCGGGGTGGATTTTTTTGACTGTGTGCTGCCGCTGCGCAATGCACAGCACGGAAATGTTTTCACTTGGAGCGGCAAAATGCGGCTGCTCGCCGAAAAATACAAACTTGATTCCCGCCCGATAGCGGAGAGCTGCGGTTGTCCCGCATGCAAAAGTTACTCCCGCGCATATATACGTCACTTGCTGAAGGCTGACGAACGGCTCGGTATGCGGCTCTGTGTGCTGCACAATTTGTGGTTCTACAACGAGATGACAGCAAACATGAGGAGCAGCATTGAAAACGGGGAATTTGAGGAGTTCTATCATAAATACCGCGGCATATTCGGACAATTTGCGGAGGATTAAACGGAACGAATAAGTGTGTATCGAATCGCTTGATGTTCGTTTGAGCGGCGGACATATGTGCTTTGCGGTTTTAGCCGTTTCACGGCAGCGATATCATTCCGCAAAAGCTGATATAAAAATTAAAGAAAGGAAGCTTTCGCTGCGGCGGAAGGTATGGTCATAAAAATGAAACTTGCAGAAGCATTGCAGGAAAGAGCGGATTTAAATCGCCGCATTGAACAATTGAATTCAAGGCTGTACAGAAATTCAAAGGTTCAGCAGGGAAGAAACCCCGAAGAGGATCCCGCAGAGCTGATTTCGGAGCTGGACGGCTGCATTGCGCGGCTGGAGTACCTGATCGCAAAGATAAATATATGCAATTGTCACACAAAAACTCCCGACGGGAAAAGCATTACCGAGCTTATTGCAAAGCGTGATTGCCTGAAAATAAAAATCGATGCTTATCGCGATCTTGCGGGCAATGCAAGCAGCTTGTGCGACCGCGTGACCCGCTCCGAAATTGTGATTTTGAGCACCGTGGACGTTCGCGCGCTTCAAAAGCAGATCGATGCAATGTCCCGTGAGCTGCGCTGTACCGACAATATGATTCAGCAGCTTAATTGGCTTACGGAAATTGAATAAAAAACAGGTGTATGTAGCTTTCGGGGCGAATGCAAAACTCCGCAGCTGAGTTATAAGCTGCAACAAGTTGAACCGTCGGGCAGGTTTTTATTATCGTTCGGCCCCGATTGTTACGCTTGCAAAACTCATTGAGCATTTTTACCACCGTGCATTGACCGAAAGCGAGGGCGGGAACGGGGCATCAACGTATTTACTGCATTATAAAGAAGGTGAAAAATATGACAGCAGAGCAGCTTTGGAGCAAATTTGCCGAGAAAAACGGCATCAAACATAATGAATACGAGGCGTGGCAATTCGGCGACGCACCGGACAAGCTTGCCGAACTTGTGCTGCGCGGCATAAAAACGGGCACGCTTCCGCCGAGGAGCTTTACAAAATCGATAATGAGCCGATTCCGACGGAGGGAGAATACAGCGTTATACTGAACTCCCGAGATGAGGCGGTCTGCGTTATCAGAACAACAAAGGTCTACATTGTTCCGTTTTGTGACGTAAGTGCGCATCATGCTTTCTGCGAGGGCGAGGGCGACAGAAGCCTTGCCTACTGGCGCAAGGTTCACGAGGAGTTCTACCGGGACGAATATGCTGCCTGCGGACTTGAATTTTCTCAGGATATTCCCGTTGTCTGCGAGGAGTTTGAGCTGCTTATGAAAGCGGCGGAGTGTTGAGAACGATACGCGCAAATCAAAACTCAAACCCCTGCGGGTCAATCGATTCGCAGGGGTTTAATGCTGAAATGTTCAGCGGCGCTTATATGCAGTCGTAAGTTAATTGCGGCTGTTTTTCTTTTGTGTTGAAGGAATCAGCTGTGCGGCGACCGTGGCGGCAAACATGATTCCGCAGCCGAGAATTTCGCGCGGGGTCATACGCTGGTTGAGCAATAAAAAGCCTGCAATTACCGAGAAAACGGATTCAAGGCACATGATCATGGAAGCGATCGCGGGGTCTATGCCGCGCTGCCCGATAACTTGCAGGTATAAGCTATTCCGCAGCTCAGAATGCCTGCATAGAGCAGCGGCCCTGCGGCATTCAGTATTGCAGCAAATGAGGGAGTTTCAAAAAACAACATACCGATACCGCTGAACACAGCCGAAACAGCAAATTGAATGCAGCTCAGAGCGATACAGTTCACCTGCGGGGAGTAAATCGAAACAAGGATTATCTGCACAGCGAAAAAAACCGCGCATCCAAGGTACGCAAGATCGGAAAACTCAATATTGAACGCTCCGCGTGCGGGGTCAACACTTAAAAAATACAATCCGACAGCTGATACGACGGTGCAGAGCCAAATGAGCGGATGTGTCTTTTTTCTGAAAAACAATCCCACAACAGGAACAAGCATTATATAAACGGAGGTTATGAATCCGGCCTTGCCGACGGAGTCGCCGTTTGTAATGCCCAATTGCTGCAAATTTGAGGCAATGCAAAGCATGATGCCCAAAAGAATGCCGCCGACAAGCAGCTTTTTTGAACTGCTTTTTTCATGAGCTGCCGGGCTGAATCAATCGCCGAGCTGTTCGCTGCTTCTTTTGCTTCAAATCGGCCGAATATCGGAATGAACGGCAGAAGCACTGCCGAACCGATTAAGAAGCGAACAAAATTAAAGGTGAACGGCTCAATATGCGCCGAGGCATCGCTTTGCGCAACAAAAGTTATGCCCCAGATGAGAGCCGAGATAAACAAAAGTATTCCGCAAATAAGTTTTTTCATATAAGGTAAGTGTTTTGATTAATTAATCGCTTTACTCCAAAAAAAGTTTGGTTTGTTTATAAACATCGCCGCTTCCGAGCGTCAGAACGATGTCTCCGGCAGCAGCATTGTGCAGCAGGTAATCGTTAATCTGCTCAAAAGTCGGTATGTATTCGGCGTTGCTCGTTTCGGCATTGATGCCCGCAACCATGTCGCGCGCGTGAACGGAGCCGTCGTCCTTCTCCCTGCCGGGGTAAATATCGGGCACAAGCACTTGTCCGCGCCCCTGAAACAGTCAACGTTTTCGGTGAAGAGCGTTCTTGCGCGGGTGAAGCTGTTGCATTGGAAAACAACAAAAGCTTTTTGTGCGGAGTGCGCAGTGCGCAGTCCATTGCGGCGCGAATTTCGGCGGGATGATGCGCATAATCATGGAAAACACGAACGCCGTTTCGTTCGCCGTAGTATTCGAAGCGGCGCTGCACCGAACGGAATCGGGCAAGTGCGGTTATGACCGTTTGAATATCCGTGCCGTGTTCAAGTGCAACGGCGGATGCTGCAATTGCATCGAGCATATTGTGCTGTCCGGGAACATGAAGCGTGACTCTTCCGAGTCTTTCCCCGCGGTGCATAAGGTCGAAGGAAGCGCAGCCGAGTCCGTCATAATGCACATCCGCAGGGTAATAATCCGGCGAATTGGTGAGGTCAAGTCCGTATGTTGTCTTTCTGCCGCCGAATTCGTCCAGCAGTTGCCGCACATGCGAATCGTCGGTGCAGCCGACAAACAAACCGTCGGCGGGCATTCTTGCAACAAATTTGCGGAATGCATTGACAATGTTATCCATTGTCTTGAAATAGTCAAGATGATCGTTGTCGATATTGTTGATAAGCACAACCGTTGGATGCAGCGTCAAAAAGCTTTCAACGTATTCACATGCTTCGGTAACAAAAAGGTCGTGGGAACCCAAGCGAATGCCGCCGTGCAGGAAATCAACCATGCCGCCGACATGAACGGTCGCATCAAGTCCGCCGTTTTCGGCAATGAGTGCAAGCATGGAGGTAATTGTTGTTTTGCCGTGGCAGCCGGCATTCCGATGACTTCGCGATAGCTTCGGCTGATAATGCCGAGAGCAACGGAACGCTCGATTTCCGGAATGCCGAGTTCGCGTGCGCGGACGCGTTCCGGGTTGTCGGGTTTTATTGCGGCTGAATATATAACAGTGCCGCAGCCTTCAACGTTTTTCGGATCATGTCCGATGAAAACGGGAATGCCGAGTTCCTCAAGCCGCTTTGTGAAGGGGGATGTTGTGCTGTCCGACCCCTGAACTTCGAATCCGCGCCCGCGCAGAATCTGTGCAAGCCCGTTCATCGAACAGCCGCCGATGCCGATGAAATGAACCTTGCCGCGAATTGCGGCGTTGCTGCCGTTATTATCCATTAAAAAATCCTTTTCAATCTGTTTAATTTTTTGCAGCTCCGAAAGCCGGATTCGGAACGCGTTCGACCTTTTTTGCGTGTTCGCATACAAGGGGCTTTGACAAAAGCGACTTGTATCCCGCAGAATTCGGCATATTCTATTATACTCTGCACGGCGGTTTTTTGCAACAGAAAACGTTCGGCGGTTTATCCGTGCAAAGTGAACCGCTCTGAACGGCAGCATCCGCATCTTCAACCGCAATCGGTGTGAATTCATATCCGAGCAGGTCAAGAAAACGCAGGATGTCGCTTGTTTTAACGACAAGAGACGCAGTGTTTATGTTTGGATGAATCAGTATGCGCTCCTCATTGAGCAGGTCCCTGTCGATTGCAACGCGAACGCAGTGCGCTGTGTCGTTAAGAAGTCCGGTGACCGTCACGGAACCTTGGGTGAGTCCGAGTATGTTTTCGAGCTGTTCCGCTGTTGTGAAACTCAGCCTTGCAACGCCGAGCTGTTTGCTGACCGATGCGGTTCGGAATTTTTTGCTGCTGCCGAGCATAACAAGAAAAAATGCCGTGCCCTGCCTGTTTGTGAGAAACAGATTTTTGCAGTGGCTTGCACCGGTGCCTTCGCCGATCGCGGCACATGCTTCCATGGTTGCGGCAGCGGGATGTTCAATGCGGGTATATTCAATACCCATTCTGTCCAATGCGGCGTAAACGGGCAGCTCTTTTTCGTTCATCATTTTCTGTCATTTCCTTCTTTTTGTTGTTTTGCCGCCCATGCGGGAACGGGTTGTTTTATTTATGGTACGGTTCGTTGTTCATGATTTTGAAGGCACGGTAGATTTGCTCAAGCAGCATGATCCGAAAAATCTGGTGCGAAAACGTCAGCTTTGAAAAGCTGAGCCTGAAGTCGGCACGATGCAGCACACTGTCATTCAGCCCGTTTGAGCCGCCGATTACGAAAACAAGCCGGCTTCTGCCGTTCAACATATAATAGGAAAGTTTATCCGCAAGCTCAGGTGATGAAAGCTGTTTTCCCGCAATATCAAGCGCAATAACCGTGTCCTCTCGTGAGATTTTTTCAAGGATGCGGCTGCATTCCGCTGCCTTGACCTGCTCAAGTTCCGCCGGCTTAATCCCTCCGGTGCGCGTTCGTCCGCAAGTTCGGTAATCTCAACTTCCGCAAACCTTCCGAGGCGTTTGCGAAACTCGTTCACGGCATCCGTATAAAATTTTTCTTTCAGTCTGCCAACGCAGATAATTCTGATTTTCATAATAAAACCTTTTGAACCGATACGCCGGATTCGGTAGCCTCCGTTCGGCTCCGACGGTTCGGCGGCGTGTATAAATCAAACTTCAAAAACTCCGGTGACTCCGTCGCGCTTTGCAACAACAAGCTGCATATCGGATATTCCCGCCGCTTCAAGCGCTTGCGTAACGGTTGAGAAGGCCGTCTCTTCGGTGTTGTTTTCCTGACTCAAATGCCCGAGTACGGCTCGACGAACCCCGGTTGAATACAGGCGGACAAGTGCCGCACCGCAGTCCGCATTGGAGAGATGCCCGTTATCGGACAGAATGCGTTTCTTAAGCACATAAGGGTAAGGGCCGGTTTTCAGCATTTGAACATCGTGGTTCGATTCAATGAAAACAAGCTGTGCTCCCGCGGCCTGATTCAGCATGGATTCGTGAACGCAGCCGATATCGGTCATGTACGCAAGCTTGCTTCCGCGGCTGATGAATATGAAGCCGACGGACTCCTTTGCGTCATGCGGCGTTTTGAAAGGAAGAATATTGATGTCTCCGATATAGAAATCTTCATCTGTGCGAAAAACACGCACGTTCCTGAAATCCACCTGCTTCACGATGGGATTCATTGCCTCCCATGTGCCGGCATTGGCATAAACGGCATATCGTACTTGCGTGAAAGTATTCCGACGGCGCGGGTGTGGTCAATATGGTCGTGTGTAACAAGAATGCCGTCAACAGAGGCGGGATTGATGCCCGCGGAAGCCAACGCTCCGCAAACGGCTTTGCCGGTCAGCCCCGCATCAACAAGCAGGGTTGCCTTCTCCGTTTGAATAACGGAACAATTTCCCGATGAACCGCTGAAAAGCGGAATAAAGCGCATAGTTTTGTCTCCAAAAAGTTTCTGAACCGAAAAGCTGAGCAAATCTGCAAAGTTGAACCGCATTTGATTCGGCTTTTCGGATGCATGGCGGTAAAGCGGGCATTGCCGCCGAACGCATGTTAATTTTACAATTGCGGGCGGCAAATGTCAACCGTATAAGCGTATATCGGTGTGTTTTCGGTGCAGCGGAGCGTGTGAATCCGGCGGAGAATGTGATGCGGAGTGCTTGCAATCAGCTCTGCTAAGAATTTAAAATCGAATAGTATTACCGCACGCTCAAATGAAAAAGAACGCCCAAACAGTCTGCGTAAAATTTTAAATATTTTTTTAAAATTCTCCGTTCTTTTTTTGCGATACTGAGCAAAATTAATTCAGGTAATACAGAAAACACTTTGAATTAAAAGGAATATGCGGCAATAGATTGTGTCAAAAATAAATCAAAATAATGCAAAAAATTGTTTGCATGTTTGCGGAAGATTTGATATAATATTAATCGACCATAGAGTATGTGCGGAACAACGGCGCAATTCGGCGTTCGCAGCTCACTCGAATCGGTCATTGCTTCAAAGCTATTATCCGAAGCGGAATCCGCAGAGGATATTAGACTTATAATTCTTTGGAAGGAGATTCACGCATGAAGAAATTCCTCGCAATGCTTATGGCAGTCATGATGGTACTCTCTCTGGTTACCGTTCCTGTCATGGCAGAGACCCCTGCGGCGAACGATCCGCGTCTTAGCACCGCGCCCAAGACCGGTACCGCTGCAGCACCCGCAGACGCTGCGAACCTCAATGAGGCTCTCAACGTTGCAGGCGGAACCCTCACCTTCACTTCTGAAGGCGACTATCCTTGGATCGTAGACGGCGATGCTGCAAAGAGCACCAACGTCAACGTCGCAAACTCCACCTCCACGGTTTCCACCACGGTTACCGCGGCAGCAGGTGACATCCTCCGGTTCGACTTTATGTCTTTCGGCGAAGGTTCGAGCGACTATGTTTGGGATGGTCTCCAGCTCTTCATTGACGGCACCGAAGTCATGAAGTGGAGCCGCGTTGAAACCTGGACCACCTATGCAGTCGAACTCACCGCAGGTGAGCACACCGTTTCCTGGACGTATAAGAAGGACGGCAGCGTTGATAAGGAAGGCGACTACGCAACCGTTGACAATGTATACGTCGGCGCACCCGTAACCCCCAACGCAATCAATGTTGAAGCAGTTTCCGTTCCTGCAGGCCGCAGGGCAACTGTTTCCTACACCGTTCTTCCCGCAGAAGCTTTCAACAAGAACGTTACCTTCAGCATTGCAAACACCGCAATCGCAACCGTTAACGAAAACGGCGTTGTTGTCGGCGTTGCGGAAGGCACCACCACCGTTACCGTAACCTCCGTTGCAGATCCCACCGTTTCCGGTTCCGCAACCGTTACCGTAACCGAGGCTCTGCCCACTGTAAACCTTGAAGGCTACATCGCATTCGATCCCGAAGGCACTTCCGGCATTTGGGGCGGTTTCGCTGATTATGATCCCAGCGTTATCGAAAACTTCGGCACAATGGGCTCCACCTTCGGCGGCGCATTCGCAGGCGGCAATGTATACGGCTTCATGTATGACAGCGACACCAACGACACCCGCTTCTACATCATGAACGCTGACACCCACCAGGTTGCATACCCCGGCACCAGCGCAGGCCGCGTTGTTGTTGCTATGGCATACAACCATGCAGAAGGCGAAATGTACGCTATCGCAGCAAACGATGCAGACGGTCGTTCCCTCTACACCGTAAACCTTGCAACCGGTACGCTTACCGAAGTTGCTGCTCTCAATGCAGGTGCTGAAACCATCATGACCCTTGCAATCGACGGCAGCGGCAATGCATACGGTCTCAGCTACGCAGCAACCAATGCTGTTCTCTACTCTATCAACCTCACCAACGGCAATTGCACCGCGATCGGCGGAACAGGCCATGGTCTTGAGTACGTTCAGTCCACTGTTTGGGATCACAACACCAACCAGCTCTTCTGGGCACAGTACTCCAAGGTTGAAAACGACAAGGGTCAGCTCTTCGTTATCGATCCCGCAACCGGCGCAGCAACCCTTTGCGGCACCATCGGCAGCGGCGCAGAAGTAACCGTTCTTTATACAAAGAACAACATGCCCGTTGCTCCCATCGAAGTTCCCGAATACGATGTAATCTTCGTTGACGGTCTCACCAACGAACCCATCCCCGGCGGCTACACCGTTGAAGCAGGCACCGTCCTTGACGAAGCCGACTTCCCCACACCTCCCGAGCATGAGGTTACGTATTCACGGGTTGGGACTACAACGGTGCACCCGTTTACTCCGACCTGACCATCAAGGCAAGGTATCGTGATCCCAGCGCAACCACCGCTACCATCAGCCTCACCGTTGGCGATGTTTGGGGCGACGGTTCCGGTTATCAGATGCTCCTCGATGCAGATGCAACCGCATTCGGCAATGAGATCCCCGCACAGGGTCCTCTCACCCAGAGCGGCAACGCACCCGCAGGTCTGTACGATGCATTCGAGTATAAGATTCCCGTAAATGCAGACGGCAGCACCACAACGAGCAACATCGTTATCAACAACACCGTTACCATCGAAGTACCCGCAGGTACCTATGACTGGTGCATTACGAACCCGACTCCCGGTGACCGTATCTGGATCGCTTCCGCTCAGGGCAACATCGGCGGCCGTGCGGATGATTACGAATTCGAAGCAGGTTACACCTACAACTTCACCGTATACCTCCTTGGTCAGAACGATGCAACCGATGTTGAAATCATCGAAGGCGGCGGCAGCACCCCCAACACCCCCGTACCTCCCACCCAGAACCCCAACACTCCCGAACCCGGCACAACAACCGGTTGGGGCTTTGAAACCGATCCCTTCGCTGAAGGCTGGACCATCCGCGATGACGACGGCGACGGCTACAACTGGGAATGGATGGATGCAAGCGGTTCCAACTACAACGTATACGAAGGCACCCACTGCATGGCATCCGCTTCCTATCAGAACAGCGCATTCGGCGGCGGCACTGCACTGAATCCCGACAACTGGCTCATCAGCCGGAATTCGTTGCAGGCAGCACCGTTACCTTCTGGTACGCAGGTCAGGATCCCGACTATTCGGCTGAACCCTTCGGCGTATATGTAATCGCAAACGGCACCGCCAGTGACGAACTCGGTCACTTCACCGCTTCCGACACCTATCAGCAGGGTAGCGTAGACATCAGCGCATATGCAGGCGAGACCGTTCAGGTTGCGTTCCGTCACTATGGCGTCACCGACATGTTCAGGCTCAACCTCGACCTCGTTGAGGTTTCCGGCGGCGGCAGCACCCCCAACACTCCCGTACCTCCCACTACGATCCCCGAACCCACGCTGGTTCCCCTCGATGTTACATTCTCCGCTGCAGCACCTGCAAGCGTTGCGGCAGGCGAAGAATTCCAGGTTGCAGTGAACATCGGCGGTGTCATCGACTACGAGGCACATGTTCTCAACCTCCGTCTTGACTATGATACCGATGCATTCGAGTATCTGCACGATGAGCCGGTGCTGTCATGAACCAGATGATTGAAAACAGCGGTACCGCAATTCTTGATGGCTTCAGCATTCCCGGCAGCATTCGTTTCGGCGCAATGATGCCCAATGCCGGATTCACCGCATACGGCACTCTGTTCACTCTCACTTTCCGTGCGAAGGCTGACGCTGCGAACGGCGAACACAACTTTGATCTCAACGTTGTTGAGTTCAATAACTTCCCCATGGGCGGCACTTCCACTCCCATCGAACACACCGATGTTGATGCGATCGTTGAAGTAACCGGCGGTTCCACTGTAACCCCACCCCCACCGAAGTTCCCACGCCCACTCCCGGTCCTGGCAGCGACTTGGATGAGGCAATGAACGTTGCAGGCGGCACCCTCCACTTCACCACCGACGGCGATTATCCCTGGATCGTTGAAGAAACCTGGGGCAAGAGCACCAACATCAACGTTGCAAGTTCCACCTCCACGGTTTCCACCACGGTCACCGCAGCTGCGGGCGACATCCTCCAGTTCGACTTCCGCTCCTTCGGCGAAGGCTTCGGCGACACCGTTTGGGATGGTCTCCACCTCTTTATTGACGGCACCGAAGTTGCAAAGTGGAACCGCGTTGAAACCTGGACCACCTATGCAGTTGAGCTCACCGCAGGTGAACACACCATCACCTGGACCTATCAGAAGGACAGCACCGTTGATAAGGAAGGCGACTATGCAAACGTTGACAATGTATACGTCGGCGCACCCGTAGTTCCCACCTCCATCGAAGTTGAAAACGTAACCGTTCCCGCCGGCCGCAGGGCAACCGTTGCTTACACGGTTCTCCCCGCAGAGGCATTCAACAAGAACGTTACCTTCAGCATTGCAAACACCGCAATCGCAACCGTTAACGAAAACGGCGTTGTTGTCGGCGTTGCGGAAGGCACCACCACCGTTACCGTAACCTCCGTTGCAGATCCCACCG
>ENA-OQEN01000326-OQEN01000326.1-human-gut-metagenome-genome-assembly--contig:-NODE-326-length-20954-cov-5.148797_pt1 | contig 20954 bp, 22 predicted proteins | sample MGYA00242791_ERZ504627 | MGnify/ENA primary metagenome ERZ504627 (study PRJEB26092, sample SAMD00036316) | human gut metagenome | host: Homo sapiens | study: EMG produced TPA metagenomics assembly of... | reverse complement strand
TACACAAAACGTGCAAAATATAAAACGCGCGAATTTGAGATTTTACTGCACGGCAGAAAAAATTTTTCGGAGGATGATATCATGATAAAAAACATTGATATAACGCCGAGCGTACATAAAACGGATTGACAAATTGAGATTTGTCTATCACTTTAGCCATAGCAAGATAAAAACAAGTGACCAGTTGATTTCTATAATCAGACTTACAATAGCCGCGCCGCAGTGTTTGATAAGCTTTTTTTGAGGAGCGGGCAACATCACCGAAGCGCCGCCGGTGGCGGATGAAGCGAGGCGATGTTGGCGAAAAACAAGGAGCATAGCGCCCGCTCCAAGGGCGATAGGCGACTATGTTTTGAGAGGGCTGAACGGCTTGCGAAGCAAGACGCACGAGCCAGTATTGTTTGAGCGAAGCGAGTTTACGGGCGAATGTGCCGAGCTGCCGACTGAGAGCTGCAAGCTATGTACTGCGGTGCGTCGAGTCGCCGCACCCTACAAGTTGCACGACAATAAGATTGTGCGGAGTTCGCCGTCGGATGATATCCGCCCTACTGCATAATTATGCTGATTTGTAATATTATGCAACTATTTATCACCGCCATTTACATCCGTAACCCCAATTTATATATGTGTCCATCTCGCAAACGCAATTACAAAACCGACCGCAACGGAAATTAGCTGCGGTCGGTCGCTGTTTCTTTATCTGCTTTATTCTGCTATCTTCGTGCCCTCTTTTATCGTTACCGTGCCGATGAGCGGAACCTTTGCGCTTCCGCTGACGGAGGTGTCGGTGAAATCAAGCTCAATCTGGCGTCTCTGCCGCGCAGTTCACGCGCCGTGACGGTCGCCGACAGGTGGTTGCCGGCAGTCGAAAGTCTCTTTATTTCAACTTCCGGCGCGGTCATCTTCGGCTCGATTATCTCGAAGCCGTATTTGCCGCCGTCGTCAAAAACGCGAAGCGTGATGTCGCCGTTATAAAACATGTTGCCGATTTTTAAATGCCATGTGCCTGTTCCGAGCATATGCTGCCTCCTTTCGGGTCTGCGCCTTGAGTCAGGCGGAAATTACAAATATTGTTGACGCGAGCAGGAACTGCGCCGTGAAATAAGTGACGATGCAGGTTATCTTGTAGCCGTATGACGGGCGTGGCTTACGCAGGGAGTTGACGGCAAGCATCATATCCGACAGCGCGAATAAGAACGCGCCGCCGACGAGCAGGATGCACATGACAACTGCGTTGTCGAGCCCGGCGTTGACTGCTTGATGCCGAGCGATCCCGCCTTGACGAGCATGAATGCGAGCATCGCGACATACGGCACGCCGATTATATAAAGCGGGCTGAACTTGACTCCGAGCAGGCGAATGGCCGCAACGCCGATAACTATAATTATCGCGCAGGCTATCAGCTCGCGCTTATCCCAGAACGGCGCGTCGGGGAAAAATCGTTTCATCGCAAGGCAGTAAGCGTATATATAAAACACATGCCCCGCAAGGAAAGCGAGTCCGCCGCTCAGCGTGAACGGCATCTTCGGCGGCAGATGCAGAAGAAAATCGCCGCACCAGCCGAGCAGAAGCCCTATCAGAATATAGTGCGCGTAGTCGCTGCGGTTCTGAGCTATCACGCTCGCGAGGACTCCCGCCGCGACGAAAAGAGTCGCGCATATGGTTTTGAGTATCTGCGATTTTGTGCAGCGCCCGTTTCTTGAGGCCTTGAGGAACCATGGGACGAAAATGAATTCGAGCCCCGCCGCGATTCCGAAGCATATTTTGAACAAGGTTGCCATTTATCTCATCTCCAGGCGGCCGAACAGCTTTGGCTCGAGCAGAGTGTAGTGCCTGCGCAGAATGTTGCCGCAGATGTCGGCTATTGTTTCGTTTTCTATCATATCGCCCGTGCCCTGCGCGATGGATTCGGCGATGTTGCACAGATCCGGGCAGGAGGTCGGGATGACGGTGACTTTGTTGCCGTTGAAGCGGAAAGAGAAGCGGCGCTCGGATATGGATTCATTGGCGCGGATCCATATTGTGAATGTGTCGCTGTCCTCCCATCTCGCCGACGAGACGGCGGTGAAATCGAGTCCCGCCAGGTGCATCTTCGATTTGCGGTATTTGCCGTCGAGTCCGCTGACTATCGTGTTCCTGACTTTTCCCTCGCTCCATGTGAAGCGGCACTCATTCTCGGAGAAGTCGAGGTTTATCTTGTCTATATTGCCCGCGCGGTCAGCTGACATATATACGACCGCCGTCGGCAGGACGCTCACGGGGAAGCCCGCAACATCGAGCACGATTATAGAGCATATGTATCGTCGAATATGACAGCTTCTTTTCGAGCACGGGGTTGCGCCTGCCGGCGGTGAGTACGGGCAGGGGAGTGAGCGTCATGGGCAGGGTGGTCTGCTCCGGCTCATCCTTCGGCTCGATAAAGCCTCGGGAAAGTGCCTCCACAGGCAGTCGCGCGTCTTTTGCTCAAAGACCTCGCTGCAGGTGGTGATGATATTTGCGTCGTATTCCGGCAGGACGATGCCGAACTGCGAGAACATTCCGTCTGCGCGGTAAGAGCCGGGGAAGTGGCAGCACCAGAAGTTGAATCCGTAGCCGACGCAGGAGTCGATCTGATTCGAACTCTTGCTTGAGTTGTCTGCCTGAGCCTTGCCCGCTTCGCGCGCCCAAAACTCGGGAATGACCTGCTTGCCCTGATATTTTCCGCCGTGGCTCATGCAGTCGATGACCTTGGCGAGCTCTTCTGTTGTTATGAACAGACCCCAGCCGCCCGCTTCAAGGCCGTTCGGGTCGGTCTCCCATGCGGGATTCTCTCTGATGCCCAGAGGTTTGAACAGACGCGGCGCGAGATATTCGCGCACGGTCATGCCGGTCAGCTTCTGGATTATGGCGCAGAGGACATAGCAGTTTTCGCTGATGTACTTCCAGCCTCGCCCGGGGCGAACGCCCAGCGCGCGCCGAAAAAGCTCTTGAGCCATGAGACCTTCGCCTTGTTTTCGAGTACACTTACATCCTTTCCGGCGGTCATGGTCAGCAGGTGGAACACGGTCATCTTTTCGAGGTTCGCGTCGTATTTCTGCGGTCTGTACTCGGGGAAGATATCGATGACCTTCGTGTCGAGCGTCAGCAGTCCCTCATCAATAGCGAATCCGGTGGCTATCGACGCAAAGCTCTTGCTGACTGAGTACATAGTGTGCGGGATGTCGGGAGCATAGGGGTCTCGCCAGGTCTCGAAAGCTACTTTTCCGTGGCGCAGGATCATGATGCTGTGAAGCTCTATCCCGCTGCGCTCGAAGTCGTCGAGCAGTTCGGAAATTGCCTTTGAGGACACGCCGACCTGTTCCGGAAAGTCGGCTCTCGGGAGCGCCTTGCTCTTTGTTCTTGCGGTTGGCATAAGATATACATCTCCTGTAAAAATAATGTTCACTTAAAGATTCTGCCAAACGAATGGTTATTACATAAATTATACTACAACGCAAAACTGAAATACAACAAAAATGTGTAAAAATACCAAATTTTGAGCCAAAAACCGCGCAAAAAATTTATAAAAATTTCAGCAAACAAATGTTTGCAATTTCAAAAACTATGTGTTATAATAAAGCAGGTAAGTTATGCAGACATCTTGAAAGGGTGACGTGCTTTGAAAGACATAAGCAAAACTCAGAAAAGAATATACGAATATCTCCTCGAACGCTCGCAGGACGGAGTTCCGCCCTCGGTGCGTGAGATTGGCGCGGCAGTGGGGCTGAGCTCCACTTCATCCGTGCAGGCGAACCTCGACGCGCTCGAACAGGCGGGCTATATCCAGCGCGATCCGCTCAAGAAGCGCACTATCCGCATTCTGGGCAGGGAAGATAATGTTGTTACCAATGTCCCGATCGTCGGTACCGTTACCGCCGGTGCGCCGATACTCGCGTTTGAGCAGATCGAGGGTACTGTTGCCTATTCGGGTCACACCTCGAGCGACAAAACTCTTTTTGCCCTGAAGGTCAGGGGAGAGAGTATGATCCAGGCGGGCATACTCGACGGCGACCTTGTTATTGCCGAAAAGACTCCTGTCGCGCGAAACGGCGAAATAGTCGTTGCGATGATCGAGGACGAGGCTACGGTCAAGACTTTCTATAAAGAAAACGGTCATTTCCGTCTCCAGCCCGAGAACGATACCTATGAGCCGATAATCGTCAACGAGGTCTCGATTTTAGGCAAAGTTGTCGCGGTTATAAGATATTATTGATTTGCGCACAGCCGGTGCAGGCGTTTTATGTCCGCACCGGTTTGTTTTTTGGAGGGTATTATGTCTGACAGATTTATCGATATCACGCCCGAGAATATCGCCAGCGAGCATCTTTGCTGCATCATCCGCACGAAGAAGCCGCACCCGGGCGTCGAGAAAAAGCGCGCGTGGCTCAGAGACCGCCTCGGCGAGGGTCATGTTTTCAGAAAGCTCGATGAAAAGGCGTGCGTGTTCATTGAATATGCGCCGCTCGAGAGCGCGTGGGTGCCGATAGTCGGCGACAATTACATCTATATATACTGCCTTTGGGTTCTGAGCGAGAACAAGGGCAAGGGCTACGGCAGTCGGCTTATGGAATCCTGCATTGCCGACGCAAAGGCGCAGGGTAAATCCGGAGTCTGTATGCTCGGCGCGAAGAAGCAGAAGGCGTGGCTCTCCGACCAGTCGTTTGCGAAAAAGTTCGGATTCGAGACGGTCGATGAGACCGAGAATGGCTATGAGCTGCTGGCATTATCTTTCGACGGAACGAAGCCACACTTTGCCGAAAATGCGAAGAAAGAGACAATAGACAGCAAAAAACTGACCGTCTATTATGACGCCCAGTGCCCGTTTATCCCCGGGCGCATCGAGTCCAACCGCAAATTCTGCGAAGAAAACGGAATAGACGCCGATTTTATCGAGGTCGATTCGCTCGAAAAGGCGAAGAATCTGCCCTGCGTTTTCAATAACTGGGCGGTGTTCTGCGGCGGAAAATTCATCACGGTGAACCTGCTTGACGAGCGGGCGCTGAAAAAGCTTTCGGACGGCGCGAAATAATTTTATGTGTTTCTAACATAATTTTTCGATTAAATATTGAAAGCACTTTTGTTTTGTGTTAGTGTTTTGATGAAATTAAAACAAATACAATACAGGATGTGAAACAATGACAAAGCGCAGCATTTTTAAACGCGCGGCAAGCATACTTCTCGCTCTGGTTCTTGTTTTCAGCGCGGGCGTTTCCTTTGCGTTTGCCGATGCAAAAGCCGATTCTTACAATTATCCCTGCATCTTCGTCCACGGTATTCTCGGTTATGGCGATCAGGATAAGCTCAACTCCGTCACCCCTTACTGGGGCATGCAGTACAAAGAGGATCTGATGAAGTCGCTCTCGGCGCGCGGATATAATTGCCACGCGGCCTCCGTCGGTCCGCTCAGCAGCGCATGGGACAGAGCGTGCGAGCTCTATGCTCAGCTTGCGGGAACCGTCGTCGATTACGGTGCAGCCCACTCTGCGGAGCATCATCATGAGCGCTACGGCCGTTCGTTCGTCGGCAAAGCTCTTATCGACACCTTCGGCAAGACCGACAAGAACGGAAATATCATCAAGATAAATCTCTTCGGCCACTCGTTCGGCGGCGCAACGACGAGACTCTTCACCTATATTCTCGCTAACGGCGCGCCCGAAGAGGTTGCGGCGGGCGGCGATGTCTCCGATTTCTTCACCGGCGGCAAGGGCGACTATGTCAACTCCGTTATCTCGATAGCCGCGCCGCATAACGGCACAGTCAGCGCGAATGTCGGCGTCGACCTCTATCAGGGCGAGTATATCGCCGCTATGATCGGCAATATTGCCGGTATGGCGGGCAGCAATTATCTCGACCTCAAGCTCGACCAGTTCGGTCTGACCCGCGCTCCCGGCGAGGGCAAGGCGAACTTCAATCTCTGCGGCATTCTGAACTATGCCTCTCAAATGACAACTGCCTCTATGACCTCACGCTTCACGGCGCGCAGGAGCTCAACGCCAAGATAGGCGCTGTTGAGAACGTATATTATTTCTCCTACGCCTGCTGCGGCACGGAGCCTTCCGTGGACGGCAAGTATCAGGATCCGACCGACGCGCTCGGCGTCATGTCCGGCACGGGTTGGCTCATCGGCCATATAACCGGTATAACCGTTGACGGCGTCAAGCTCGAGGGCGACTGGCTCAGAAACGACGGCGCAGTGCCCGTCAAGAGCGCACTCTATCCCGAGGGCGAGAAGCACGAATTTATCGTTGACCACAAGGGCGCATATGAGCGCGGCGTGTGGTATGTCTATCCCGTTGTGGAGAACGCGAACCACAGCACTCTGCTCGGCTCGAAGACAGAGAGCTATATCGACCTCTATATGAACCAGATCGATATCGTCAACGCGAAGTAAAACAGAAAAAGTATACAAAAGCAGTCGGCTTTCCCGGCTGCTTTTCTTTGTTTTGTCGGTTGCCCGAGCGGTTGAATCTGCGGTATAATATTTCAAAACGCAGCATTTAGGGGGAGAAAACATGCCTGAACTTTCCGGCAGAACAGAAAATTTCACCGATTCGGTCATCCGCAGAATGACGCGCGTCTCGCTGCAGTACGGCGCGGTTAATCTGTCGCAGGGATTCCCGGATTTTGATCCGCCCAAAGAAATCCTCGACCGCCTTGCCGAGGTCGCGCATGAGGATTATCATCAGTATTCGATAACCTGGGGCGCACAGAATTTCAGAGAGGCGCTCGCCGAGAAGCAGTCGAAGTTCATGGGCAGGAGCATCGACCCCAATTCGGAAATAGTCGTCACCTGCGGCAGCACCGAGGCGATGATGGCGGCAATGATGACCGTGACCGACCCGGGCGACAAGGTGATTGTTTTCTCGCCGTTCTATGAAAACTACGGTGCGGACGCGATTCTTTCGGGCGCCGAGCCTATATATGTGCCGCTCTATCCGCCGGAGTTTGATTTCAATCCCGACGAGCTGGAGGCGGCGTTCAAACAGCACCCCAAGCGCTCATACTCTGCAACCCGTCGAATCCGTGCGGCAAGGTGTTTACATATAATGAACTGAAATTTATAGCCGATTTAGCCGAAAAATATGATACTTTTGTCATCACGGACGAGGTCTACGAGCATATAGTCTATGCGCCGAACAGGCATGTGTATTTTGCCACTCTTCCCGGAATGTGGGAGCGCACGATTTCCTGCTCGTCGCTGTCAAAGACATATTCGATAACCGGCTGGCGGCTGGGCTATATTATCGCGCCGCCGAATATCATTGAAGTCGCGAAGAAGTGCATGACTTCCTGACCGTCGGCGCGGCGGCTCCGCTTCAGGAGGCGGCGGTCACGGGGCTTCGGTTCGGGGACGAATATTACGATGATCTAAGAGAGAAGTACACCGCAAAGCGCGATTTATTTATAAAAGGACTCAATGATATCGGGATAAAACACACCGTGCCTCAGGGCGCGTATTATGTGATGCTCGACATTTCGGAGTTCGGCTTCGAGTCGGATTTAGAGTTCTGCGATGTCCTCGCGCGCGATGTCGGAGTCGGTGCAGTGCCGGGTTCGAGCTTCTTCCGCGAGCCCGTGAACAATCTTATCCGCCTGCATTTCGCAAAGAAAGACGAGACGCTGTATGAAGCACTCAACCGCCTGAGCGATATCAGAAAAAAGATACCCAAAAGATAAACATACCCGCCGCGAAGCGCAGAAAAGTGCCCGTGGCGGTTTAAATTTTCAAATATTTTTCATTGTGTTTACAACTTCGGCAAACAGGTATACTATAATTGAAGAAGAAACTTTCGGGAGGCTTATTATGTGTACGGCAGCAACTTATCAAACCGATGATTTTTATATGGGCAGGACGCTCGACTATGAGTTCTCTTACGGCGAGGAGATAACCGTGATGCCGCGCAGATTCCCGCTCGAGTTCCGCCACGGCGGCAGAACGGACGAGCACTATGCTATGATCGGCACGGCTCATGTCTCGGACGGATATCCGATGTACTACGATGCCGTAAACGAAAAGGGACTCGGCATGGCGGGGCTTAACTTCGCCGTCAGCGCGCACTACGCCGAGCCGCAGGACGGCAAGCAGAACATTGCGCAGTTTGAGTTCATCCCGTGGGTGCTCAGTCAATACGCGACCATTGAGCAGGCTCGCAGCGCGATAGAGAAAATAAATCTTGTCGGCACAACGTTCGACAGCCGCTATCCTGCGGCGAAAATGCACTGGATAATCGCGGATAAGAGCGGCGCGATAACGGTCGAGCCTACCGAGAGCGGGCTTAAAATATACGACAACGCCCCGGGAGTCTCACGAACGAGCCGCCGTTTGATATGCAGATGTTCAATCTCAACAACTATATGAATCTCTCGCCGAAGCAGCCCCAAAACAGCTTTTCGAATAATCTCGACCTCGGCACATACAGTCGCGGAATGGGCGGACTCGGTCTGCCGGGCGACTTGTCTTCAATGTCGAGATTCGTCAGAGCCGCATTCACAAAGCTCAATTCGCTCTCCGGAAGCACGGAAGAGGAGAGCGTCGGCCAGTTCTTTCATATCCTCGGAGCTGTAGAGCAGGTGCGCGGCTGCTGCGAGGTCGCGGAGGGAAAATATGAGATAACTATATACACCTCCTGCTTCAACGCGGACAAGGGCGTGTATTATTACACGACTTATAACAACCGCCGCATCACCGCAGTCGATATGCACCGCGAAAACCTCGATTCGGCGTCACTTGTCAAATACCCGATGCTCGATAAAGAAGATATTTTGCGGCAAAATTAAAATACCCCGCCGGCTGTGCAAATAAGTCGGCGGGATTTTTTGCATTGATATTGATGCCTGCAAGCTTTAATTCTATTGATTTTTCCCCGACCTCAATGATATATTATCCATAGCTTGTGCTGACAGCTTTGAGATTTGCAGAATATCTTTAATAGTGACAAAAGCATACCGAGAAAAGTTATAACGGATATTTTGCCTGTTGTTTTAGTTATTATTATAGCAGGAGTGATTTTTGTTATCTTGTTCTTTTGAAGATAAAGTCATTATAGAGAAAGCAGAATTTAAAATGTTTACTGCGGGCGGAGATATTTTTAGAGTAGGTATTATCTCTGACACCCAGCTGCCGCCGAACGAAAAAAGCTTGAAGAAAACGATCTATATGTCCGTCATCTCAGAACCGCGCTTGAAGAACTGAAAAACAACGGTGTTGGTATGATTCTGTTCGCGGGTGATATCGGCGACGCAGGCTCGTATTTTGCGTTCAAAATATATAAAAATACAATCGACGAAGTGTTCGGCGATGATAAACCCGTCATCCAGACAATCATGGACAATCACGACTATTGGAGCGAAAGCGCGCTTTCCGCGAACACTACGAAAACGAATCCGTCTGGCAGATATGCGGCGGGTTTTGGGAGAAGTCAGAATAAGATTTTGGAATTTAATGAAAAGCAAGCACTGTCAGATATATGGCAATGCTTGCTTTTGTTATATCTTTTTGATTTTTTCCGGCTTGACACGGCGAAAAAGATAAATCTTGATAATAATCGGAAGTTTTTATATAATAAAATCAGAAGTGGCATCCGAAAAATACGGTTATGATTTGTATTTCTGCCGGATGCGCCGCAAAGTCGGTATACATAAAACAAATGATTTTTGTGCGAGGTCATGATTATGTACAGTGTGCTTGTTGTTGACGATGAGATACGCCAGAGAGAGGCGGTTATCGGCAATGTCGATTGGCAGAGAGCGGGTTTTGAGGTTGTCGGCGGCGCGAAAACGGAATAGAGGCGCTCGATCTTCTCGAAAAGCTTGAACCCGATCTTGTTCTGACCGACATCAAAATGCCGCTTATGACCGGTCTCGAGCTTGCAAAAAGGACTCGCGAAATAAGGCCGGCAACGAAATTTGTTATCCTGAGCGGGTACGACGACTTTGAATACGCTCAGGAGGCGTTCAAATACAATGTCATAAGGTATCTTCTCAAGCCTGTTTCCGCATCCGAGCTCACCGAGGAGTTTGAAAAAATCGGAGCCGAGATGGACAGGGAGTTTGAACTGCTCAAAAGCGGCGGGTCAAACGAAGATATCTCTCTGCGGCTTGAAAAGGCGGAATTCCTGCTTCCGCTCCTACTCGGTACGGGCGAGGATGTCCATGCATCGGACGACTTAACTGAGAATGCCAAAAAGCTCGGAATAATCAAAAGCGACGGCGACTGCTACAGCGTCATTGCTTCAAAATTCAAGGCAAACACGGGCAAGACCTGCACCTCTCAGCAGCATATCGATTTTGTCAACAGCATTTTCAATAAATATGCTCTGTGCGAAAGCTTCTTTGTCAACGGCAGAATAATTACTCTTGTAACAAGCGAGCCGGAAGAGATGTCAACAAAACTGAGACTCCCCGTTATTGAACTTGTGCAGAGCGCAAAAAAGCTGTTGAATCAGAATTGTACTATCGGCATCAGCGAGACCGTTTGCGATCCGTCTCTGCTGGCGCTTGCCTGCACTCAGGCTATCACGGCGCGGCGCTATACCTCCGACGGCACGGGCAACATCCGATATATCAACGACCAGGAGCGCAAGAGCACACACGAGTTTGAAAATGCCGAAAAATCCGTCTATAAGCTCGAACAGCTTCTGAAGATAGGGAGCAAGGATGAGATAAAGTCGTTCCTTGACGAGATACTTTCCGGAAAGACGCGCGAGGGCATTGATTATATTATCATTCAGATTCTTGCTACCGCGCACAGATGCGTCAGCGTTCTGCCGGACGGCAACGCCGCTGCGGAGCTGTTTACCTCCAACAATTCGTTCATGTCCCGCCTGTCCTTCGACTTTAACGAGCAATATAAAAACGAGCTTGTTTCGCTCTGCCTTGACGCGAGGGATATTATCTCCCGTTCGCAGAGGCATGAGAGCGAGGCTCTCTGCGACCATGCGCTGCAGATAATCAACGAGGAATATATGAACGAAGATCTATCCCTGACGGACGCGAGCGACAAGCTGGGCGTCAGCCCGAACTATCTGAGCGCGCTGATAAAAAAGAAAAAGTCAAAGAATTTTGTTGCCCTTGTGACCGAAAGGCGGATGAAAGCGGCGAGCGATCTGCTTTTGTGCACCTCGATGAAGATATTTGAAATATCACAGAAGTGCGGTTACAGCGATCAGCACTATTTCAGCTATTGCTTCAAAAAATATTACGGGGTCTCGCCGAACAAATACAGAGAGGAGCGTTTGGGTGGGAAAGATATTTAAACGCGCCGGAATAAAACTGTCAACGCTCATAATCGCAATAGTCGTGTTCGGCGTGATGTTTTCTACTGTAGGCGCCACGCTCCTTTTCGGTGTATTTTACGAGAGGACGATGTTCAATTCGGCGTATGTCTCGTCAAAGCAGTCGGTGTCGCAGGCGAACGGCACGGTTTCAAATTACATCTCTCCATCAAAAACAAGCTGGACAACCTCTGCGACGAGGCGGACAGCTGCGACAGTCTGCAGTCGCTTGAAAAAGTTGTTTCAACTGCGGCGAGGCTTGAGGACGATATCTATTGCGTAACGATTTATGACACCGACGGCAACATTCTTCTGACCGAAAACGACAGCGGCGATATTGCAAAGAAAAATGCGACCGATCTGTCCTTTGACAAATCGATTTTTTCGAACCTCAAGGACGGCTATGCGATAACCCAGCCCCATGTTGACACGCTCTATGAGAATAAGTACCCGTGGGTCGTGACCATTGCAAAGAAAAAATATTCAGATCTTTTTCAAAAGCAGGTTTTTGTCGCCGTCAATTTTGAGTTTATTTCGATCGCGAAATATATTGACAAGATAAGCATAGGCCAGAGGGGATACTGCTATATTATTGATTCAAAGGGCGGGATAGTCTACCATCCGCAGCAGCAGATGCTTTTTTCCGGCATCAAAAAAGAGAATACCGACGAAGTTTCAGAAATGACGGACGGCGTCCACAGGGGAGAAGACAATATTTACACGGTTTCGTCCCTTAATTCATGCAACTGGAAAATAGTCGGAGTCAGTTTTACCGATGAAGTGGCTCAGTCCGTCAAAAGGCAGATAGCGGTCGGGATGGCTGTTGCGCTGCTGTTCAGCCTTATCATCTCCGTCACGGTATATTTTCTGCTTTCGCGGACGGTCACAAGACCCGTAAGACGCCTTGTCTCGTCAATGCAGAGCTTTGAAAAGCAGGCGGAAACATATAAATATAAAGCGGACAAGGCGAATGTAGTTGAGTTCAGCACCCTCTCCGCGTCGTTTGAGCACATGGTGCATATGATACAGTCGCTCATGGAAAAGGTGCATAATGAGGAGATAGTTCTCAGAAAGACCGAGCTCAAGGCTCTTCAGGCGCAGATAAATCCCCACTTCCTTTATAACACGCTCGACTCCATTCAATGGATGTGCGAGCAGGGTAACAGCAAAGAAGCGGTTGAGATGGTCGGCGCCCTCGCGAAGCTGTTCAGAATAAGCATCAGCCACGGAAACGAGTTTATCACTATCCGCGACGAGCTTCGCCACGCCGAGAGCTATTTGATAATCCAGAGCTACAGATATAAAAATCAGTTCACTTATTCTTTTGATGTGGATGAGAGTCTGCTCGAATATATGTGCAACAAGATAACGATTCAGCCTTTATTGAGAACGCCATCTATCACGGGCTCGACAGAATGGTGGACGAGGGCGAGATACGCATCTGCGTTCACGGCGACGGAAAGGATATTGTGATAACCGTTTCCGACAACGGACTCGGAATGACTAAGGAGCAGTGCGAAACTATCCTGAAAAAAGACAGGAGCGATTCAAAGGGCATCGGCGTTAAAAATGTCAACGACAGGCTCAAAATTTATTTCGGCGATGAATACGGAATCTCTATTGACAGCGAGCTCGATGTCGGCACAACCGTCACTATAAGGATTCCGAAGATCGAGAAAGGACGGGAAAATGAATATTAAGAGAAGCGCAGCGCTGATTATGATTGCCGTTCTTTTGCTCTGCGGCTTATCCGGATGCAAGGACGGTCAGGGCTTTGATTCCGACACCCCGAGCGTCGCCATAATAATAAAGGGGAGCGAATCGGATTTTTGGAACGATGTGAAAAAGGGCGCGCTCTCCGCCGCGACCGAGTTCAATATCGATATCACTTTCGAGGGACCGGATAACGAGGAGGACTACGAAACCCAGAACAAAATGATAGAAAATGCCGTTTCGCGAAATGTCGGCGCCATTATCCTGTCCGCAATTGACTATGAAAAAAATGCCCCGGCTGTTCGCAAGGCGGCGGAGAAGGGCATAAAAATAATAACCGTGGACAGCGATGTTGATGCGGCGGACAAAGAGCTGTTTATCGCAACCGACAATTACTCAGCAGGACTGAAAACCGCTCAGGTCGCGCAGAAGCTCTGCGGAGAGCAGGAGAGCATCAATATCGGAATAGTAAACTACGGCGAGAACACCGAAAACGGCAGCAAGCGTTTGCAGGGCTTTCGGGACGAAATTAAAAACGTTAAAAACGCCAGGATAGTCGCTATGGTCAGCGTTTCGTCCAACGCCCAGAGCGCGACCGCGGGCGCAAGAAAGCTTCTTGAAGAGAATCCGCAGATCAATCTTCTCGTCGGCTTCAACGAATGGTCGACCCTAGGCGTTGGAATGGCGATAAAGGAGCTCGGGCTAAAAGACCGTGTCTGCGCGATAGGCTTCGACAACAACACGGAATGTGTCGGTATGCTCGAAACGGGGGAACTAGATACGCTCATTGTACAGAACCCGTTTTCCATGGGTTATCTCGCCGTTATGAACGCGGCGAACATACTCTCGGGCAAGAAGACCGAGAGCGTGATAAAAACAGATGTCTATGTCGTTGACCGAAGCAATATGTTCTCGGCTGATGTTCAGAAGATCCTTTTCGGCTTCGATAAATATGATTAACAAAACCGCCCGGATGTGAGAAATAAGCATCCGGGCGGTTTCTTCTCGCTAAAGCGGCAAAGTGTATATATTGATTCGACAACATCGTAAAATTTTATACATTTTAGATAGAAAATCTCATTCTGTTTTTTGAATCCCGAAGCTATAATGAAGATGCTGATAACGAAGAAATTCTTTTAAGGAGGTAATCTTATGAAAAAGTTGTTAGCATTATTATTGGCAGTGCTCATGGTAGCCAGCTTTGCCGCCTGCTCGTCCGGCGGCGGCTCCGGAGACAAGGGCTCAACAAAAGGTGAGATTTCCGTATTTTATTATACCTTCAGCGACGCGTATATTTCCACCGTTCGCTCGTCGATGGACAAGATCCTGAGCGACAGCGGATATACCTACAATGACTATGACGCCAACGGCAACCAGACCACGCAGACCGAGCAGGTTCAGACCGCTCTTGCAAAGGGCTCTTCGCTGCTTATCGTCAATGTCGTTGACACCGGTTCAAACGACGCGGCGCAGAACATCATCAATCTCGCCAAGGCGAAGAACGTTCCTGTTATATTCTTCAACCGCTCCGTTGAGCAGTCCGTTATCGAGAGCTATGACAAGTGCGTATTCGTCGGCACGGACTATGAGCAGGCAGGCCATATGCAGGGCAAAATGATAGGCGAATATGTTCTGAAGAACTATGGCAAGCTCGACCTCAACAATGACGGAGTCATCAGCTACGTTATGTTCAAGGGTCAGGAGGGCAACATGGAAGCCATCGCGCGTACAAAGTACGGTGTTGAGGAGCAAACGCGATTCTCAAGGCTGCCGGAAAGCCCGAGCTCAAGTTCTACGATTCTGCAAACAAGAACAAGTACCTCGTTGACCAGGATGGACTGTGGTCGTCTGCCGCCGCAACAAACTATATGAGCACAGCTCTCGCACAGTACACCGAGTCCAACAAGAATATGATCGAGCTCGTTATCGCGAACAACGACGAGATGGCGCTCGGCGCAATATCCGCTCTTCAGACCGCGGGCTACAACAAGGACGGCAAGACTGTTATCCCCGTGTTCGGCGTTGACGCAACAGATGCTGCAAAGTCGGCTATCAAGTCCGGCTCGATGATAGGCACGATAAAGCAGGATGCCGAGGGTATGGCAACCGCTATAACCACCGTCATGAAGAATCTGCTCAACGGCACAAATGCGCTCGAAGGCATCGATTCCGCAAACACGGTCGGCACTTGGAGAGTCAATATACCCTATTCTGCTTACACTTCTGAGAGCGAATAATCAAACGGTTTCAATTTGCGGTTGGGGCGCCATGCCCCAACCGTAAAACTCAGATGCAGACAGGAGTGAAACATATGCAGACCAATATAAATAATCCGGACTCCGATAAAGATGTATTGCTCAAAATGGTGGATATAGAAAAGTCGTTCCCCGGCGTCAAGGCGCTCGACCATGCGCAGCTGACGGTCAGAAGGGGGACGGTGCACGCGCTTATGGGCGAAAACGGCGCGGGCAAATCAACCCTTATGAAATGCCTCTTCGGCGTTTACAGCAAGGACGGCGGACATATATATGTCGACGGTCAAGAGGTGAATTACAAGAACTCCAAAGAAGCCCTTGAAAACGGAGTCGCGATGGTTCACCAGGAGCTCAACCAGGCTCTCAAACGCAATGTCATGGACAATATGTGGCTCGGAAGATTTCCGACTGTTTCAAAATTTCTTCCGTTTACAAGCGAAAAGAAAATGTATGACGAAACGACGAGAATATTCAAAGAGCTTGAAATAAATGTTGACCCCAAAACAATAATGAGCACTATGCCGGTTTCGCAGAGACAGATGGTTGAGATCGCGAAAGCGGTTTCTTATAATTCAAAAATAATCGTTTTTGACGAACCCACATCATCGCTTACCGAGGAAGAGGCGGAGCATCTGTTCCGCATAATCAATATGCTACGCGACCGCGGATGCGCGATTATCTATATCTCGCACAAAATGGAAGAGATACTGCGTATCAGCGACGAGGTTACAATAATGTGCGACGGCAGATGGGTCGCGACGAAGCCCGCGAGCGAGCTTACCATGAACGAGATAATCAGACTCATGGTCGGACGCGAGCTGACGAACCGCTATCCGAAAAAGGATAACGAGATCGGCGATGTGCTGCTGAAAGTCGAAAACCTCGGCAGCGAATATACAAATCTCAGAGATGTGTCCTTCGAGGCAAACAGGGGAGAGATACTCGGTGTCGCCGGACTTGACGGATCGGGCAGAACAGAGCTTCTTGAGCAGATCTTCGGTATAACGACGCGCCGCTCCGGAAAGATTTTTCTTGACGGCAAGGAGGTAAAAAACAAAACTCCTCACGAGTCGATCAAAAACGGATTTGCGCTTCTGACCGAAGAACGGCGCGCGACGGGAATCTTCGGCATACTCAACATCAGAGAGAATGCGACTGTTGCAAGCCTGAAGAAGTATATGACGGGTCCGTTCGTCAGCAAGAAGAAAATGAAGGTAACTACCGACAAGTACATAAACTCCCTGAAAATAAAGACTCCCAGCCAGGAGACGAAGATAAGCTCTCTTTCGGGCGGCAATCAGCAGAAGGTCATTTTTGCAAGGTGGCTTCTGACCGACCCCACGGTGCTCCTGCTCGACGAGCCCACAAGAGGTATTGATGTCGGCGCGAAATATGAGATATATCAGCTTATTCTCGATCTCGCCAAAAAGGGAAAAACCGTTATCATGGTCTCCTCCGAAATGCCGGAGCTCTTGGGCGTCTGCGACAAGATACTCGTTATGTCGGGCGGCAGGCTCGCGGGCGAAGTGGACGCAGGAACGACGAACCAGGAAGAAATAATGACCCTTGCGGCGAAATATGTCTAAGGAGGAATCATCATGGCTGATACAAGTGCAAAAAAAGTAAAGCGCTCGCGCGTTTCGCTTTGGCTCCAAAAATTCAAAGCGGCAGACCGCGGCGATAAAAAAAGACTTGTGACGGATCTGCTGTTCAACAACGCGATGTATATAATAATCGCGATTTCCGTGATTTTTATTGCGATCAAGGTGCCGGCGTTCCTGAGCATTTCATCAATAGTGAACATAATCTCGCTCACGGCGGCAAAACTGCCGATCGCTTTGGGCATTGCGGGATGCATAGTGCTGACCGGTACCGATATTTCCGCCGGCCGCTGCGTCGGACTCACGGCTTGCGTCGCCGCTTCTCTGCTCCAGATGAGCGATTATGCGAACAAGATGTTCAAGGGTCTTGACACGATGCCGCTGATCGTCGTGCTCCTCGCGGTTATAGCCATAGGCGCCGCAGTCGGTCTTGTGAACGGATTTTTCGTTGCCAAGTTCAAGCTTCATCCGTTTATAGTCACTCTTTCGACCCAGCTTATCGTTTTCGGTACGGTTCTTATGTATCTTATGATAGGCGGAAACAACGGACAGACGCTCTCCGGTCTCGATCCGTCCTATACTAAGTTTATCACCGGCACGCTGTTCTCGATTGACGGCGTTGCGATCCCGAAATATGTTCTCTATTCAATTATTCTGACCGCTGTCATGTGGGTCGTCTGGAATAAGACAAAGTTCGGTAAAAATATGTTTGCAGTCGGCTCAAACGAAGAGGCGGCAAGAGTCTCGGGCGTAAATGTCTTTGTGACTATTCTCATTGTGTTTATTCTTGCAGGCGTTATGTACGGCATAACGGGCTTCATCGAGGGTGCGCGTATCGCCTCCTGCTCCGCAAACACCGGACTCAACTATGAATGCGACGCCATCGCGGCCTGCGTCATAGGCGGCGTGTCGTTCGTCGGCGGCACAGGAAAGATAAGCGGAATAGTTGTCGGCGTTCTGCTTTTGCAGATAATTTTTGCAGGACTCAACTTCCTCTCTGTGTCCGCAAATATGCTTTATATCATCAAGGGTATGATAATCCTTATTGCCTGCGCTATCGATATGCGTAAATATCTCGCGCGCAGATAATGAATGCTGAAACCGAAAGGCTGTGAAACCATGGATAACGAAAAAAACACAATGGTCTTACGACAGAGAGAAAGCCGGGCGGACTTTACAGAAATGTCAAAATATCTGTAAAAACCGCCGATAGGCTTATACTCGTGGGTATTGTTGTTCTTATTGCCTGTGTAGTTTTTGCGATAAGCCATGCAGGGTTTACGGTCACCTTCGATACGAACGGCGGCTCGCAGATCGAAAATCAGAAGGTTATGCACGGTCAGCTTGTCAATGTTGAAAACGACCCCGTCAAAGAGGGCTATGTGTTCACCGGTTGGTACAGCGACAGAGACTGCACAAAAGCATTTGACATCAGCAAGGATACAGTCAACGAAAGCATAACCCTCTATTCCGGCTGGGATAAGGCGGAGTGACACGGATATATAGGAGAATCAATATGTATGTTGCAAACGAAAAAAGATACGACAAGATGCAATATAACCGCCTTGGAAAAAGCGGTCTGAAGCTGCCGGCGGTGTCGCTCGGATTTTGGCACAACTTCGGCGATAACGCGCAGTATTCAAACATGAAAGAGCTCTGCTTCACCGCATTCGACAACGGCATCACGCATTTTGACCTGGCAAATAATTACGGCCCGGCGCCCGGCAGCGCGGAAGAGAATTTCGGCAAAATTTTTGCAACGAGATGAGGGCATACCGCGATGAAATGATAATCAGCACGAAGGCGGGCTATGAGATGTGGCCGGGACCCTACGGCTGCAGAAACGGAAGCCGCAAATATCTTCTCGCGAGCTTGATCAGAGTCTCAAACGCATGGGGCTTGAATATGTTGATATTTTTTATCATCACTGCCTCGATCCCGAGACTCCGCTCGAAGAGACGATGGGTGCGCTCGCGCAGGCGGTTCGCAGCGGAAAGGCTCTCTATGCCGGAGTGTCCAATTATGACGGCGAAAATCTCGAAAAGGCGTGCAGCATTCTTGAAGACCTCAAATGCCCGTTTGTGATAAATCAAAACAGGTATTCGATATTCGACAGAACAATCGAGAACAACGGTCTGAAAAGCACCGCCGCAAGGCTGAACAAGGGCATTATCGCCTTCAGTCCGCTCGCGCAAGGGTTGCTGACCGACAGATACCTGAACGGCATCCCGAGCGACAGCAGGGTTATGACCGACGGCAGATTTCTCTCCGTCAACGCGATAACCGAAGAGAAACTCGAAAAAGTCCGTGCGCTTTCGGAAATTGCAAAGGAGAGAAACCAGACCCTTGCAGAAATGGCTCTGGCATGGGTTCTGAAAGACGGCATTGTCAACTCCGTTTTGATAGGCGCGTCAAAGCGTCGCAAATCCTCGATAATATAAAAGCAATCGAAAACACATCTTTTACGAGCGACGAGCTCGAACGAATAGACAAAATCAGTCTGACCTGATTTTTTCTGTAATCCCCCGTAAATGTGAATCGCACCCCGCTTGTCAAGCTGCAATGCCTGATAAACGGGGTGCGGTTTTATATTATATATGCAATTTGCGCCGGCTCGGGCAAAAAAATAGTTTGAATTCTTTTGTTGGAGTCCGGTTTTTTGGACACAAAAAAACCCCTATATACAAATGCATTTTTTTGTGATAAATTAGTCTTGCAGCGGAAAATAAAGGAAGAAAATGTCGGCTTTTGTTTTTGCGCTAAGTTTTTTTGATGGCTTTTTGAAATTCGGATGACGGTTTCAAGTTAAGCGGAGCCGAGGCATAAAATAACAGGAGAACGGCGTTATGAACAAAAAATTTGCGTTCTGTGCGCATAATCAGCTGATTGAAGCTGCGAAGCAGAGAGCATATGCTGTTGTGATGGACTAACGGAAGAAACTGCGGCGGCATTCATCAATGCAAGTGCCGAGAAAACCGGTATAACTTTAAGACAATAATATGATGCACATCACTCAGAAAAATGAGGCTGTTCATAAGACAAACATTTAAGACATATCGGCAGAAGGAAAATTACATTAAGCAGAATTTTAACTTTACATTATGAAAGACAGGAAAAATCTAATGACAGATCAATTTGCAGATCAGTGGCTACAACAGTATGGAGAATATGTGGAAGAAGCTCCGACTATTGATTTTAACGGGAAACTTTTTGTATTCACGGGGCTTTTGGATTCCTCAAAAGATAATCCGATAGTAAAAAAGGTTATTAAAAAAGGCGGTCAGTACCGTACAAGTGTATCCGGCTTGACGGATTATTTAGTCGTTAATCCCAGTGGTGCGGGTTGCACAAAAATAGATGACGCCATTGAACAGCAGATGAAGGGCAAGAAAATCAAGGTTATTTTACTAGAAGATCTTAAAAGAGCTCTCAAAGGAAAACCTGCGTCTCAAAAGGCCTCTGCTTCTTCGAAACCAACGTCTGTCAAGAGTACTGAACCTTCAACAAGCGTCTTATCAGATTTTATTATTGAAAACGGCATATTGACTAAGTATAGAAGGCATAAAAAGGATGTTGTAATCCCGGACAGCGTAACAAGCATTGGAGACGAGGTTTTCGAAAATTGCGACAGTCTTACAAGCATTAATGTTGCGAGCGACAACGAGTATTATTCCGATGAAGACGGCGTCTTATTTAATAAGGAAAAAAATGAGCTGATACGATATCCCAAGGATAAATCGGAAGACGCATACACAATTCCGGACAGCGTTGAAAAAATTTGTGCAAGAGCGTTCTACAATGCAAAAAGCTGAAGAGCGTAGCGTCCAATAAGAGCTTGAAGGAGATAGAAAAAGAAGCCTTTTTGGAGTCGGGAATTACGGATGTTAATTTGTCTTCAGATGTAAGTGTGTTGAAAATATCAGACAAAGCTTTTGCGAAATGTTCGAAATTGAAATCAGCAGTAATTCGTTTGAAAAAGCCCATGGGATCATGCATTAATATATCTAACGATATATTCTCTTTCTGCAGCAATATGGAAAGAATTGAACTTTCTGAAGAGTGCCGGGATGTTAATTGGATTTTAAATATATGAG
>ENA-OQEN01000325-OQEN01000325.1-human-gut-metagenome-genome-assembly--contig:-NODE-325-length-20960-cov-2.738012_pt1 | contig 20960 bp, 24 predicted proteins | sample MGYA00242791_ERZ504627 | MGnify/ENA primary metagenome ERZ504627 (study PRJEB26092, sample SAMD00036316) | human gut metagenome | host: Homo sapiens | study: EMG produced TPA metagenomics assembly of... | reverse complement strand
TATACAATACCTGATGGATCATATCAGGATCAGCCTCAACGGCAACGCTTTGCATATCCTCCAGGCCGGCAATTTCGATCTTTTTGCGCTCAATGCTCTGCTCAAAGAGCAGGAATACCTGAAACAACTGTGCGGAAATGTCAAATTTGCTTGGTTGGAGCTTTAGCTCTCCCGCCTCAATCTTAGACATGTTGAGCATTGTCATCACCAAGCGCGAAAGCCTTTTTACCTCGGCGGAAACAATCTCTAAATAGTGCTTTTGCTGCTCGGGCGGATGGTGCCGTCGAGCATGCCGTCGATAAAGCCGCCGATCGTGGTCATCGGTGTTTTCAATTCATGCGATACGTTTGCAACGAAGCTCCGGCGCGAGGATTCGAGCACCGCGAGCGCTTTTGCCATAGAGTTCAAGGCGCCGGCAAGCTCCGCGAGCTCCTCGCCGCTCCCCTGCGAATCGACCCGGTAGGAGAAATCTCCGCGCGCATAGCGCTTGGTGGCCGCGCTCATCTCACGCAGAGGGCGGATGAGGTTATAGGTGAGCACATAAACTGCCACAAATGCGAGCAGAAGCGCCATTAGCGCCGAAAAGAGGAACATTTTAAAGATATTCCAAAGATATGGCCCAAGCCCTGAGGAAGTGGGCTTGGTGGCGAATACCAGGGCAACCGGCTCTCCATTTACGATGACCGGCTCTCCAATGATGAAATGGGAGTCACTATATACACCTCTAGGGTGCCCGCACGAATATATTCCTTTTGAATCGTTTTTTGCACGACCTCTTTGGGGAAATGCATCCCATCGTGGATTTGGCAGGAGCTTGCGTTCACTTCCTGCATCTCGGGCGTAAAGAGATCCTTGCACAGAATCACCGAGCCGTCGAGGTTGCAGATGAACACATCCGCCTCAATGGCGGAGGAGACGAGCGTGAGCGTATTGCATAGGATGGCGACCGTTCCCTTCCCGTCCCTGTCGAGCTGCCCCGCGCCGAGGAGGTCGGCCGTTGTGGAGGCCACCTGTAGTGCATTCTCCTTGAGCAGCTGGTTTTTTCGCTGCGCCAGTAGTTGGAAACAAAAAGCAGCAGGGAGCAGCCAAGCACGGCAAAGCAGATAAAAATCACCATTGTGATGACCAGGAAATATTTCGCAAACAGATTCAGATGCTTTTTTTTGAACCGCTTTTTGAATCGTTCTTTCAAATTGAGTCAGCCTCGCTTTCCACGCCCCGTCGTATGCGGCAAGGCAAAAGGAAACGTTTGAAAGGGTTGCCTTTCAAACGAATTGTTGCAAAAATAGTGCTCCATACGCAAACGGGAAAGAGGCGTGTATTATTCCTTGGTTTCAAATTTATAGCCAACGCCCCACACTGTTTTGAGCGCCCACTTATCGCTGATACCTTCCAGTTTTTCCCGCAGGCGCTTGACGTGCACATCAACGGTGCGCGAGTCGCCGTAATAATCAAAGCCCCACACTTCGTCGAGCAGCTGGTCGCGGGTGAAAACGCGGTTTGGATTGCTGGCGAGATGATAGATCAGCTCAAGCTCCTTGGGCGGTGTGTCGACCTGCTTGCCATCTACGCGTAGCTCGTAGTTCGTCAGGTTGATAATCAGCTTATCATAGCGAACTTCCTTAACCTGCTCGGTGTTGCTGTTGGCCGTGCGGCGGAGCACCGCCTTGACGCGCGCAATCACCTCTTTGGCCTCAAAGGGTTTTACAACATAGTCGTCCGCTCCCAACTCCAAGCCTAGCACCTTGTCAAAGGTTTCGCCCTTTGCAGTCAGCATAATAATCGGCTTGTCCGAAAAACGGCGGATTTCCCGGCAGACCTGCCAGCCATCCAACCTTGGCAGCATGATATCGAGCAGCACGAGATCTGGCTGTGCCGATTGGAAAGCTTCCACCGCGGCCATACCGTCGTTGACGATTTCCACCGTGTAACCCTCTTTTTCTAAATAAAGCCGCAGCAGTTCGCAGATATTGGGATCGTCATCCACGACCATAATTTTTTCTAAGCTCATTGCAAATCCTCCTTCTCCGCCGCCCTACAGGGTGCGGATGGATCAAACTCCTATTTAGAACTTTAACATAATTATAGCGCGAAAAGAAAGGCTTTGATGAATATTTTTTAAATTTTTAACAGATCTGAACGGCATCGACCTCTAAAAACAGTTCTTAGAAACAAAAAACAGGCCGGTCATCAACCGGCCTGCGTTTTGGAACGCGATGAATTGTTGATACGGTCACCGATTAAAAACGGTTTTTCGGCTTTTTGGGCTTTTTGACCTTGGAATGCTTGCCCGGATGGAGAAGCTCCGGCTTTTTCTTATAGATGATAACAAATGCCAGAGCGATCAGCACCGCGCAGATGGGAAGGACGATGCTCACAATCTTCTTCCACACCTTGCCGTCTCTCACGCCGGCCATTGCCGGCGCCTCCTCGGCGGTCGTGCCTCAGTGCTGTCGTCGTCGAGCACCACCAGCCCATCGTTGAGGCCGATCACGTTGCCGCTTTCGTCGGTCACATATTCGGCGCCTGCCGGGAGCGTGTACTGCCCGCCGTGTTCATCTGTATAAACAAGGCTCCCATCCGGCATTACCATCGATTCGATTTTACCGGTGGGGATCTCATAGGAGGGGCGCTTAAGGGTTGGAAGCGTCTTATAGGTTTCGTCTGGCATATCCTTGCTGCCGTTGATGATCTTGACAGAATAATCCATGGTCTCTGTTTTGCCGTCCACTGTGTTGGTCACGTGATAGTTCAGCGTGGTGGATTGGCCGATCATGGAAAATGAATCTCCGTCGCGCTGCCGCTTTTAATCTCCTTGCCGTTGACGGTGATCTTCGCGCCGTTTTTCAGCGCAGTGGGGCGCACGCGCACATCGCTGATTTTATAGGGCAGATTGACAACATAATTTGAGATGTCGCAATAAAACTGATCCTCCAGCGGGAAGTAGCCCAGGCGGAGCACCTCTTCCCAGGCCTGCTGTTTGGTAAAATCCTTCGTGATTTTATCGCTGCCCTTTTCCTTTGCCATCTGGCGCAGAATTAGGCGCGGCACGTCGTTATTGGCGAGCGCCTCCTGCATGTTCCAGGCGGCGTCCATCGCGGGGATATAGGGGATCAGAGCACTTTTCAGCTCGTAACGCTGGCCGAGCATGGCGGAGAGATAAGCAAGCCCCAGCTCCTCATCCGAAATATCATCCGGATTTTTAATATCCGTTACCACACCATCCTTGTATAGCGGGTATTTCAAATCGACGATCAGCGTGCGGATCGTCATCAGCTTGAGCACCTTTTCATCCGGCATATCGGCAGGCACCTGGATGCTACCGTATTTTTCCTGCTTCAGAGTGGCTTTTGCAACGTCGAGAACCAGCCCGCGGACGGTTTCGGGCAGCGGTCCGGTCAGCTCAATGCTCTCCTCTTCCTCAATAAGCTTGGCAAGGTATTGCACGAGCGCGGCTTCCAGAGGAGTGCCAGGTGCGATGGTGGGCGGCGTCATGTTGGGGTAAAACAGCTTATAAGCGTTTTGCTTCATCATGGCGTAGAGAAGGATGACGTATGTTTCGGTGTTTTCATCATCCTCCGGAGGCATCACGACACCGTTTTCCACCAGCCATGCGCGCATCTCTTCCTGCGAGGTGTCCTCTGTGATCCCCATAAATTTCATAATATCGGTGGTAAAGCGCATGGCCAGAATATATTGCTCATAGCGCATGTCTTCATCCATCGTATAGGCTTTGACCCAGTAGGAAACATCGGTTTCAAACTCGCTCAGGCTCTTATCGTGCCGGTAATTTGTCTGCGGCACCATCGTGGCAGTTTCGAATGCATAGTTCCCCTTATCATAAGTGACCATCAGGCTCTGTAGCCAAGCGCTGCTCTCCGGCGTCGATTCAAACTGCTGCTCTACTTTTGCGGCGTAGGCTATCAAGCTGCGGCAAAGCAGCCGGTAATCAGAACCGCGGCAAGCAGAAGGCCGAGCACTCGTTTTGTTTTCATTGGAACACTCCTTTGCGGGCGTCTGGCGCCTGTTCGCGATATAACTCCCATCGATACATGATTCATTTTAATCGGTCGGAGGGCAAAGTCAAGGCGGGGGAAAAGATTCCCGGTTTGGTTCACCGCCGGATGGATCGAAAGGGGGCGCGTTGCATCATGCATGAATATACGCAAACGCTTTTTTAGCGGGGCTGTTGCAAAACATCTCGTTTTACAACAGCCCCGCTCTATTCCATTTTTGCTTCGCTAAAAGCTGTTTTCAGGCCAAGGCAAGCCTTTATTTTTGGGCAATGGAGTTGAGCAGGCCGCCCTTGGCGATGATGTTCTGGATAAAGGGAGGGAAGGATTCTGCCTGGTAGGTTTCGCCGGTTGTCACGTTGGTGATAACGCCCGTATCAAAATCCACACACACCTCGTCGCCGCTGCGGATGCCGTCGCTCGCCTCAGGGCATTCGAGAATCGGTAGGCCGATGTTGATTGCGTTGCGGTAGAAAATGCGGGCAAAGCTTTTTGCAATGACGCAGGAAACCCCAGCTGCCTTGATAGCGATCGGCGCATGCTCCCGGGAGGAACCGCAGCCGAAATTATGATCCGCTACGATTAGGTCGCCTGTTTCACCCTATGGATGAATTCCTTGTCGATATCCTCCATGCAGTGCGCTGCCAACTCCTTATGATTAGCAGTGTTGAGATAACGCGCCGGGATAATCACGTCCGTATCGACGTTGCTGCCATATTTATGTACCAAACCCTGTGCTTTCATTGTCAGGCTCCTTTCTTTAGCTGTTATATTTTGGCTGGGTCCGCAATTCGGCCCGCGATCGCGCTTGCCGCCGCCACGGCGGGGGAGGCGAGGTACACCTCGCTATCCACATGGCCCATGCGGCCGACAAAGTTGCGGTTGGTTGTGGAAACGGCGCGTTCTCCTGCGGCTAGAATGCCATATAGCCGCCCAAGCACGGCCCGCAGGTAGGCGTGCTGACGATGGCGCCGGCCTGAATAAAGATTTCCGCCAGCCCCTCCCGGATGCATTGCAGATAGACCTCCTGCGTGGCAGGGATCACAATGGTGCGCACGCCGTGGTGGACTTTGCGGCCTTTGAGGATTTCTGCGGCAGCACGCATATCCTCCATGCGGCCATTCGTGCAGGAACCGATCACCACCTGATCGATCGGCACATCGCCCGCTTCATCCACCGTTTTAGTGTTTTCCGGCAGGTGAGGGAATGCAATGGTAGGGCGAAGGGCAGAGAGGTCGATCAAGACCTCTTCTTCATAGTGCGCATCTGCATCCGCCTCATAGACCTTCCACGGGCGCTGCGCGCGGCCCTCCACATAACGGAGCGTAGTCTCATCTACCGGGAAAATGCCGTTTTTCGCCCCGCATTCAATGGCCATATTGGCGATGCAGAGGCGGTCGTCCATCGATAGCGCTTTGACGCCCTCGCCTGTGAATTCCAGGGAGCGGTACAGCGCGCCGTCCACTCCGATCCTGCCGATCAAATGCAGAATCACATCCTTGCCGCTGACAAACTGCGGGAGTGCGCCCGTCAGAGTGACACGGATGGCTGAGGGCACCTTAAACCAGGTTTTGCCTGTAATCATGCCTGCGGCCATATCCGTGGAGCCCACGCCGGTTGAGAAGGCCCCAAGCGCGCCATAGGTGCAGGTATGGGAATCCGCGCCAATCACTGCGTCGCCGGCACAACGATCCCTTTTTCCGGCAACAGGGCGTGTTCCACGCCCATTTCGCGACGTCGTAGAAATGCTCGATGCCGTATTTCGCGGCGAAGGTACGCACCTGCTTGGTATGCTCTGCCGATTTGATATCCTTGTTGGGGACGAAGTGATCCATCACTAGGGAGATTTTGCTTTTGTCAAACACGGAATCCGCGCCGCAACGCTCAAATTCGTTGATGGCCACGGGGGAAGTGATATCATTGCCGAGCACCATATCGAGATTTGCCTCGATGAGCTGGCCGGCTTTCACCTCGCTGAGGCCTGCGTGAGCGGCCAAAATTTTCTGCGTCATTGTCATTCCCATAAAAAGACCTCCATATGAATCGAATTTATTTTTAAACACTCAATTTGAACACTCAAAAAGGCGGGTTGTTCTGTTGCGGCTGTTTGCAGAGCTTGTGCTCAATGGAATCCACCAGTGCAGTCCAGCTGGCTTCAATGATATCCTGAGAAACGCCGACCGTCGTCCAGATATCGCTCCCGTCGGCAGAGGAGATCAATACGCGCACACGCGCGGCGGTAGCATCCTTTGGCTCCATTACGCGCACTTTGTAGTCAATTAAGCGCACTTCATTGAGGCAGGGGTAAAATTCAGCCAGTGCCTCGCGCAGCGCCTTATCCAGCGCATTAACCGGGCCGTCGCCGTCGGAAGCGGCAATTTTCACCTTGCTGCCCACGCGGATTTTGATGGTGGCGGTGGCGCTGTGGTTATTGTCATAAGGTAGTTCGTCGAGCACCTTGTAACTAATCAGATCGAAGAAAGGTTCCACACCCTCCACGCGTTTGCGGATAATCAGCTCAAAGCTCGAATCCGCACCCTCGTACTGATAGCCCTCATACTCCTTCTCCTTGAGCTCGCTCACAATATCAGCCAGCACGGGCGAATCCCTTGTGATCTCCGGATAGATTTTCTGCACACGCCGCAGAACGGCGGATTTGCCCGTCATCTCGGACATCAGGAAGCGCCTGTGATTGCCCACAAGCGTTGGGTCGATATGTTCAAAGGAACGCTCATTTTTCAAAACGCCATCCGCATGCATGCCTGCTTTGTGGGCAAAGGCACTACGGCCCACAAAGGGCATGTTTTTATGCAGGGTGATGTTTGCGATTTCGGCAATCCGCATAGCCGTCGCGGTCAGCGTATGCATCCGTTCTTCCGGGATGCAGGAAAGCCCACGTTTGAGCTGTAGCGTTGGGATGACAGCGGAAAGGTTTGCGTTGCCGGTGCGCTCCCCAAACCCGAGGAATGTGCTGCACATGGGAAACGCCGCCCTGTGTGGCGCAAACGGAATTGGCAACCGCCATGCCGCAATCGTCATGCGCATGCATGCCGATTTCCGTATCCGGGAAAGAAGCGCATATTTGTGTGGAAATAGCAAAAATATCGCAGGGGATCATGCCGCCGTTGGTATCACATAGCGTGAGAATGCGTGCGCCGCCACGTTTCGCTGCACGCAGCACCTCCAGAGCAAATCCGGACTGGCTGGTAACCATCAAAAAAATGCTCTGCGTCAAAAATAACCGTTTTTCCGTGTTCTTTGAAGAAACGGCAGGTCTCCTCGATCATGCGCAGGTTTTCCTCCGGCGTCGTTTTCAGGATTTCCCGCACATGGAGCTCCCAGCATTTTCCGAAAATTGAAACCACCGGCGTGTTTGCCCGAAGAAGCGCCAGGCAATTTGCATCCTCTTCTGGGGTGCAGCCCTTGCGGCAGGTGCTCCCAAAGGCAACCAGCGTTGCGTTTTTTAGAGGAAGGGCCGCCGCCCGGTCAAAAAATTCTAACTCCTTTGGGTTGGAGGCGGGGTTCCCCGCCTCCAGATAAGCTATCCCTAATTCGTCTAGCGCGCGCACGATTCCAATTTTATCCTCAACGGAGAAGGAAATGCCCTCCCCCTGCGCGCCATCGCGTAGCGTAGAGTCCAGAATGGTGATATGGCGTTGCAAAAGCGCTGCCTCCTTCCAAACGATGGTGAAACAGAAACCAGAAAGAAAGCGATTCTTTTCACCAGTGTATCACAGAGTAAATCTTTTTGTCCATCTTTAAGTTCCGCTGTGGGAAGATATGGCGACTTCATGGTCGCGGATTCCTTCATCGCCGCTTTCCAATGCTGTCATACCGGAGCGGGACATCTCCACGATTCCATGCAGGGCCATATCCTCAATGAAGCTGTCGATGCGGTCGGTCGCGCCGGTCAGCTCCGCTGTGATGGTGCGGTGGCCGATATCCTTCACGCGCGCGCCGTGTTTGGAAATGGTGCGCAACACGGCGGGGCGATCTTTATTCAGTGAACGAACCTTTACAAGGGCGAGCTCACTTGCGATCAGGTGATCCTCCTCCAGGCGGATCACCTTGACGACGTCCTCCAGCTTAAGCAGTTGTTTTTCCATTTGGCGGAAGGTAACGGGCGCCGCCTCAGAGACGATTGTCATGCGGGAGAAGCGCGGGTCCTCCGTTTCAGATACCGTGAGGCTCTGGATATTGTAGCCCCGGCGGGAGAACAGGCCGACCACACGCAGCAGAACGCCCGCGTGGTTGGCTACCAGCGCGGAGAGCGACAGCTTTTCCATTTCATCATATCCTTTCGCAGATGCTGGGCATGCCTGGGTTATTCCATAAAAACGTTGATGGTGTCCTGCACGGCGCGGCCGGGTGGAATCATCGGCAGCACCATGCGTCGGGCGATATCCGGCAGTCTACCACGCATGGCCCGCCGCAGGAGAGCGCCTCTTGCAAAACAGGCTCGATCTGATCTGGGCGCTCAATGCGGAAGCCTGCGCGCCGAATGCTTCAGCGAGGCGGACGAAATCCGTCTGCCGGCAGGGGGCGGTCTGCGCATAGCGGCGGTCATAAAAAACCGTTTGCCATTGCCGCACCATGCCGAGCACTGTGTTGTTCATCACAAGATCCACAATGGCAGCCGGTAGGAGACAAGCGTTGCAAGCTCATTTAAATTCATATGGAAGCTGCCGTCGCCGCTGACAAGGATGGTTTTTCGCTCCGGATGCGCAAGGCAAGCACCTATTGATGCCCCGAGCCAAAGCCCATCGCGCCGAGCCCGCCGGAGGTGATGAAGGTGCGGGGCTGCTCAAAGGGATAGTATTGCGCCGTCCACATTTGATGCTGGCCCACATCTGTGACGATCTGCGCGTTGTCCGGCGTGAGGCGAGCCAGCGTTTCGATCACCTGCTGCGGCGTGGGGAAGCCGTCCGCAGGGGCAGCGGGTTGCGGCTGGCGGAAGGCGGCGGCTTGCGCACGCCATGCGGCATGCTCCATAGGTGGGAGCACTTCGCCCAGCCGCTGGAATACTTCTTTCAGATCACCACGCAGATGGAATTCGGCAAAAAGGTTTTTGTCCATCTCCGCAGGGTCAATATCGATATGGATGATTTTTGCTCTAGGGGCGAATTGCGCGCGGTTGCAGGCCACGCGGTCGGAAAAGCGCGCGCCAGCGGCAATGAGCAGGTCGCATTCTTGTGCCGCGCGATTGGCCGCATAAGCGCCGTGCATCCCGATCATGCCGAGGTAGAGCGGGTGGGTAGCCGGGAAGCCGCCCAGCCCCATCATGGAGGAGGCAACAGGGGTATCCATGCGCTCCGCCAGCCGCAAAAGCTCCGCAGATGCGCCCGAGGAGATCACGCCGCCGCCGATATAGAGCAACGGCTTTTGTGCCTGCCGGATTGCCTGAGCGGTGCGCGTAAGGCAGTCCTCGCGCGGCGGCTTTGCAGGCGTCATAGCAACTGCGGACCGCGGTGTATAATCCGTGTCGGCGAGCGTGATGTTTTTTGGGATATCGACCAAAACGGGCCCTTTTCGCCCGGAGCCCGCAATGCGGAATGCCTCACGCAGGCAGGGGGCAAGATCCTCTATTTTTTTGACGATGAAGCTGTGCTTGGTGACCGGCATCGTGATGCCGGTGGTGTCAACCTCCTGGAAGCTGTCGCGCCCAAGGAGGGAGACGTCCACGTTGCCCGTGATAAAGACGACGGGGATGGAATCCATAAATGCGGAGGCGATGCCTGTGACGAGATTGGTGGAGCCAGGGCCAGAGGTGGCAAGGCAGACGCCCGTTTTCCCGCTTGCACGAGCATAGCCCTCGGCTGCGTGCGCAGCGCCCTGTTCATGGGCTGTGAGGATATGGCGGATTTTACCACTATAAGCATAGAGCGCATCATACACCGCGAGGACGGTTGCGCCGGGGTACCCGAAAATTGTATCCACTCCCTGCTCCAGCAGGACTTCCATAATGATCTGTGCGCCTGTTTTTTTCATGCACGGTCACCTCCGTTGAGTTACTTTAAATAAATGGCCCTTAAACAAAGAAAAAACGCCTTCCTCTCCTGCTTTCTCAGAAGACGAAGCGTATAAAGCTTCCGCGGTACCACTTCAATTGCCCATTCGGGCCGCTTACGGCATCGGGCCTGCCGGCCGAATCCCTGCCCATGTAACGGTGGCCGCGTCTCCCTAGCACGCTTTGCGCTTTCAGTTCACAGCTCCGGGGCGAGTTCACCAAGTCCGGCACCGCCGCCTTACAGCAACCGGCGGCTCTCTGCGCGTGCGGATGATGGATACTATTCCCCATCACAGCTTTTCACTTTTTTGATATCCTAGCACGGTTACAGATGATTGTCAAGAAAAAACATTCTCCCGCAGCGCTGTTTAGGCGCCGCGGGAGGACGGAGATTCACCCTGCGGAATCGGCTGCCTGTGCATTTAGCAGGCAATACTCCTGAAAACGGAGAACTTTTCAGGAGGCGCCGTTTCCGATTGGGGAATGGGTAATGTGATGATGCTTCACGCATTGGAAGCACTAACAGGAAACTTATCCCAAAACTGCCTTATAAATTGGGCAACCTCTCAAAAAACATTGGGAAAAAGGTCACCTTTTTTATCTTGTTTTTATTATATCACCAAGCATGGCAAAATGCAATGCATAAATTGCTAGAGTTTTGCATTACACTATATATTACAAAATGCACTACGAAGTTTTCCTGAAGTGTTGCGATTCATAGGCAGGGAGGGGGATGGAAGCGCCATGAGCAGCCGATTTAAAATTCCAAAGATGCCTTCCACGGTGAATAAAACCATCCGATTCCCACAGTCTGTTGTTGATCAGGTGGAAGCGGCGTTGCAAGGCACTGACTGCAACTTTTCTCAATTTGTAATTGCGGCGGTTCGCGTTGCGCTGAAAAACTTGGAGGAAGACAGGTTGGCAGAGCAGAGGCAGGCGGAGCCGCCGGACGATAGCGAAAAGACGGAATAACACGCGTGTAAGTTAAAATGATAAAAAGCGCATCGGGCATTGGCCTGATGCGCTTGGTTTTTGTTTGATGAGTAGGTGAAAGAAAGGCACCGGAGTGGGCTTCCGGATGGAAATCCACTCCGGCTGGTTACATGATGCGGAGATTACGCGGCTACCTTGCCGCCGAAGGTTTTGAAGAGATCAACGATCGCGCGGGCGATGCGGTTGAAGAACGCCATCACCTTTGCAAAGAAGCCGCCGATGCCTTCGTTGTTGGACTTGATGCCGAGATTCTCCGCGATGGATTCGCAGAGAGCGACGGACGCGTCCGCAATTGAAAGCGCGTCACCGCCCTGCGCGGCAGCGACGATCGCGCCGATCTCATCGCCATAGCCCATGCCGATCTGATCGCCGATGAGCTTGGAAAGAGCCACCTGGTTGGCCGGGATTTTCAGGGTCTTACCCACATAGTTCATAAGAGCCGCGAAAACCATGGTCTGATCGCCGTTGATCGCCATGCGATAGCCGCCCGGAAGGCCGCTCTCCACAGCATTCGCTGTGCCCATGGTGGCGAGATAGTCCACGTCAAACGCCGGGAAATCAAAGCCGATCAGCCGCCGACCATGGAGACAATGCCGCTGAAATCTTCCGGCAAATCAACGCCCAGATCCAAACCCGAGCTTGCCAGCATATCGAGCAGCGCCTTCAATCCGGATCCAACCTCGCCATATGTATAGGCAAGATCCGGAAGGACATCGCCAAGATAGCCGAACGGATCGGCTACCAGCGCGTCGATTGCCTTGGTGAGAATATCGGCAAGATAGAAAAGAGAGCCTCCCTGATAAAGCTCCAAAGCGCTGGCAGGCATGTTGCCACATGGAAAGCCTCCAGGAGGGAAGCGAGCGGCTCATAAAGGTTGGGCGCAAGCAGCGCAAGGACAAAGCCCAGCGTGGTGTTGAGGTTGCCGCTGCTGCCGTTGACTGCCTTTACAAACGCCTCGCGGTCGCCAGGCGTAACCCCCCAAACCATTTTGCTGGCGTCAAAATCAATCCAGGTTTTACCGTCAGATTTGACGGTGCTCATGTAAGCTTTGGCTTCCGGATAATCAGCGGAAATGTTGCTCGCAGCAGTGCCTGCGTTGATTGCCATGACATCCTGGTTCAGGAGCTTGAAGATCGCGGTTACCGTTGCATCCGTGTAGAGCTTTTCCTGCACCTTGACGGCCTTCAGAATCGGAGCGAGGAGCCCGTTGAGTGCATCCTTCGTTTGTTTTGCGCTCTTTGCGCTCATGTTTTCGTACACTGCGGAATGGTCCGTCGCAGCAGCTTTCTCATTGAACGCCGCCGCAGCCGCCGTAGCAGCTTCGTTTGTTGCCGCGCTCGCCGTCATTACGCCGCCGAGGGTTGTCATCACCATCAGGGCGGCCAAGAAAACGGAGAGCAGCTTCTTTGCCTTTTTCATAGCCTTTCACCTCTTACAAGAATTACCGTCCTATTACACAAAATAGGAGGCGTCCATCTTAAAGATTATGGACAAACTTGTTTTAATCGCTTCTATACTCTTTGAAAAGGCCTTGCTAGAATTTTGAAAGAAAATCGAAACATTTTGGTTGGTTTTCAAAAAGTTGAGAGAATTTGAAATATTTCCAATTCTTATGAATATAAAGGTTCTTTATTTGATAGGCCAACATAAGGGTGGGAGATGCTTGCCGGCGCCCCCCATAGCAGAATGCCCACGATAAAACTGTTTGATTTCACACGGTGTTTATGCTACACTTTTTGAGTAAGAAATCGGGCTGCAGAAAGGCGCGGCAGAGCATTGAGCGCCTGCGCCCGCTTTCCCTATTTGGCAACATCAGCCGGAGAGGATTTGGAGGAAGCAATGGCCTATGGGTTATCTACGGCACTGAGCGGGGCGGATTGCTATCTGGGCCGTCTTGATGAACTGAAAAAGGATGGCATTTCCCACTTGGAGTTGTGCCTGCGGGAGGATTACGGCGGGCAGGCAGCGCTTTATGAGGGTGCGCTGGCCGCGATCCAAGCAGCCGGGCTCACGGTGTTTTCCGTGCATCTCCCATTTGGGATGAGCGTTAGCCCCGCCTGCACAAAGCAGGCACAGCGCCAAAAGAATGTGGAAAAACTGAAACGCTTTATCAGCCTGACAAAGGGCTGCGGGGCAGAGATCTTTGTCATCCACGCCTCCTTTGAGCCTGTGGAGGATGCGGCCCGAGAGGCGATGCTTGATTCGGCGGCCCAATCCTGCGGGAATTGGTGGACTATATGGAGCCGCAGGGGCTGACACTCGCGCTTGAGAATTTGCCGCGCACCTGCATCGGCAATTCAGCCAGGGAAATTGCATATTTGACCGGTTGCGTGCCGGAGCTGCGGCTGTGTTTGGATACCAACCATTTTACCTCGCCGCACCCGGATGTGCGTTTTCGCCCGCTGCAAAGGCTGTTTCCCTCCCTGCGGGCCAAATGGAATTCGGAGGCGGAAGGGGGAGTTTCCTATGCGCAAAGATTTGCGGAGCAGATCGTTACAGTACATATTTCAGATTATGATGGTATCGATGAATGCCACTGGCTGCCCGGGCAGGGCATTGTGGATTTCAAGGGCATTCACACGGCGCTTGCCGGGGCGGGATTTGACGCTCCGATCGTGTTTGAGCCGAACGAGCGGTGCAGGGGAATCAGGACCACTGGCGCCCGGCTCATCGGCGGTTATGAAAAACGGCAAAGCAGAGCTAATTAAGAACTGCGAACAAGGCCAAAATTTATCCAAATGAAAAAGCTACAAAAACCAATTGGTACGATATCAAATGATTCAAAAAGAAGGATTGGAAGCATTTGGCTAGAAAAAGTGAAAATAACTGTCCATTAAATTATCCAGTATGGTGCGACGGCGTTTCGGCGCAGAAATAGAGAATTTAATTGTAGAGACAGAGAGGAGAATCTATCATGAGCAAACTTTGCGTAATAACTGGTGCGACCGGCCATATCGGGTATGCCCTTTTAAAGGAACTGCTTGACAGCGGCGAGCAGGTGCGCATCTTGATCCGTAAGGATATCCCACTGTTTGACGGGCTGGACTGTGAGAAGGCCTTTGGGGATGTGACGGATCCTAAGTCGCTCGAAAAGGCGTTTGAAGGGGCGGATATCGTCTATCACCTTGCGGGCGTAATCGACATTAACGCAGGGGATGAAAACCTGATTTGGAATGTAAACGTCCAGGGGACGAAGAATGTGGTGGAGGCCTGCAAAAAGTGCGGGGTGAAGCGGCTCGTCTACGCTTCCTCGGTGGATGCGATCCCGCCGCTGCCTGGTAAGCAACTGATGCGGGAACTAAGCCATTTCGAGCCGGATATCCTGGATGGAACATACGCGAAAACCAAGCGACAGCACTCAGTACGTGCTTGACAGCCAGAGCGACACGCTGGACGTGGTGGTCACGCATCCCGGTGCGTGCTGCGGGCCGTACGATTTCAAGGTGTCGAGCGTTGGTGAAATGGTGCGCATGTATATGCGCGGCAAGTTCCCGGTTTCGCTCGCATTCGGCATGTATAATTTCGTTGATGTGCGCGATGTGGCAAAGGGGATGCACAGCGCGGCAGAGAAGGGCCGGCCCGGCGAGTGCTATATCCTCACGAGCGAGGCAGTCACGGTCGATCAGCTTCTGCATATCTTAGCGGAAAAAACGGGAATTCCCGCCTCCAAGTTTAAGCTGCCACTGTGGCTCGCACAGGCGGCCGCACCGCTGATGGAGGTTTACTATAAGGCGGCGCATAAAACGCCGCTGTTTACGCGTTATTCGCTGCGCAAGCTCAACTCCAACTGCAATTTTAGCATTGAAAAGGCGGAGCGGGAGCTCGACTATCATCCGATGAGTGCGCGCGAGTCGTTCCATGATATGGTGGACTGGATTGCTGAGCATGAAAATATTCCCTTGAAGAAATGATGAGTATAGTGGATTTGATGATACAGGAGGCACTTCCATGGCTGTGACAGGCTTTGTTTTTGGAATGGTTCTACTCTGCGCGCTGGGCGTGGGCATGGCGGCTGCTGGGATCATCTGGCTGGTGGTGCAGCGCAAGTCCCGTCAAGCGAAAGAGCGAAAGGGGCGGCTTGTATTGCCCATTCTGCTGCTGATCATGGGGTTGCTTTGCGCGGGGCTGCCGGGCGGATATTTTGTAGCCATCTCCCATGCGAAAGGCGAGCGAGAGCAATCGCGCGGCGCGTTGGTGACGGCGATTGAAAAAGACCCGTTTGATGTGGATACAGTGCGGAATTTGCTTGACGGCGGCATGGATCCCGACGGGGGAACGGAGAGTGGCTACACGCCGCTGATGGCCGCCTCTTTTCGCCAAGGGACAGATGTGATGGCGTTGCTCGTCAAAGCAGGAGCGGATGTGAACGCGCAGGATCGTGCCGGTCACAGTGCGCTGATGTTCGCATGCAGCCCGCCAGCGGGGCACCTGCGGATCCGGAAGGCATTCTTCTCCTGCTCAAGAGCGGCGCAGATAGAGCGTTGAAGGATAACAACGGCGAAACGGCTTACAGCTATTTGATGATGCGGGCGGAGGATGACCGCGAAACGCTGAAAAAATTGCCCGAACGGCTGGCGGCTTATGAAAAGGCAGTTGCGGCAGTAAAGCCGGAATGATGGAGGCCAATAGAAACCATGCAGAATGAAATATAAAATTAGCCGGTAGCCGTCCGCTCTCGTAAGCGCTCGGATCTCTTTGATCTACAAGATTGCGGCAAGTTTTGTTTTGTTACTCCGCTGCGCTTCGTAATAAAAAATCAGCGCTTGAAAGCCCCGAAGCTTTCAAGCGCTGATTTTTGTTTTCATCTGCACAGCGGTTTTGAAGAAAAGGCGTTCCAAGGAGAGCTCCCGGGTAAAATCCCGAAGGAAATCCGGGATTTTCACGATTGCAGCCATTCTCCATGTCGGTTAAAATTCATTTTTCAGCGGCACACCGTTGGCATCCTGATGAATTGATCCGGTCAAAAGCTGAATTGCCTCTACCAGCGCCCAGATACCGGCTGCAATTGCACCGGCACCACACAGCCAACCGCCGAGCAGCGTCAGCAAAAGCTGAGCAATGCCCTTGTTGGTATAGCCGAGATAAAAATTATGGATGCCAGCGTGCCGAGTAGGAAAGCTAGAATCACGGCGGCCAGTTTTGATTTTTGTGGGCCATATGGGGCGGCACCCGGCTGCGCAGCAGCATTTTGCGGTGCGCCACAGTTTGCGCAGAAGGGCGCTCCATCGGAGCACTGCCCGCAATTGAAGCAATATTGATTGCCTGCACCTACCGGCGCGCCGCATTGGGTGCAGACATTTGCGCCCTCTTGGAGCATGGCGCCGCAGTTTCTGCAAAACATTGGTTCAGATCATCCTTTCCGTAAAAGCCGGATTGTAAATTGATGGTTCTGTGCGGAAAATCCGCCTGCAGGAAGCAATGCAGTTTCCAGCATTAAATTTTATTGTGCTCAGTGTATCATATTCAGGGCGTTCACACAAGAGCACGGCGAGAATAAAGGTGAGGAAAATATAGGCGGAGATTTGCCAGCGCCGCCTGTACGGCTCATGCCGTGCAAACGAAGCAGACCCAACCGCCATCCTCATGGCGCTCCTGAATGGTAAAGCCGTATTGCGCGAAGGCAGCAAGAATGTCCTCCTCGCGGGTGTCGATGATGCCGGAGGTGATAAAAACGGCGCCCGGCTTCATGAATTGCCGGACATCCTTACAGAAGCGGATAATCACATCCGCAACGATGTTAGCCACGACGATATCAAACCGGCCCTTTACCTGCTCCGTTAAATCTCCCTGTAAAACCGTAAAGCGGGGGGCGGAAAAGCCATTTTCCCGCCCGTTTTCCACTGCGGTTTTGACCGCGAGCGCATCAATATCCACACCAGTCGCGCTTTTGGCGCCTAGCAGAAGGGCGCACAGGGAGAGAATGCCGCTGCCGCAGCCGATATCGAGCAACTCGGTTTCCGGCGTTACATAGGATTCAAGCGTTTCAAGGCACAGGCGCGTGGTGTTATGTCCGCCTGTGCCGAAGGCAAGCCCCGGCTCCAAGTGAAGGACTTTGCGGCCTTCCGCGTTGTATTCCTGCTCCCACAGCGGGCGGATCAGCAGCTTTTTACCGATAGGCAGAGGCTTAAAATATTGCTTCCAATTATTTTCCCAATCCTGTGCCCGGCAAACCTCCGTTGCGATCTGGTGGCGGATGCCTGCGGCATGATACCGCTCGCTTAAAAAAGCGAGCGCTTCCGCCGGGTTTTCTTCTGGGGGCAGATAAACGTGAATCAGCCTTTTGAGCGGTCTTTTTTGAGCAGGGCCTCATCAATTAGGTCAATATGTGCAATTTCCCAAGCTTCCCTTTCTAAATTCCGATAATCCTCCATATAAATACCATATGGGACGACCATCTGTGCAATATCGCCTGCACGGTCGATATCATCCGCATCCGTTTCAATGACAATTTCCGTCCAATCCATTTTCATAACGATCCTTTCCAGCGGTGGGCTTCCAGGTTTGAAAAAACTAGCGCCGCCATGTTTTACATGATTTTTACATGATTATAGCATAAGAACAAAACATTCCCTCTGCGCAAGAAGGCGTTGCCGCCGTGCAGTAGGCATTTTCTAATGCTTCAAACAAAATGTTTGAAGCTATCATACCATACACGCAAGGCCAACCTTTGTGAAAAATGGCGTTGCGCTTTGCGGCAGGAGGCGTTTCGCGCCGACAGGCATTTTTCCAATGCTTCAAACTCTGTTTGAAGCTATTATACCATAGTTTTGCAGAACGCGAGCTAAAAAGGGGAAGAAGTATAGCCATTTAAGCGTGCTTTCATCAAAAAAGTATAATTTTCTTATTTAGATGTTATTTTTGGTCGAATTAGCCAATAATTTGATGATGATTTGTATTAAGTGTGGAATTTTTAAGATGCTTTCGATTTGTGGCAGATTTTAGCCAATTTTTATGATAAAATGAAAACTATTGTGTGTGAAGTGGGAGAGCGGCTGCTCACCATTCTCCTGCCAATTTATTTTTAGAGAAGGAAGATGAAACGAATGAAAAGCTGGAAGCTCGTTTGCCTAATGCTCGTGTTCGTTCTCATGCTTGCTGTGTTTGCCGGTTGTTCCGGGGGAGACAGCGCAGAGCAGGAGAGCAATACGGGAGAAACTGCTCCGCCTACCTCGCAGGTATGGACACGGGATGCTTTACGGTCGCTGCTCAGCCGAAGGATCTGCGCTATGAAACGGCAATCTCCTTGTAGATGCAACCGTGGCGAGTGGAATTGATACCGTCGATGAAGACGGCAACCCAAACGATGGCGTCAAGTATTTTGAGAATATCCGTTTTGACGTGTACGTCACCATGAAGAAGGATGTGACGGATGAAGAGGAAAAGGGTGAGGAGATGAAAGTGGCATCTGCTACCTTCTCGGAGAACCCATTTATCCTCAAGAAGAATTCCTCTGTCCGGCAAACGTTCACCTTTACGCCGGATAGCCAGCTGGTCAAAAATCTTGACCTTTCCAAGGTCAGCAGTGTAAGAATCGGGCTGAGTCAGGAAATAAATTGAGCGCGGTGTAGTTTATCATATAGTGAAAGAAAGGATTTTTGAAAATATGCCGAAGAAAAATCTCCGGGACCATACTACCCGGGAAATCATCGCATTTTCTCTGCTGCCGTTTGGCCTATTGACAATCCAGACGCTGATTAACACGGCGCTGAATATGTACCTGACCGACGTGCTTGGCTTAACGCTCGCCATGACCGGCGTGGTGCTTTCCGCCACAAAGGTATGGGATGCGGTCAACGATCCAATGATGGGCCTGATTGTCGATCGGACTCGTACCAAGCGCGGCAAATGCCGCCCCTATATTCTCTGGACAGTGATCCCGGTCGTGCTGACGACCTCAATGCTGTTCTTCCCTGTAAACTTTGGGCAAAAAGGCAATTTTGCCTATGCGATCATCGCCTACCTGCTGTATTACACGGCTTATACGGCTTTGGATATCCCCTACCAGGGCCTGACGCCGCTGGTGTTCCCGGAGAGCAAAAAGCGTGTTAAGGCGATCTCCGTGAGCAATATCGTCGGCTCGATCGGCACGATCTTGCCGTCCGTTCTCTTCTTTACCATCGCGGGCCTGTGGGGCAACCAAACCGTTGAGCAGGAAAAAACAGGCTATTTTATGGCGGCGCTGATCTTCTCCGTAATGGCGGGTATTTTTATTGCCTCCTCCTATTTTGGCATTAAGGAAAAGGTCTATATCAAGCCGGAAAAAGCAAATTATATCAGGGGCCTAAAGATTGTTTTCAGCGATAAGAAAATGGTGATCCTTGTTGTTGTGGCCTTCTTTACAGCCATTACAAACCTCGGTGCAATTTTTCTGCCCTACTTTGCAAAATGGAACTGCATCGGCGTGTTGCCGATGGATCAAATCACCGGCTTTTTAAACAACTTGATCTACAAGCTGATCCATGTGGAGGTGAACATCAACCTTACAAACGAAGGGTTGCTTACTCCGCTGCTTCAGATCGGCAGCGGCATTTCCTACATGCTGTCGATGGCGATCATTCCGCCGCTGCTCAAGAAGATGAGCAAAAAACACTGTGATCTGGATGTCTCTGCTCGGCGCGGTGGCCGATATCCTGACCTTTATCATCGGCATGTATGTCATCCCGTATAATACGCCTGCGGGACTCGTCACCTATATTGTGCTGCGCTTCTTCACCAATTTCCCGGTTGGCATGAGCCTGGTGCTTTTGATCGCCATGTTCTCCGATCTGATCGACAACCTGGAGATGAAGAGCGGCGAGCGGCTGGAGGGCACGGTTTTCTCCTTCCGCAGCCTGATCAACAAGATTTCCATCGCGTTGTTTAATGTGATCGTGCTGGCGATCGTCAACGGCTTTGGCTATATGGTAGGCGATAAGATTACCTCCGGCGGTGGGCTGATGCTCGGCATGACCTCCATGAGCCAAAACTACACTGTGCCGCTGACCGGTACGCATTATGAGACGGTGCTTACAGCAATCTTCTTTATGCTCACGGGCCTTGGGGCAATCGGCCTGATTTTGCAGGCGTTGCCGATGTTCTTCTACAAGTTTGATGAGAAAAAATTTGAAAAGGAAATAGCCTCCTTCCGCGAGGAGAAGGAAAAGAAGCTTCAAGCGGAGATTGAAGCTGCTGAAGCGTTGGAAGGCGTGGAGTTTGAAGGTTGATCTCCCTCTCTCCCTTCAGAAATTGATTAAACTGCCAAATGAGCTGTTGCAGAATGCCGAGCATTTTGCAACAGCTCATTTTTTAGGGAGTGCGCAGCAACGAAAGAGCTCCATATCGTTGTTAAGGCATTTATGTATGAAGTGGGTCGGTTGAGCCATGGCCGCCTCGCGCTCATGGCGTTCAATGAGCTCCCGCTCTACCTGCTCCTTTTGCCGTTTGGAATAACGGATGCAGAGGAAGGGGATGAGATATAACAGGGAGCCGAGTGCCGGCAACAGCATAAACAGCGGCCACTGGGCAGTGAAATACTGCGGCGAAACGGCTTTCAGCTGGGCCACGGAGAGCTTGCCGTCGAAATGCAGGTAACTGAGCACCTTGCCGCAGAAATAGAGCTTGATGGAATCCAGCAGCTTGTTCGTCAGATTCTGCATGGAGAAGCTGATGCCTTCTGTCCGCTTGCCGGTCTTCCACTCCGCGTAGTCGACCGAATCGCACAGAATGCTGCGTTGCGCGATGCCGACCATGTTGTTTGGAATCGCGCCGATGCTCATGAGCACCATCACAGCGGAGATTTGGCCGAGCGTTTGGTAGCCAATGAAAAAGGCGATGCAGCGGGTGACAATATTGGTCACCTTTGCAATGATGATCACATTGCGCATGCCGCCCAGCTTCTTGGCGACATTGGTGGCGAAGAACATGCTCAGGGCGCCGAATATGTTGATGAGGATGCCATAGATAAATTG
>ENA-OQEN01000324-OQEN01000324.1-human-gut-metagenome-genome-assembly--contig:-NODE-324-length-21004-cov-2.815443_pt1 | contig 21004 bp, 28 predicted proteins | sample MGYA00242791_ERZ504627 | MGnify/ENA primary metagenome ERZ504627 (study PRJEB26092, sample SAMD00036316) | human gut metagenome | host: Homo sapiens | study: EMG produced TPA metagenomics assembly of... | reverse complement strand
CTCCGGGCGCAGCGCCGCCGACAGTGTGCCGTTTGTTTCAATTACGGCGTAGGACACCCTGCGCGGGTCAAAGATATCCTTGCCGCGCAGCGCTCCATCAGGTCGGCGGTGGTCAGCCGCAGCATCCGCAAAGCGTTCTGGTCGATCTTTCCGTCCAGAATGACCGTTTTGGGACGCCCGGAGAGAAAATTGAAGAACTTCTGGCTGCGGAAACTCACCACCGACCCCAGCAGCTCCAGTGCCGCAATGAGGAACAGCGGGATGAGGCTGGCGGTGATGGGACATCCTCCGATTCAATGGAGATGGACGCCAGATTAGAGATCAGGATGGTGGATACCAGCTCCTCCGGCTGCAGCTCTCCCAGCTGACGCTTGCCCATCAGCCGCATGGCAAACAAAACGCAGAGATACAAAATAATAGTGCGGCAAAGCAGCAGTTTCATGCACAAACCCTCCATGGTGGTGTGCGCGGCGTATTCCGCTGCGGCAAAGCGGGCATACTGCACACACAAAGGAGTGATGGATGTGCAGCAGCTTTCGCAAAGCCTTGCGGAAAACCTGTCCGCGCTTGATGCTAGGTTTGGTCAGTCGGCGGACTATTATGCGAAGAAGATCGTTTTGTATGGCTGCCCAGGGTGCATCGTAATGTTTGACGGCATGGCAAGTCTCGATTCACTCTGGGAACTCTTGCTGGACGCCGCCGGGCGCAGTCTGCTTCTGTCCGGCTTACTGGTACGCAAGCCTATGCGCATATCCTGCACGGCTCGGCGTTTCCGGCCGAGAGCACTCCGGTGCAGGATATGTCGCAGCTCGTAGCGCGGCTGACGGCGGGCATGGCGGTGCTGCTTTTAGAGGGCTGCAGCAGTGGTATTGTTTTTTCAGTGCAGGGGCTCAAATTCCGCTCCGTGGAAGAGCCATCCGCCGAGGGCAATCTGCGCGGCAGCAGGGAAGGCTTTACCGACCTTCTGCGGGTGAATCTGAGCCTTCTGCGCCGCCTTGTCCGTACCGATACCCTTATGCAGGAGGCCGCACAGGCGCACACCTGCTGCAATACAGAGTATGCTCTTTGCTACTGCAAGGACCGTGCCGACCCCGCCATGGTGCGCCGGGTGCGCACCATTTTGCAAAGCGCACGGCCGGAGCTGCTGCTGGATTCCAGCTATTTTGTACCGTGGCTGCTGCCCGGCAAGGCGCGGCTGTTTACCCCGGTGCACTACACCGAGCGCCCGGCGGTCGCTGCCGCCAAGCTCTGCGAGGGCAAGCTGGTAATTTTAGTCAACGGCAGCCCCTCGGCGCTGGTGCTGCCCGCTTTGTTCAGCGAGCAGTTCGAGTGTCTGGACGACTACGCTTCCACAGCGATGTTTTCCTCTTTTCTGCGGGTGCTGAAGTACTTTTCTTTCTACCTTACGGTGTTTTTGCCGGGGGTCTTTGTGTGCGTGGCGGTGCATCTGCCGGAGCTGCTGCCCCCGCAGCTGCTGTATAAGATCGAAGCAGCCGAAAAGGCCACCCCGCTGCCCCTGTTTGCCGAGATGCTGCTGGTGATCCTACTCTTAGAGATTATCCGGGAGGCCGGGCTGCGGATGCCGCAGTCGCTGGGGCACTCGGTCAGTCTGGTGTCGGCGCTCATCATTGGCGATGCCGCCATTGCCACCGGGCTTATGAGCACCCCGGTCATCTTTGTGGCCAGCATCACGGCCATTGCAGTCTTTGTCACCCCGGGTCTGTACGAGCCTGCCACCCTGCTGCGCATCGGCACGGTGCTGTTGGCAGGGCTTGCCGGACCAGTGGACTGGCAGCAGCGTTTTTCGGCTTTTTGCTCAGCCTCGTCAGCACCGAAGCATTGGGTGTGCCGTATCTTGCGCCGCACCCCTTCCCGCAGCAGCCGCTTTCCGAGGACGGCGTTCTGCGCCGCAACTACCGGCAGCTGTCCCGGCGCGGGTTCAATATCTGGCAAAAGCGGGAGAGGGGGAAACGGCGGTCATGAAGCAGCAAACAGAACGTTTTACCCCGGCGGCGTTGACCCTCAGTTTGGTAACTGCAGCGCTGGCAGACGGCATCCCGCAAAGCGTTCCGGTGCGCCGGGCGCTGTGGCTGGGCGTGGTCAGCGCGGTGTGCCTGTGCATCCTTTCGGCGCTGGCAGTGGCAATGTTGCAGAACAAAGCGCCCTCCCTTGCGGTGCGGCTGGCACTGACAGCTGGGCTTTTTATGGAACTGATGCACACCCTCGTGCAGGCACAAGGGCTGTGCACGGCAGAGTTTTCCTCCATGGCGCTGCTGGGCTTTCTGCCGCTGCTGCTCTGGGCGGGGTGGGCTGTCCCTCCTGCAAGCTGGAACGCTTCGGCGCGGGTGCTGTGGTGGTTTGCCGCTGTGGGCGGCGTGGTCTGCCTGTTGGGGCTTGCAGGGCAGCTGCACTGGTACCGGCTGTTTACCCCGGCACAGCCGACTGCAGCAAACTGGGACATACCGGTCTACGCTGAATATTTTGCAGGAGCCCTTCTGTGCAGTGCACGGTCTGCCCGCCGCACGGTCTGGCTGCCGGTATGGGGCTTTGCGGTGCAGGCTGCGGCTTTGCTGGGCAGTGCTTTGCTGTTTGGCAGCGAAACCTACCCCCGGCTGGAGTTGCTGCGGGCGTGGAGTAGCGGCAGCTTTTCCCGCATGGATGCGCTGCTTTTGCTGCTGTGGCTGCTGTGCGCTGTCTACCGGGCAGCCATGCTGTGTGCCGCTATCCGCTTGCTCTGGCAGCAGCCGGAAGCCGAGGTGCAACCATGAGAAAACAGAAATCTTGCAAACCGATGCTGTATTTGCTTCTAACAGGATGGTGCCTTTTATTCCTGCGCTGCGAAAGCACCGAGAAAAGCATGGTGCGGGCGGTGTATCTTTCACAGACAGGGCAGGGGTATCAGGCAGGGCTGCTCTATCAGGCACCGCAGGCCGCCGCCGATGCCGCCGAAGCCTCTGCCGCGTTACAGTTTGTGCAGGCAGAGGGGCAAACGATGGAACAGGCGCTGGCTGCGGCAGAGCAGGCACTGCCCCAAACCGCAAGCTACCGCCTGTGTGATTATCTGCTGCTGCCAAAAGCGGAAGAGCCATTACTAACAGAGTACGAGCAGCTGGTGCTGCGGCGCGGCTGCGGACGCACGGCGCAAGGCTGCTTTGCGCAGAAGGAGAGACAGGCCACCTTGCCACACGGGCCGCCCTGCCGGATGCTCTGATGGCACAAATAAAGGCCGCAGCACCCACCGCACCCCGGCTGTATCAGCATACAGAGCCGGGGCTTCTGCCCATTCTCCGGTGGAACGCGGAAGAGATAACGATACAGGAGGGCGGTGTTCTGCACACCGTAGCGGGCGATACGCCCTTGTCCTCGGAGCAGGCCGAGGTCTACCGGCTGCTTACCGGGCAGGGCGGCACCCGGCAGCTCTGGCTGGAAGGGGAGCGCATCGGCATCCGGCGCTGCATCGTTTCAGTCACCTTGCAAAAGGCGCAGGTGCTTGTGCGGCTGGACTGTCAACGCGCTGCCCACAGCCCGCTGCCCACGCAGGCGCAGCAACAACAACTTGCGGCGCAGTGTACAGCACTTTTGCAAAGCTGCTGGCAGCAGGGCGTGGATGTGCTGCACCTGCAAGCCCGGGCAACGCTGCGGGATGGCAGCGGCGCAAGCTTTGACCCAACAAAAAACGCCTGCCCGCAATGGCGGACAGACGTGCATTTCATGCTGTATTAAGAGGCAGTAGGAAAGGTGACGGTAATGGTGGTGCCAACGTCCACCTGACTTTCCAGTTTGATGCGGGCGTTGTGGATGCGGGCAATGTGCTTGACGATGGCAAGCCCAAGCCCGGTGCCGCCGGTGGCCTTGCTACGGCTCTTGTCCACCCGGTAGAAGCGCTCGAACACGCTGGCCTGAGCTTCCCGCGGGATGCCGATGCCGTTGTCGGCCACGGTCAGGGAGCAGTGTCCGTCCCGGTTGCAGGTGGTGATGATTTGTACCTTACCGCCCGGGCGGTTGTAGCGGATGGCGTTGTCGCACAGATTCTGGCACAGTTCATCCAGCAGCGCGCGGCTGCCAAGCACCGGGGCGCTCTCGCCCAGATAAGTCAGGGAGATATAGGCGCGGCGGGCGTTCAGTTTCTGGCGCTCCACACACTCCTTGGCAACCTCCAAAAGGTCTACCGTTTCCATTACGGGGGTGTCCCCGGTCTCGCTTACAGTGTCCAACTTGGAAAGCTGCAAAATATCGTTGACCAGCTGGATCATGCGGGTGGCCTCGCTGTGGATCTTGCGGCCGAAATCCGGCACATCCTCCGGCTTTGCAATGCCGGTCTCAATCAACTCTGCATAGCCGGAAATGCTGGTCAGCGGGGTCTTGAGCTCATGGCTGACATTGGCAGTAAACTCCTGCCGCATTTTCTCGTTGTTTTCTCGCAGAATGCGGTCGGAGTGGATGCTCTCTGCAAAGGGGATCAGTTCCCGGTAGGGCACATTTTCCTGAATGTGATCCAGATCCTCAGTCATGTTCAGCACCGGCTGTACCAGTGCTTTGGTCAGCAGGGCGGCCAGCACCGCAGCAGCCAGCATCAGCGCCACGCAGCTCAGCACGATGGCCGGGATAGTGGCATCATAGATGGACCACACGGTCTCGGCGTCCTGTGCCACGCGCAGCACATCCCCGCCGGAAAGCCGGAGCGCATAGTAATAGGTCTCGTAGCCCATGGTCTGGGAATCGCGAATGTCCCGACCCTCGCCGTTTGCAATGGCATCGCGGATCTCCGGGCGGGTCAGATGGTTCTCCATGGGCTGGTCGGTGGCAGATTCAAACAGCACGCTGCCGTCCTGACTGATCAGCGTCACGCGCAGATCATCGGTCACAAAGGCACTCAGCTGTGTGGGGTCTCCGGTCTGCTCGTACCCGGCGCGCACAAGGTCGGTCTCGCGCTCCAAAGCCGACCATGCCTGCGCCGTAAGGCCTTATGGAACACAAAAATGCACAGCACTGCGGTGAATATAAGCCCCAGAAAGCCCATCAGGAACAACCGGTAGCTGATCTTTTCTTCCATGCTGCGCAGCTTCATTCTTCTTCGGCCTCCTCATCGGTCAGCTTGTAGCCCACCTTGCGCACAGTGCAGATGTAACGCCCCGCATCACCCAGCTTTTTGCGCAGGGTGCGGATGTGCATATCCACGGTACGGCTTTCCACCGAGATGTCGGTGCCCCACACTACCTGCAAAATGGTCTCGCGGGTCACCACCAGACTGGTGTTTTCCAGCAGCAGACGCAGCAGGCAGTATTCCTTGTAGGTCAGCTCCACAGGGGTGCTGTTTACCGTAACGCTGTGGCGGGCGTTATCCAGCTGGATCTCGTGGAAAACCAGCACATCCGGCCTTACCTCCGGGGCAGAGCGCCGCAGCGCCACACGCACCCGGCTGAGAAATTCCATAATGCCGAAAGGCTTTGCAATGTAGTCATCCGCGCCGCAGTCCAGCCCGCGCACGGTGTCCAGCTCGCTGGATTTTGCAGTGACCATAATGATGGGCAGCTTACGCAGGGAAGGGGTGTTGCGCAGCTTTTTCAGGATGGAAAAGCCATCCTCGCCGGGCAGCATCACGTCTAAGATCACCAGCTCCGGCTCAGCGGCACGCATGGCCTGCCAGAAGGGCTCGGCGCTCTCAAAGCCCTGCACCTCGTAGCCGTTGGATTGCAGGGCGTACTGCTCCAGTTCGCGGATGGAAGCGTCGTCCTCTACAATATAAATCATAACTCAGTTCTCCTCAGCAGTCTGTCCGTCCGGGAACAGATACCGCTCACGGTAGCGGCCCAGACGGCGGTGGAATTCTTCACTTTCCTTGGTGTCGTTGCCGTGGCGCAGATCGTTCAGGTAGGCGTGGGTGTCAAAGCTGTCCTGTGCCACCTCGATCTGCGCAACTGCCACGTTGCTGCAATGGTCGCATACACGCTCGTAGTTGGTCAGCAGATCGTCCAGCACAAAACCGTACTCAATAGAGCAGCTGCCGGCCTGCAGGCGGGCAACGTGCCGCGCCTTGATGGCGCGCACCAGCTCGTTGACCACGGCCTCCAGCGGCTCCACCTTGGAAGCAAGGTGCAGATCCCCCTTGCGGAAGGCATCGGTGGTGCGGCTCAGGGTGTCCTGCACCGCATCCTCCAGCACCTGCAGCTCCTCCTGTGCATCCTTGGAGAAGTGAATCTCCTTCTGGTGCATCTCCTCGGCGGATTCCAGAAGGTTGACGGAATGGTCGCTGATACGCTCAAAATCACTGATGGTGTGCAGCAGGGTGTTCACGCTCTGGCTGTCGGTGTGGTTCAGTTCCCGGCCGGACAGCTTGACCAGATAAGTGCCAGTGCGTCCTCGTACCGGTCCACCCGGCACTCCTCGTCCCGCACCTTCTGGGCAAGTTCGTCGTTCCATTCGTGGGTCAGGCTCATGGCCTGCACAACGCCCACCCGGGCAAGCTCGGCCATTTCAGCGGTAGCGGCGCGAGCACGCTCCACAGCCACGGCGGGGGTGTTCAGCAGACGGTCATCCAGCAGCGCAAACTCCTCTTTTTCCGGGGAATCGGGAATGGTCAGGATGGCCAGCTTTTCCAGCCCGGTGGCAAAGGGCAGCAGAATGACGGTGGCCAGAATGTTGAACACCGAGTGCACGATTGCAATGCCCCAAGCCTCGATGGTGGTATTCACAAAGGCAAAGTGGCAGACGGCGTTGAGTCCGTAGAACCCGAACAGAAAGATGGTCACACCGATAATGTTGAAGTACAGGTGCACCATGGCAGCCCGGCGGGCGTTCTTATTCGCACCCACAGAGGACAGCAGTGCGGTCACACAGGTACCGATGTTCTGACCCATGATGATGGGGATGGCACTGCCGTAGGTGATGACGCCGGTGGCGCTCAGCGCCTGCAGGATGCCCACGCTGGCGCTGGAGCTCTGGATGATGCCGGTGACCAGTGCGCCCACCAGAACGCCCAGCAGGGGGTTGGAGAAGCGGGTGAACAGGCTGGTGAACCATGTCTCATTCTGCAGCGGCAGCACCGCGTTGGACATGGTGGTCATGCCGGTCATCAGCACAGCAAAGCCGATGAGGATGGTGCCCACGCCCTTTTTCTTCTCACTCTTACACATATACAGCAAAATGCCAATAAATGCAAGCACAGGGCTAAAAGAAGTGGGCTTGAGCAGCTGGATGAACAGGCTGTCGCCCTGCAAGCCGGAAAGACTCAAGATCCAGCTGGTCACGGTAGTGCCCACGTTGCTGCCCATGATCACGCCAATGGCTGATGCAGCTCCATGATGCCGCTGTTGACAAAGCCTACCACCATAACCGTGGTAGCGCTGGAGCTCTGGATTACGGCGGTCACGCACAGACCCAGAAAAAAGCCCTTGAGGGGGTTATCGGTCAGCTTGCTGAGAATTTTCTGCAGCTGGCCGCCGGCCTGCTTTTCCAGTGCCTTGCCCATGATGTCCATACCGAACAAAAACAGGGCCAGACCTCCCAGCAGCGAAAAGACATTAAAAATGGTCATAAGTGTTTTCCTCACTTTTCTTGACGTGTTTTTCCTGTGCTTTAAGTATAGAAAAACAATGTAAAATCTGAAATCGCCGAAATGTAAAACCCATGTAAAGTAAGAAAAATGTAAAAATCCTGTGCACACGCTGCGATGCAGCGTCGGTTTCCCGCCGTGGGTACAAAAACAGCGCCCCGGGCGTGTATTTGCCGCCGAATTTTATTATAATATGAATAAGAGTGCCCGCAGCACAGCGCGGCAAAAGGATACAGGAGGAACCAGGATGGGTACGTTCAATGTTTCGCTTAAAACGCTGACCGACCGCGTCAGCATGGAAGTGGTATACACCCCCCGGGCGCTGGATGAGATCAGCGTAGAGATCGCCGAGGTCAACCGCCCGGGTCTGTTTCTGGCGGGCTATTATGATTACTTCGATAAGCTTCGCCTGCAGATCATGGGTCTGGCAGAGATGAACTTTCTGTCCGGCCTGACGGCAGAAAAACGCTACGAGGCACTGGAGCAGCTGTTCCGGCAGCAGCCCCCGGCGGTCATCGTCTGCCGCAGCGAGGAGCTGGCGCCCTTCCCGGAGATGCAGGAACTGGCGCAGAAGCACGCGGTTGCCCTGCTGCGTTCCAACGAGACTACCTGCACTTGATGGGCAGCCTGATCAGCGTACTGAACCTGGAGCTTGCGCCCCGCATCACCCGGCACGGCGTGCTGGTGGAGGTGTACGGCGAAGGCATCCTGATCCTTGGCGACAGCGGCATCGGCAAAAGCGAGCTGGCCATTGAGTTGGTCAAGCGCGGCCACCGTCTGGTGGCAGATGATGCCGTGGAACTGCGCAAGGTGTCCAACCGTCAGATCATGGGCACTGCCCCGGAAAATATCCGCCACTTCATCGAGCTGCGCGGCATCGGCATCGTCAATGTGGCCCGCGTGTACGGCGTAGGCGCTGTCAAACTGAGCGAAAGTTTGGATCTGGTGGTGCAGCTGGAGGCGTGGGACCCCACCAAGAACTACCAGCGCACCGGTCTGGAAAGCGAATACTACGACATTCTGGGTGTCAGCATTCCCAGCACCAGCATCCCGGTCTCTCCCGGCCGCAATCTGGCTGTGGTGCTGGAGACCGCAGCCATCAATAACCGCCAGAAGAAGATGGGCTACAACGCAGCCAAGGAGCTGCTGATCCGGCTGGGACTGGATGACAAAATGGACTGATCTTCCCGATAAAAAAGGAGCCTGACCCTATGGAACAACTCAAGCAGCTGCTCACCGCAGCAGGCATTGCTTATAAAGAAAATGAGCCGCTGGCGGCGCATTGTACCTTTAAAATCGGCGGCCCGGCGCGGCTGTTCGTGCAGCCGGTGGACCATGCACAGCTTTGCCGCACCGTTGCCCTGTGCAAGGCGCAAAGCGTCCGGTACTATCTGCTGGGCAACGGCAGCAATATCCTGTTTGCCGACGAGGGCTACGATGGTGCGGTATTGGATATTTCTTCTATGCAGGACGCTGTGGAGGTGCACGGAACACAACTCACCGCCGGGGCGGGCGTGCGGCTCTCGGCGCTGTGCAAAACGGCGCTGGAACACGGCCTGACCGGACTGGAATTTGCTTATGGCATCCCCGGTACGGTGGGCGGCGCAGTCTACATGAACGCCGGAGCCTACGGCGGCGAGATGAAGGATGTGCTGACCACGGTGCAGTACCTCACCGCCGAGGGCGAGGTGAAGGAGGCTGCGGCAGCGGAGCTTGACCTGCGCTACCGCCACAGCATTTTTGAAGAAAACGGCGGCTGTATCCTCTCGGCGCAGTTTGCCCTGACTCCGGGCGAACCGGAGGCTATTCGCGCAAAGATGGACGAACTGATGGCAAAACGGCTGGACAAGCAGCCGCTGGATAAGCCAGCGCAGGCAGTACCTTCAAGCGCCGGTGGGCGCTTTTGCCGCTGCCCTCATTGACCAGTGCGGTCTGCGGGGCTACCGACACGGCGGTGCCGCCGTCAGCGAGAAGCACTGCGGCTTTGTGGTGAACCTTGGCGGCGCCACCTGCGCAGACGTGCTGGCGCTGTGCGAAGAAGTACGCACCATCGTAAAGGAAAAGACCGGTTATGATCTGGAAAAAGAGATCCGCGTAGTCCGCTGAACTGCGCAAATAGAGGGAGTGTGGAACACAGATGGAGCTGTTGATCGTCAGCGGGCTTTCCGGCGCAGGAAAGTCTGTGGCTATGAATGCGCTGGAGGATATCGGGTTTTTCTGCATCGATAACGTCCCGGCGGGGCTGCTGCCCAGCATTACGGCGTTTTCCAAGGCGGGCGACAACCAGCTGGAGCGGGTGGCGCTTTCCATGGACGTGCGCGGCTGCCGCAGCAGGGAACAGATCGAGACTGCCCTGCAGCAGCTGGACGAGCAGAAAACACCCTATAAGATCCTGTTTCTGGATGCGCCGGACGATGTGCTGATGCGCCGTTACAGCGAGACCCGCCGCCGCCACCCCATCAGCATTGCAGAGGGCATCTCTACCCGGGATGCCTTTTTGAAGGAGCGGCAGATCTTACAGCCCTTGAAGGAACGTGCAAACTATACCATCAATACTGGTCTGCTCTCCACCTCCCAGAATAAAGAGCGTATCTGCGATTTGTTCATGAAAAACGGCGGGGCAAAAAATGCCATGCGTCTCACCATTATGTCCTTCGGGTTCAAGTTTGGTTTGCCGCCGGAGGCGACCTTGTGCTGGATGTGCGCTGCCTGCCAAACCCCTTCTATGTGCCGGAACTGAAGCACAAGACCGGACTGGATCAGGAAGTGGTGGATTTTGTCATGGGCCACCCCGAAGCACAGGAGCTGCTGCGCCGGTACGAGAACTTTTTGCAGTACGCCCTGCCGCTTTATGTCAAGGAAGGCAAAAGCCAGCTGACTATTGCGGTGGGCTGCACAGGCGGCAAGCACCGCTCCATCACATTCGCACGCAAGCTTGCGGAATACTGCACCTCTCTGGGCTACGAGCCCGGGGTGCAGCACCGGGATGCCGTGCGCTGAAAACAGAGGAAATACTATGAGTTTTGCATCCAGTGCGCGGGAGGAAATCGCGCAGCGCAGCCCCACCAAGGAATGCTGTGTGCGTGCAGCCGCCTATGGTATTGCCTGCTTTGCCAAATACTTTGATGCCCGCGGCCTTGTGCTGCAAACCGAGCAACCCCATACGGTGCAGCTGGCGCAGCAGCTGTTTGCCCGCTGCGGCATCCGGGGCGAGATCACGGAAAAGCCCCGCGTCAGCGGTGTGCTGTACGAGTTCAACATCCGCGATGCGGAGCAGGTCACCCGCCTGCATGAACTGTTCGGCACCACCGGCAGGGAGACCAGCTTGCAGATCGACCCCGGCTCATCCGTTGTCAGACCTGCGTCAGCGCCTATATCGCCATGGCCTTTTTGTGCAGTGGCACGGTCACCGACCCGCAAAAGGAATATAACCTGGAATTTCTCACCTCCCGGACGAATCTCGCCCGGGATTTTGAAGCGCTGCTGGCTGAGCACGAGTTTGCGCCCCACCGCACCCGCCGCAACGGCGTGAACCTGATCTACGTCAAGACCGGTGCCAATGTGGAGCGCTTACTTCGCTTTATGGGTGCTGCGGATGCTGCGACCCAGATCAGTGTGCTCAAGGCGTTCAAGCAGGTGCGCAATCAGACCAACCGGCAGACCAACTGCGATACCGCAAACCTTGGCAAAACGGCGCGGGCGAACGCCCAGACCTGAAAGCATCCGCTATTTGCAGGAACAGCACGCACTGGAGACCTTGCCGGAGGTGCTGCAGCAGGCAGCAGCCAAGCGTCTGCAATACCCGGATCTTTCGCTTACCGCGCTGTGCGGCTGCTTTGACCCGGCAGTGAGCAAATCCGGCTTATCACACCGGATGAAAAAGCTGGAAGCACTGGCGGAAAATCTGCGCCAGCGTCAGCAGGAGGGACAGGAGCAGTACAATGAGTGAACCCACCGCAAATACCCGTCCCTTTGCCCATTTGCATATCCATACGGAATACAGCCTTCTGGACGGCGCCTGCCGTATAGACCAGCTGATGGAGCGGGTGAAGGAGTGCGGACAGACCGCCATTGCCTGCACTGACCACGGCGTGATGTACGGCTGTGTGCAGTTTTATAAAGCCGCCAAAAAGGCGGGCATCAAGCCATCATCGGGTGCGAAGTGTATGTTGCCACCCGCACCCGCTTTGATAAGGTAAATAAAATAGACGGCAATAACCACCTGATTTTACTGTGCAAAAACGAGACCGGCTATAAGAACCTGATCAAAATGGTCTCTGCCGGCTTTGTGGAGGGCTTTTACTCCAAGCCCCGTGTGGATAAGCAGCTTTTGGAGCAATACCACGAGGGACTGATCTGCCTTTCGGCCTGTCTGGCGGGCGAGATCCCGCAGGCCATTCTGGCAGGGGACTACGAGCGCGCAAAGGCGACTGCGCTGTGGTACCGGGATCTGTTCGGTGCAGAGAATTACTACATCGAATTGCAGGATCACGGCCTGAAGGAGGATACCACTGTTCTGCCGCAGCTCATCAAGCTTTCCCGGGAGACGGGCATCCCCATGGCAGCCACCAACGACGCCCATTATCTGCGCAAAGAGGACGCCAAGATGCAGAGCATCCTGCTGTGCATCCAGACCGGCAAGACCATTCAGGATGCCGACCGCATGGAGTTCCAGACTGATGAATTCTACGTCAAGACCACAGACGAGATGTACGAGCTGTTCTCCATGGTACCGGAGGCCTGCGCCAATACGGCAAAGATCGCCGAGCAGTGCAATTTTGACTTTGAGTTCGGTCACACCAAGATCCCTTACTACAAAGCCCCGGACGGCATGGATAATCAGGCCTACTTTGAAAAACTCTGCTGGGACGGCTTGGAACGCCGCTACGGCCCGGACGTGCCGCAGGCTAACATCGACCGCCTGAAATACGAGATCGGCGTGGTCAAGACCATGGGGTATACCAACTACTACCTCATCGTATGGGACTACATCAATTTTGCAAAAAGTCAGGGCATCCCGGTGGGGCCGGGACGCGGCTCCGGCGCGGGTAGTATTGCCGCTTACTGCGTGGGCATTACGGATATCGACCCCATCCGCTATAACCTGATCTTCGAGCGCTTTTTGAACCCTGAGCGCGTCAGTATGCCGGATTTCGATGTGGACTTCTGCTACGAGCGCCGACAGGAGGTCATCGACTACGTCAACCGCAAATACGGTGCGGATCATGTGGCGCAGATCGTCACCTTTGGTACCATGGCAGCCCGCAACGCCATCCGGGACGTGGGCCGCGTGATGGGTATTCCATACCAGCAGGTGGACGTGGTAGCAAAGCTTGTGCCCATGGAACTGAAAATGACCCTCAAGCGGGCATTGGAGGTTTCCAGCGAGCTGAAAAAGCTCTACGATACCGACCCGCAGGTGACCGAACTCATCGACACCGCACTGAAGGTGGAGGGCATGCCCCGGCACGCCTCCACCCACGCGGCAGGCGTGGTCATTACGCCGGAGCCGACGGATTATTATCTGCCGCTTGCCACCAACGACGGCCTGCCGGTGACCCAGTTCAACATGACCGAGATCGAAGAGCTGGGTCTTTTGAAGATGGACTTTCTGGGGCTGCGCACCCTGACCGTCATCCGGGATGCGGAGGTTGCGGTGCAAAAGCAGCACCCGGAGTTCTCCATCCGCGATCTGGATTATGACGACCCGGACACCTATAAAATGCTGGGTCAGGGCGATACCGAGGGCGTGTTCCAGCTAGAATCCTCCGGCATGAAGCAGGTGCTTGTGGGGTTGCAGCCCCAGAACCTTGAAGATGTCATCGCTCTGATCAGTCTGTACCGCCCGGGCCCCATGGACTCCATTCCCACCTATCTGCGCAACCGGCACGAGCCGGACAAGATCAGCTACAAGACCCCGCAGCTGGCGCACATTCTGGATGTGACCAACGGCTGCATCGTCTATCAGGAGCAGGTCATGCAGATCTTCCGGGAACTGGCGGGCTTCTCCTTCGGGCAGGCAGATAACGTCCGCCGCGCCATGAGCAAAAAGAAGCATGCCGTCATGGAGGCAGAGCGGGAGCATTTTGTGCACGGCTGCACCGAGCCTGGCCATGAGTGCCCGGGCTGTGTTGCCAACGGCATCCCAGAGCAGGTAGCAAACCAGATCTACGACGAAATGTCCAGCTTTGCGTCCTACGCTTTCAACAAGAGCCATGCGGCCTGCTACGCTTATGTGGCATTCCAGACGGCTTATCTCAAGTGCCATTACCCCAGCCAGTTCATGGCAGCATTGCTGACCAGTGTGCTGGATAATACGGATAAGGTCATTGAGTATTCCGGCGAGTGCGCCCGTCTGGGCATTAAAGTCCTGCCGCCGGATGTGAACATCTCCAACGGCGGCTTTACCGCCGATGATAATGGTCAGATCCGTTTTGGGCTGAACGCGTGAAAAACGTAGGCCGCAACCTTATCGAGAACGCAGTCACCGAGCGTAAGGAAAAGCCCTACACAAGCCTTTATGATTTCTGCAAGCGGATGCACGGCAGTGAGCTGAACCGCCGCGCGGTGGAAAGCCTGATCAAAGCCGGTGCCTTTGACTGCTTCGGCTCCAACCGCCACAGCATGGTAGAGGCGGTAGAGGGCATCCTCAAGAGCATCGAGACCGACTCTCGCCGCAATCTGGAAGGGCAGTTGGATCTGTTCTCCGTGATGAGCGGGGAAGTGCAGCAAAGCCCGCAGGAGGACGTCTACGAGATCCGCCCCTTGGCAGAGTACACCCCTGCCGAGCTGCTGCAACAAGAAAAAGAGGTCAGCGGCCTGTACCTGTCCGGCCATCCGCTGGACGCTTACCGGGAAAAATCTGCCCGCATCGGCTCCCACACCATCAAAGACCTCACTGGCGAGGATGCCCATGTGCAGGACGGCGAAAAGGTGCGTATCGTGTGTGCAGTAGTCAAAAACCGCATGATGACGACAAAATCCAACAGCATGATGGCCTTTACCAGTGTGGAGGATCTGACCGGCACCATGGAGGTCATCGTGTTCCCCAAGGTGCTGGACAGGTTCCGGGATGCCATTCAGGAAAACGCTGTTGTGGTCATCGATGGCCGGCTTTCCGTGCGGGAGGATGAAGCCTCCAAGCTGCTGGCAGACAGCATTCTGCCCATTGACAGCTACGACCCGACCCGCTTGGATAAAGGCCGCCCGGACCCTGTCAAAACAGCTGCCCGGCGGGTATTCATCCGTCTGCCGTCCCGCAGCTGCCCCCAGTACGATAAAGTGGTGAACCTGCTGGAGATCTTTGATGGCGATATCCCGGTGATCCTGTATCTGGAAGATACCAAGCAGAAGCTGGCCGCACCGCGCCGGCTGTACACTTCCGGGCATCCGCTCTTCTTCAAAGAGCTGGAGCGGCTGCTGGGCGCAGAAAATGTTGCAACAAAATGACATATTTGTGCACGAATGGCACCGCATGGGACGATTCCAATTTTTCCAAGTGGTACAAATTGCAAAAATAATGCGATGTACCGTAATTATTTTGTACCGCATGGAATTGCATAAAGTCTCAAAACCCTATTGAAATTTGTCTGGATGGTGTGCTATAATCATTAAAGGCGAATCAAAGCTGTTGCAAAGCAACTGGCCTGTTTCTGGAAGAAGAGGGTACAGGCAAAAGGGTAAATGAAGAACTGAACTGTAAATTGGAGGGAATCTCTCGTATGGAAAAGCAAATCAAAACGATTGGCGTGCTTACAAGCGGTGGTGATGCTCCCGGCATGAACGCTGCTGTGCGCGCTGTGGTACGCACCGGCCTGCACAAGGGCTTCCGTATGATCGGCATTCAGCGCGGCTACAACGGCCTGCTGAACGGCGAGTGCTTTGAAATGAACCTGCGCAGCGTTTCTAATATCATCTCTGCTGGCGGCACCATTCTGTATACGGCACGCTGCTTGGAGTTCAAGACCAAGGAAGGTCAGGATAAGGGCGCTGAAAAGTGCCGCGAGCTGGGCATTGACGCGCTGGTCGTTATTGGCGGCGACGGCTCCTACCGCGGTGCCCGCGCACTGGCACACCGCGGCATCCCCATGATCGGCCTGCCCGGCACCATTGATAACGATATCGGCTGCACCGATTACACCATCGGCTACGATACCGCCATGAACACCGCGCTGGAAATGATCGACAAGCTGCGCGACACCACCCAGAGCCACGACCGCTGCAGTGTGGTCGAGGTCATGGGCCGCAACGCTGGTTACATCGCTCTGAACGTGGCCATCGCCTCCGGCGCTATGGCTGTGCTGCTGCCCGAGAAGGAATTCGATATGCAGCGCGACATTCTGGATAAGATCGCCGAGACCCAGAAGACCGGCAAGCGTCACTTTATCATCATTGTGGCTGAGGGCGTGGGTCATGCACAGGAGATCGCCAACGAGATCCAGGCACGCACCGGCATCGATTCCCGCGCAACCATTCTGGGTCATGTGCAGCGCGGTGGTTCTCCCACCCTGCGCGACCGCGTGAATGCTTCTGCCATGGGTTATCAGGCTGTCTGCCTGTTGGAGCAGGGCAAGTATAATCGCATCGTCGGCATGAAGGGTGAGAAGCTGGTGGACTACCCCGTGGACGAGGCTTTGGAAATGACCAAGAGTCTTGACCCCGTGCTGGTGGACGTGTGCAACACCATTTCCATCTGATCATAACATTTAATGCAAGAGCCATTCTCTCAGGTTTTCTGAGCGGATGGCTCTTTTTGCTGCCAATTTTTCAGAGATGACGTATTATAAGTAAAAACCAACAACTTTTTATTTACAAGTGCCTCCAAATCAGTTATACTGAGAAAAACGGAGGTGCTGCCATGAAATACAGCTGGATCGACACGGAACTTCTGCAAAAGCCTAGCGTTACCAAAGACTTACAGGCAGAGTGGAACTGGATAAGATACCACATCGGCGGCAAAATGTTTGCAGCCGTCTGTCTGGATGATGCCACGGGAAAGCCGGTGTATATTACTTGCAAGCTGGACCCCGCCGAGGGCGATTTTCTGCGCCGACAGTATGAAGATATCATTCCGGGCTACTATATGAATAAGGTGCATTGGAACTCCGTAAAAGCAGAGGGAAATGTGCCGGATGCATTGCTGCGGGAGATGCTGGAAAAATCTTATCGGCTTGTGCTGGGCGGCTTTAGCAAAAAGAAACAGCGTGAGCTGTTGGAAGGAGAAAAGAAGGATGCCATTTGACTATAAGAAGGAATATAAAGAATTTTACCTCCCGCCGAAGAAACCGCAAATCATCACCGTCCCTGCGATGAATTTTGTGGCGGTGCAGGGCAAGGGCGACCCCAATGACCCGGCAGGGGAATACAAGGCAGCGCTGGAACTGCTGTACGGCATTGCGTTTACCATTAAAATGAGCTATAAGGGCAGCCATAAGATGGACGGCTATTTTGAATATGTCGTTCCGCCGCTGGAGGGACTGTGGCATCAGCCCGGTGCAGAGGGCGTGGATTTTTCCAACAAGGAGACCTTTATCTGGACCTCTATGATCCGTCTGCCGGAATTTGTCACCCGTGCCGAATTTGACTGGGCAGTGCAGGAGGCCACTACCAAAAAGAAAAAAGACTTTTCTAAGGTGGAATTTTTTACCTATGATGAAGGCCTGTGCGTGCAGTGTATGCACATCGGCTCCTATGACACCGAGCCGGGGACCTGCGGCAGCTGGATGCGTTTGCAGCGGAGCAGGGATATTGCCCGGATTTTTCAGACACACGCTTCCATCACGAAATCTATCTGGGAGACCCGCGCCGCACCGCACCGGAGAAGCTGAAAACCGTGCTGCGACATCCGATCCGCAGAATGAAATGACAGAAAACTTCACAAAAACTGTCGCTTTTTCTTGTAAGATGTGCTATACTAAAATTATCTGTAAAACACACTTAAAAATGGAGGAAAACATCATGCAGCATGAAACTGTCATCGTGCTGGACTTTGGCGGACAGTACAATCAGCTGATTGCCCGCCGCGTCCGAGAAAATAATGTCTACTGCGAGATCTATTCCTATAAAACCGATCTTTCGGTCATCAAGGCCAAGAATCCCAAGGGCATCATCTTCACCGGCGGCCCCAACAGCGTTTATCTGGAGGACTCTCCCACCATCGACCCCGAGATCTTCAGCTGGGGCGTGCCCGTGCTGGGCATCTGCTACGGCAGCCAGCTGATGATGCACCTGCTGGGCGGTCATGTCTGCCGCGCTCCCGAGCGTGAGTACGGTAAGACCGAGGTGTTCGTGAACACCGAGAGCAAGCTGTTCACCGATGTACAGCCCTCTACCATCTGCTGGATGAGCCACAACGACTACATCGAGCAGGCGGCTCCCGGCTTCCAGATCACTGCCCACACTGCAAACTGCCCTGTGGCAGCCGTTGAAAATGCCGAAAAGGTCTGTACGCCGTACAGTTCCACCCGGAGGTGCTGCACACCGCCGAGGGCAAGAAGATGCTGCGCAACTTTGTGTACAACGTCTGCGGCTGCTCCGGCGACTGGAAGATGGATTCCTTTGTAGAGAACAACGTTAAGGCTCTGCGGGAGCGCATCGGCGAGGGCAAGGTGCTGTGCGCCCTGTCCGGCGGCGTGGATTCCTCCGTGCTGGCCGCTATGCTGGCTAAGGCCATCGGCAAGCAGCTGACCTGCGTGTTCGTGGATCACGGCCTGCTGCGCAAGAATGAAAAGGAAGAGGTCTGCTCTGTCTTTGGCCCGGGCAATGCCAACGGCTTCGACATCAACTTCATCTGCGTAGATGCTCGCGACCGCTACTTCAGCAAGCTGAAGGGCATCACCGAGCCGGAGCGCAAGCGCAAGATCATCGGCGAGGAGTTCATCCGCGTGTTCGAGGAAGAGGCCAAGAAGATCGGAAAGGTGGATTTCCTTGCACAGGGCACCATCTACCCCGATGTGGTGGAAAGCGGTCTGGGCGGTGAGTCCACCGTCATCAAGAGTCACCATAACGTGGGCGGTCTGCCCGATACCGTGGACTTCAAGGAACTGGTGGAGCCTCTGCGTAACCTGTTCAAGGACGAGGTTCGTCAGGCCGGCCGTGAGCTGGGTCTGCCTGAGTATCTGGTCAGCCGTCAGCCGTTCCCCGGCCCCGGTCTGGGCATCCGCATCATCGGCGAGGTAACCCCCGAGAAGGTCGCTATCGTGCAGGACGCTGACGCCATCTGGCGTGAAGAAATCGCCAAGGCCGGTCTGGATAAGGAAATCAGCCAGTATTACGCTGCACTGACCAATATGCACAGCGTCGGCGTTATGGGCGACGAGCGCACCTACGACTACGCCGTTGCGCTGCGCGCCGTGACCACCACCGACTTCATGACCGCAGAAAGCTACGATATGCCGTGGGATGTTCTGGCACTGTCACCAGCCGCATCGTTAACGAGGTCAAGCACGTCAACCGCGTGTTCTACGATTGCACCGGTAAGCCGCCTGCAACTATCGAGCTCGAGTAATCTGCAAACCCTGAAAAGTATTGATGCAATGCAATATTTTGAGAGCCAAAAGGCTCTGTGATACTGCTTTGATACTATCAGGCGATTATTCATAAAGAGAGACATGAGAATGCCTCTGAGAAACGGTAAGTTTTTCAGAGGGCATTTTTGTGTCTTTTATTCTTTACGCCACTTTTTCTTCGGCTCGTACCGGCCGCAGCCATCGGCGGTCTGAGGCCAGTTGAGCTTCCATTCCAGATACTCTTCCTTGGTGATCTCGCCCTCCCGGAGCTGCTTCTTACGGAGCTGCCACTCCTTCAGGAAATCGTCCAGCAGGCGATAGCGGAAGCTGACTGCCATGTGCTTTTCCGGGAGATCCGGGTCGGCGGTGTCTGTGACCTCATAGAGCCGGGTGCCGGGGTAGTGCTCATCCAGTTCGAACAGAGTGTACATCACATCCTCTGCGGCGTACAGGGTCGGCTCATAGAGAGACCGATAGTTCACATCCAATACCTCCGCAATCTTGCGGAGCAGTTCTTCTTTAGGAGTGCGGGTGTTGCTTTCGTATTGTGCGATGCGGATGTCTGCGCTTTTCTCCTCAAACCCGATGGCAATGCCCAGTTCTTTCTGGGTCATACCTCGGAGGTTGCGGGCACGTTTGATGCGGTCACCGACTGCCATGCGATTGCCTCCTGACTTAAACATATTTGTTGAACCTAGTATAGCACAGAAAAATAGGAGGTGCAATAGAAAATAAACAAAAAAGTTTAAGATTTTACCTGAAAACCTCTTGACTTAACGGAATGTGTTTAGTATAATGAGAGCACAAAAAGATAAGCAAAAATGCTTAGTAAAATTGAATGACCGCCAAACTGATCCAAACCGCCAAGACCTTCCGAAAGGAAGCGAGCGCTCCACAAGGGGACGGCACAGCACCGCAAAGGGGATATGCCTGCCGGAAGTCAGCGAGGATGAAGCGGCACCGAAATGAAACCGACAAGGAAAGGACAAAAAATGGCAAACAGCATTTTTATCAAGGCAGACGAGCTGGCAAAGGAACTGGACATCTCGCAGGGTCTGGCGTACAAAATGATTGCCCAGTGGAACGAGGAACTGAGAGCCAAGGGCTACACGACCGTGGGAGGCCGGGTAAGCAGGAGGTACTATCAGGAGAAAATCTACGGGGCAGGAGAGGAGTGATAGGATGCCAGCCTACAAGGACAGCAAACAAGGCACATGGTACGCTTCTTTCTACTTCGAGAACTGGCAAGGTGTGAAGCAGAAGAAGCTGAAACGGGGATTTGCCACCAAGAAGGATGCTCTGGCGTGGGAGCGGGAGTTCCTTCTTCAACAGGCGGCAGACCTGACCATGACATTTGAAGCCTTTGTGGAAATTTATATCACGGACAAGAAAAAGCGACTCCGGGAAAACACCTGGTCTGTCAAGGAGCATATCATCCGAACGAAAATCTTACCGTATTTCAAAGAAAAGCGGCTCAGCGAGATAAAGCCACGGGATGTAATCGCATGGCAGAACGAGATGTTGAACTACCGGGACAAGAACGGCAAGGCCTACTCGCCGACCTATCTCAAGACGTTGCATGGACAACTCAGTGCCATCTTAAACCATGCAGTCCGGTTCTATGGGCTGAAATCAAATGCAGCAGCCACAGCCGGGTGCATGGGGTCAGAAAAGCACAAGGAGATGCTCTTCTGGACGAAGGAGGAGTACCTCAAGTTCGCAGAGGTCATGATGGACAAGCCGCAATCCTACTACGCCTTTGAAGTCCTCTACTGGTGTGGCATCCGGGAGGGCGAATTGCTGGCTCTGACCCCGGCAGACTTCGACTTGGACAAGGGGCTGCTCTCCATCACCAAATCCTATCAAAGGCTGAAAGGCCGGGATGTGATCACTGACCCGAAAAACGCCCAAGAGCGTCCGGGTCATCCAGATGCCACAGTTTCTG
>ENA-OQEN01000323-OQEN01000323.1-human-gut-metagenome-genome-assembly--contig:-NODE-323-length-21013-cov-2.703007_pt1 | contig 21013 bp, 24 predicted proteins | sample MGYA00242791_ERZ504627 | MGnify/ENA primary metagenome ERZ504627 (study PRJEB26092, sample SAMD00036316) | human gut metagenome | host: Homo sapiens | study: EMG produced TPA metagenomics assembly of... | reverse complement strand
ATCGAGTTCATGAGCAGGGGTTCCCAGCAGGGTGACGGAGGGTATTCCAACGCGCCCCAGGCCCCGCGCGGAGGCTATGCCCAGCAGCCCCAGGCGCGCCCGCAGGCGCTGTCCAGGCTCCGCCGACGGCGGATATCTACGACGAGGATATTCCGTTCTAGAGGCATAGACACCTGGTTTGCACGAGTGCGCTCCGGTTATGCCGGACGCGCCAAACGAAAGGTATTTTGACATGGCTAATGATTATTCAACACGTCAGCCGCGTCGTAAGTACTGCCAGTTCTGCAAGGAGCACACTGAGTACATCGACTACAAGGATACTCAGCTCCTTCGCAAGTACATGACCGACCGCGGCAAGATCAAGCCGCGCCGCGTCACTGGCGCTTGCACGCAGCACCAGCATGACATCGCGAACGCGATCAAGCGCGCCCGCGAGATGGCTCTTCTGCCGTACGCTGTCCCCGTGGTTTCCTCCCGCGGTGGCCGCAACCGCGACTAGCAGGCCGTTTGCTCGTTCATGATGATGTTCGACGGGCAGCATAGCGCAGCCGGATCAGATGGGACCGAGATCGTTCCGCCCGGCAGCGCGCTTCGCGACCAAACGGCGGATGGCTGTGGTTCGTAGGAATCGGGCTGTCCGTTGCCGTGATGGCACGGTACCCCATGCTCGGGGTGGCGTGCCTTGCGATGGGTCTCAGGACCCAGTCTGAGCGCTTCGGCGCGAAGGGCTTGGTTGCGGGCTTGGGCATCTCGGGTGCCGTCCTCGTTGCGTGGATGGTGCTCGATGGTGTTTCCAACGTGCTGTTCGCAGTTCCGCTCGTTGGCATCGCGGCAGCCATCTCCGCGCTCATGTGGAAGAGGCGTGCGGGCGTTACCGAGGTATCGCTTGTGGTCACCGTGGCTATCGCGTTGTGCATGGCAGTCGATGGCTTTACCGCCTTCAACGCTGGCACGAACCTTGCGAGGTGACGTCGGCGATGCTTATGGAGGTTGCCCGCGCTTCGGTTGGTCGCGGCGTCGAGGCTGAGCTTGCGCTCGTCTCGATCGAGCCCCTGATTTCGGTCATCTGGCCGATGGTGTACGTGCTCTCCGCCGCTCTCGATGCGCTCGTCGCCGGATTCGGGTCGTTCCTTGGCTCGGTCCAGCGTCCGGCCTCGTGGGGCGAGATGCCTGCGCCGGGGCAGCGCCTTCGGGTTCCGCAGATCAGTCTCTTCGACGCGCCGCTCTGGGCGGTTGGGGTGCTGGCCTCTCTGTCCTAGGGATGGGAGCCTCATTTGCCGCTGTGCCCGAGTCGCAGCTACTCCGGACCGTCTCCGTCACGCTCTTTTTGGCGGTAAGGATCATCTTCTTGATCCAAGGTCTTGGCGTGATCTTGGGATTGCTCGGCCGCTGGCGCATAGGGTGCTTCGGGCGGTTCGCCGTCATCATGGTTGCAGCTTGGCTTGAGGTGATGTTCGTTGTGAGCATCATCGGCCTCATCGATGTGTGGGCCAACTTCCGCAAGCTTCCGCGGGATGGTTCGCACAACGAGGCACACACGTAAGAAATGCGTCGCGCGTGCGACGCGCAGGATAGGAGATCTCATGAAAGTCATTCTTCTTGGTGAGATCAAGGGCAAGGGTGGCGAGGGCGACATCGTAGACGTCGCTCAGGGCTACGCCGAGAACTACCTTTTCCCGAAGAAGCTCGCCGTTGCGGCGACGAAGGGCGAGCTGAAGCAGCTCGAGCAGCGCCGCAACAACATCGCCAAGCGCGAGGAGAAGCGTCTTGCCGACGCAACTCGCTCAAGGCGAACCTCGACGGCAAGCAGGTTACTGTTGACGTCAAGGTCGGCGACGAGGGCATCCTCTTCGGTTCGGTTACCGCCGCCATGGTTGCCGACGCCGTCAAGGACCAGCTCGGCGTCGAGATTGACCGCAAGCGCGTTGAGCTCGGCAAGCTATCAAGGTTGCCGGCGCCCACACCGTGGCCATCTCGCTCTACCGCGAGATTCGCGCCGAGGTCGTCGTGCTCGTTGGCGTGACCGCCGAGGAGCTCGCCGCGGAGTCCGAGACTGCGAGACCGAGGCTGAGGCCGAGGCCGAGGTGTTGAGGAGGCTACCGAGGAAGCTGCTGAGTAGCAGACGCTACAGCAACAACGCTCACCACGCCCGCTACCGGGGAATCTCGGTGGCGCGTTTTGCGTTATGCCGCGAGGCGGTGAGCCGGGCGCATCGGAGGCGCGCATCTCGGCGGCTGCGGCTTCACCGGTTCGAGCGTCCGCGAAGCTGCCGTTCGCGCGGAGCTCGGATGGACGGGGCGGCTCCTTAACAACTCGCTTGCGCAAACATTCAACATTCAAGAAAAGGTTGAAAGTTTCTCTTGACAAATCGGGAGAGTAAGAAATCAACAGGTCAACGGTTGAAAACTCAATATGAGCCAGATTCGATAGCAAGTTTTTCACAAGCCTTCATCAAGAGTAGACGGTATCGCGTACGGTGGTTATCCTGCGCAATGTATAAAACAATACTAACTACCTGTATGTTCACCAAATACACAAATATGTATGTGTAATAGAACGGCAAAAAGACAGTAAGAAGTGAATAACAGCAGGTAAAGAGTATAGCTGTTGAAAACTCGGTATGATGGGCCTGTCGAATTGTGGAAAACGTTGAAAACTGGTATTCCCGCTGAAAGCCGGGGCAGGGTTATCCACATCTGGATGTGGAAAGAAAAAGGTGCAGAGAGCAGGGGGACGAGCCCTCTGCTCGGCAGCGGAATACTCTACCATGGGTGCTCGTAGGTTATCTGCTGGGCGGCGTTTTGCACGTCGCCTCGTGTTCGAGAAAGGCATGAGCGTGTCGCCGAATGATTACGCCCCCCTTGCCGTAGACCGTGGGCCCATCAAGCCTTCCCAATAACACCGAGGCCGAGGCCAACGTGCTCTCCGCCATGCTGCTTTCGCCGGACGTGGTGGACGATGCCATCTCCGAGCTCCGGATCGACGACTTCTATCGCCCCGCGCACCGCGAGCTCTTCGTTGCGATGGTTTCCATGAACGAGCGGGCCATTCCCATCGATTCCATTTCGGTGGTGGATTTCCTCGCTTCTGAGGATAAGCTGTCTGCCGTGGGCGGCGAGGCGTACATTCTCGAGCTCGTGGGCAACACCATCTCGCTCGCCAACTGGCAGCACCATGCCGAGATCGTGCGTCGCGACTCGCTCCTCCGAGAGCTCATCAAAGCCGCCGGACAGATCAGCGAGCTTGCCTACGACGCGCCGCTCGATGCGAAAGAGGCTGTCGACCAAGCCGAGAGCCTCGTGCTCAAGATTACGGACCGCGAGGTGTCGAGCGCGTATCGCTCTCTTACGGACTTCATGATCGAAGCCTACAACGAGGCGGCCGAGATTGCGGCGGCCGGCGGGCAGGCACACGGCGTTGCCACCGGCTTTCCGAGCCTCGATCGCTTGTTGCTCGGCATGCGCGAGGGCCAGCTCATCATCTTGGGCGCCCGTCCTGCCGTCGGTAAGACGTCCTTCGCCCTCAACCTTGCGCTCAATGCGGCTGCCGACGGTTGCACCGTGGGCTTCTTCTCGCTCGAGATGAGCGGAAAGGAAATCGCGCAGCGCCTTATCTGCGCGCATGCAGCGCTCTCCATCTCTGATTTTCGCACGGGCCGCATCTCGCCCGAGCAATGGGCGAACATCAACGAGGCCACGCAGGAACTTTCGAAGCTCGATATCCTTATCGACGATACGCCGGGCACCACCATTACCGAGATTCGTGCCAAGCGCGCCGCATGCTCCACAACAAAGAGCGCGCCGTCATCATCCTCGACTACCTGCAGCTGGTGAGTCCCCCGGCGGGTCGTCGTGCCGAGAACCGCGCGGTCGAGGTCTCGGAGATGAGCCGTGCCTCAAGATCATGGCGAAGGATCTCGGCGTGCCCGTCATCTCGCTCTCGCAGCTTTCCCGTGCGGTCGAGAGCCGTACCGGGAAGCGTCCCCAGCTTTCCGACCTGCGCGAATCGGGCTCGATCGAGCAGGACGCCGACATCGTCATGTTCCTCGACCGCTCGGCCGACGAGCAGGAGGCATCGCGCGACGACCGCCCGGACGAAGGCGTGACGCGCGTCATCGTGGCGAAGAACCGTTCCGGCCCTATCGGCGATGTGGACCTGGCGTTCGTGCCCGCATCCACGAAGTTCTATGAGCTTGATGGGATACATGGCGAGGGCTAGCCTGAACGCCTGTTCCGGTGGATATAATAGTGCCTGTTGTATAGTGCGCCGGGCTCCTGCGTTGGCCTATGGCTGGCGAGCGGGCTGGGTGCGAGGCGCTCGACACGGTACGGGTTGAGTAGCCTGATCGGTGAGGAGTAATTCATGAGCTCGACAGTGCTGGTTGGAACCCAGTGGGGCGATGAGGGCAAGGGCAAGATCTGCGACCTGATTGCTCGGGACTTCGACTGCGTCGTGCGGTATCAGGGCGGCAACAACGCGGGGCACACCATCGTGTGGGTGATCGCAAGTACGGCCTGCACCAGGTTCCCTCGGGCATCATGTATCCGGAGTGCATCTCGGTGATCGGCAATGGCTGCGTGGTCAACCCCAAAGTGCTGCTCGAAGAGATCGATATGTTCGAGGCCGATGGCATCTCCACGGCCAACCTCAAGGTCTCGGGCAACGCGCACGTCATCATGCCCTACCACATGGACCTCGACGGCGCCTACGAGGAGCTCCTCGGGTCTCACAACATCGGCACCACGAAGCGCGGCATTGGCCCGTGCTATCAGGACAAGATGGCGCGCATTGGCCTGCGCATGCAGGACATGCTCGACGAGGCCACCTTCCGCGACAAGCTCGCACGCGTCCTTGACCGCGTGAACCCGCAGCTGGAGAAGATCTTCGGCCTGCCCACCTACACGGTAGACCAGTCTGCGATGAGTATCTGCCCATGGCCGAGCGCCTGCGCCCGTATATCTGCGAGAGCTCCCGCCTGCTCAACGATCTGATCGAGGAGGGCAAGTCGGTGCTCTTCGAGGGTGCTCAGGCGACGCTGCTCGATATCGACCACGGCACCTATCCGTACGTTACATCGTCTAACTGCACCTCTGGCGGTGCCGTGACCGGTTCTGGCGTGGGCCCCCGCAACATCGAGCGCGTACTCGGCATCATGAAGCCTACATCACCCGCGTGGGTTCTGGCCCCATGCCCACCGAGCTGGCATACGAAACCGATGCCGGCCACACCCTCACCGAGGAGGGGTACGAGTACGGCGTGACCACCGGCCGTCGTCGTCGCTGTGGCTGGTTCGACGGCGTGATCGCCAACTACTCGGCTCGTGTGAACGGGCTCACCCATATCGCGCTCACCAAGCTCGATGTGCTTTCCGCGTTCGATACCATCAAGGTCTGCGTTGCCTACGACTGCGATGGTGAGCGCTACACCACGGTGCCGGAGCACGAGGCGGCGTTTGCCAACGCCGTGCCGGTTTATGAAGAGCTGCCCGGCTGGAAGTGCGACATCACGCATGCCGTTCCTTTGACGAGCTGCCGCAGGAGGCACGCGACTACGTTGCACGCATCGAGGAGCTTGCCCATGCCGAGGTTGCGTTCGTGTCGGTTGGCCCCGATCGCGAGCAGACCATCAACCGTTCCTGGAAGTAGGGGCGCCGCGTCGCGAGTGCTTGAAAACACGAATATGGTCGCCGGGGGAGGGGCCGTGAACAAGTTCGCCATCGTTTTGGATAGTGCCGCCGATCTGCCTGCTGCATTGGTGGAGAAGTACGACCTGCGCGTGGTGCCGCTGCACGTCGCTTTCGGGACGACGGAGTATGCTGACGGGGTTGATATCAAGATCGAGGAGTTCCTCGATAAACTTGGGGCGGCGGAGAACCTGCCCATCACCTCGCAGCCGGCGCCGGCAGATTACCTTGACACGTACAACGCCCTTGCCGACGAGGGCTATACGGAGATCCTCTCCATCCACCTCTCCGCGGCGCTTTCGGGTACCTACGAGACTGCGCGTGCCGCTGCGGCCCATGTTGCGAAGCAGCGGGGCATTCGCATCGAAGCATTCGATTCCTGTTCCGCTACGGTTGGCCAAGGGGCAATGGTGCTCGAGGCTGCTTGTATCGCCCGTGCCGGCGGCACGCTCGACGAGGCGCTCGAGCGCATCGCAAACGTGCGGCGCACGCACCGCATCTACTTCATTCCCGATTCGCTCGCAAACCTGGTGAAGGGCGGGCGCGCCAGCAAATTGCAAGGCATGGCCACCTCGCTTCTGAACCTCAAGATCGTGGTAACGCTTACCGAGACCGGCGCGATTGAAGTGCTGCACAAGGCCAAGGGCATGAAGAACGCGGTGGGCTACATCGTGGACCTCATGGCCGAGCAGTCCCGCGAGATGGGCCCGCTTGTGTACTATAAGCTCCATACCAAGGCCTATAAAGCGCTTGAATTCATGGATCGGGCGCTCGATAAGACCGATGCCTCACTGCGTTTCCTTACCATGGGGACCATTGGCCCGACCATCGCCACGCACGTGGGGCTTCGTGCCGTGGGGCTCTTTGCGTACCCGGAGGAGTTCCATAATCCTGAGCTCGACGATATCGCCGAGTACCTAACGCCGTCGTTCTAAGGGCGAGATGGGGTTCATTTTGGGACGGGGTCAAAATGGACCATGTTGCTTATTCGCCCCGCTGACATGCGCCAGGCCTCGCCGTTACAAGGAGGAACCATGACCGAGACCACCAAGACCATCGACATCCTGCTTTTGGGAAGCGGCGGCCGCGAGCATGCGCTCGCGAAGAAGCTTGCCGAGTCTCCGCGCTGCGGAACGCTCTACATCGCGCCGGGTAACGGAGGCACGCTGCAGGAGGGTGTGAACGTGGCGCTTGCGGAGGACGACCCGGAGACGGTGGCTGCCTTTGCCCGCGAGGAGGGCATCGGGCTTGTGGTGATCGGTCCCGAGGCCCCGCTCGTTGCCGGTGTTGCCGATGCCGTGCGCGCGGCTGGTATCGCGTGCTTTGGACCTGGTGCCGAGGGTGCGCAGATGGAGGGCTCCAAGCGCTTTTCGAAGGAGCTCATGGAGCGTGCCGGCATTCCCACGGCAGCGTACGGCTCTTTTACCGACGAGGAGGCGGCGCTCGCCTATGTTCGCGAGCAGGGTGCCCCGCTCGTGGTGAAGGCAGATGGCCTGGCAGCTGGTAAGGGCGTGGTCGTGGCTACCGAGCAGGGCCAGGCCGAGGAGGCGGTCCGCGAGTGCTTTGCCGGGGCCTTCGGCGATGCGGGTTCCACCGTGGTCATCGAGGAGTGCCTGACCGGCCCCGAGTGCTCGCTTCTGGCCTTCACCGACGGCAAGACCGTGCGGCTCATGGCTACCGCCCAGGACCATAAGCGCGCTCTTGAGGGCGACCGTGGCCCCAACACGGGCGGCATGGGCGTGTATAGCCCGGTGCCCATCGTGACTGACGAGGAGCTCGCCGTCATGAAGCAGGTCATGGTCGATACCGTGGCCGAGCTCGCTGCGGAGGGGATTGACTACCGCGGCTGCCTGTACGGCGGGTTCATGCTTACGCCAGAAGGGCCCAAGGTACTCGAGTTCAACGCGCGCTTCGGCGACCCGGAGACCCAGGTGATTCTGCCGCGCCTGAAGAACGACCTGGTAGATGTCATGCTCGCCTGCGCCGAGCAGCGCTTGGACGATGTTGAGCTGTCTTGGCGCGATGAGTGGGCCGTGGCCGTGGTCCTCACGAGCGCGGGCTATCCGGGCAGCTACGAGAAGGGCAAGGTTATCACCGGCGTTGAAGATGCCGATGCTTTGGACGGGGTGACCGTCTACCATGCGGGTACCGCGGCGACCGATGCGGGCGAGCTCGTGACGAGCGGTGGCCGCGTGCTGGCCGTGACGGCGCTCGGGGATACCTTCGAGGCGGCTCGCGATTTGGCCTATGCTGCCTGCGAGAAGATTGACTTCGAGGGCAAGACGCTCCGCCACGATATCGGTCTCAAGGCGCTCCGCGGTCGCGAGGCGTGGGGCTAGGTGAGGTGAACGCGGCGGCTGCGCTCCGCCCAGCTGCTCTGTCCGTCCTAGCAAAACCGTTCACCATCGTGCCGAGTGTGGCCATTTGGTCGCACTCGGCACTTTTGTGAACAATTGGCTGGCCCGCCCGTCCGGAAGCGCCGCGGGGTGCGCCGCGATTGGCCCGCCCCGGAGCAAAAGTCCCGCCAAAGGATCGGATTTTCATCGGTAGGCCGGATAGACCGCGCCGCGGGCTCAGGGGAGCCGCAGGTCAAAGCGTTGGCCTCTCGGTGGATACCGCGCGTGCGCCCAAAAATCCGATCCTTTGGCGGGACTTTTGCGCGGCATCGCGCGCGTCGAGGCAGTATTGCGATGATCGGCCGCCGGGAGCTGGCGCTTGGCTGGGGCTATCGGGTGCTGAGCGCATCCATCCAGGCGATTGCCGCCTGGTATGCCTCCATGCCTGCGGGGTTGGTTACATCTCGGTCGAAATCATGCGGGAGGTAATAGGCGCTTTTCATGCGCGCGTGCGCCACCTGGCGCGAAAGCTGCTTGGACACGCGATAGGGGACGTCCTCATCGCCGGTGCTCGCTGCGATGAAGATCGGCGGAAGCGCCGCGAGGTCATCGGCGGAGAGGGACCAGGACGAGACAGAGCGTTCGTGGGTGGCTTCGTCGAGCCCCATGAGGTCGAGCCAGCCCCTTCATGCTGGCGCGCATAGACGTACAGTGCGTACCGGAGCGCCTTTGGCCCCGAGGTTGGAGCTCCACCGCGCTCTACGATGCGCTCTACCTCGCGAGGGAGACCTCCGGTAAAGCCAGATAGCGCTTGCGGGCTCGGAGACCCAAGGCTCGCCCAGGTTGTAGTAGCCATAAAAGCTCATGATACCAGCGGGCTGCGGAAGGTCTTGGTCGCGCAGCCTGATCTCGCGTGCGAGAAGCAATGCGAGGTACGCGCCTGCCGAGCGCCCAAAAAGAAGATAGTCGATGCATTCGCCGCGCTCGATGGGCCCTGCGACCTCGGTGCGCCAGGTCTCATAGAGGGCGTCGACGATATCCGGCAGCGCGGTCTCGGGTGCAAGGGGGTAGTCGGCGCACACGAGCGTGGAGCCGCGTCGGTGATTGCCCGGACATAGGGAGAGGGCAAGTCGTCGCGCTCTCCGTAGACCAGGCCACCGCCGTGCAGGTAAAACACGATGCGCTGCGCATCGTTTGAAGCGGTCGGGCGATATACGGTGACGGGGCAAGCCATAGCCTATCCTTTCTCAATCAAAGAGGCGCTGCGTCGAAGGAACGCTGAATCTAAGGAATGCCGTACTGGGGGCGTCGTGCCGGAGAGGAACCGAACCGAAGGGGCACCGTGCCGGAGGGGAGTCGAACCGAAAGGGCGCCGTTCCGAAGGGTAGCGTGTCAAAGGAGTGACGCCTCGAAAGGACGCTGCTCCGGCGGACGCTGCCCCGGCCGCCTGCTGCGCTTGGAGCGGCAGCGGCCGGGGCGCTAGGAATCCTTGCGTAGCGTGTAGATTTTGTCGGCCAGCACAACCTGCAGGTAGTCGTCGGGGTCGCGAACGTCAACACCGTAGACCTTGCGCACGCGCTCAACGCGGTAGCGCACCGTCTTGGGGTGCAGGTACAGCTGCTCGGCGGTTTTGGGATAGCTCATGCCGTTCGCACAGAGGCTCACGACCGTCTGGAACAGGTCGGGGGCGTCTTGATGCAGCGTGCTGAGGCGGGGGTCAATATACGTGTCGAGCTGCGACGGGTCGTCCACGCCCAGCAGGAGCTTGTACAGGCCCAGATCGTCGTAACGAACCTCAAAGTCGCCCTGCGTCTCATCGAAGAGCCGGTATGCGTTCATCACCTCGTTGTTGATGGCTGGCAGCGAGTATCGGTCGGTAGTCGAGCTAATCACCGCGAGGTGCGTGAAGAGCGGGAGAATCGAAGAGTTGTGAAGGTCGGCGAGAACGTTTCGCACGGTGTCGAGGGAAAAGCCTGAGTTTTCGTTCCGCACGTTGTGCAGAAAGACGATGCGGTCGCCGTTCACGAAGTACACGATGCTGGATAGGATGCCCGCAGGCTCCGACGCAGAGCTTGCAGCAGCTCATCGATGCGGTCGGCATCGATGGAGTCAACTACGCGCGTGCGTATGAGCAGCGCCTCGTACAAGGGGTACCGATCGATGCCGAGCAGCGCAAGCGCGGAGTCTATGCGCTCGTGCGAGCCGAAGCGATCGAGCAGCAGGTCGTGCACGGTGTTGTTGTTCTGGTAGAAGAGCTTTTGCTTGATGGCGTTCTGCTTCAAGATTTCCATCTGCAGCAGGCTCACGATGTTCTCGACGGTCATGGTGTCGAGCGGCGTGAGCTCGCGGTCAGCGTTATGGATGATGAGGTAGTAGTCCGCCCCATCAGAGCTGGGTATGCGCACAGCGAGTGCCTGAACGGTCTGCGGTTGGCGCGAGGCGCCGAACCCCTTGTCGTAGAAGAGTTTCGCATCGAAGTAGGCGTGCGTCTGGTAGGCCTCGGCTCGCGCCTGTTAAACGAATAGCCGGTGAATTCGGTGAGTGTCTGCTCGGTGCCGGTGCGGCGGTCGCGCACGGTATCGAAGTATGTGACCTCTGCATGCAGGCGTTTTTGAGCGGGCTCAAGATATAGGGTATCGACGGCTGCTTGAGCGCAAGCGCCATGAGGTGCTTGTGCACGTCGAAGAAGCGATTGAGCAGGGTGAGGTTTGAGTCCAGGATATGTCCTAGCACATCGAGCAGAATGGACTCGTATTTTACCTGCGGCGCGAGCTTGATGAGCGGCAGGTCGAAATCGTCGCAGAGCTCGATGATGCGCTCCGGGGCCTCAACCATAAGGCGCTCCGGCTTGAACACCAGAGCGCCGATGCCGATGGAGCTCATGGTGCGGAAGAACATCACCGTCTCGCTTTCGGAGAGATGCTCCAGCGCGTAGAAGCTCGAGATGATGAGCTGGCCGCGTTTGCCCCAGTTTTCGATATCGATTGCCTCGAGCACCATGGCGCCGGTGATCTCGTTATCCATGCCGGTCTTACCGGCGATGATGCTCGCTCCTTCAAACGATGGGAGCAGCAAGATCTCTCTCACTATCACGGGGAGCCTCTTTCCACAGCCTCTCTTTCAGTATACGAACACGCTGCAGCAGGTCATTTCCGCTCTGGATAAAGAAACGGATGTTTTCCTATCCTCCTCGCCAATGAAAAGAAAAAGCCCAGATGATTCAATGCGAGGGTGTAGGGGAGGGCCGTCACCCGGGAAGACGGTCGCTCCTGATCCTTCAGGAAGTTGCAGAAAAGGAGGAGACGATGCTCAAGACTGTGGTCAAGCCAAATTCGTATCAGGACTCCATCAACCTGATGCTGCTGACCAACAAGATTAACACCCTCGACGGTGTCATCCAGAGCCAAATCATGATGGGCACCGACGCGAACAAGGATATCTTCTTTAACGCCGGCCTGCTTACCGATGAGGCCAAGTCTGCGAACCCGAGCGACATGGTCATCGTCGTTGAGACCGACGACGAGGCCGTGGTAGACACCGTACTCGCTGAGACCGAGGCCTTCCTCGCCGACCTTTCGGTCAAGAAGGAGGCCGCCGGCGGCCCCGCTGAGGCGACCAGCTGGGAGGAGGCCATCGCGCAGTTGCCCGACGCCAACATGGCGCTCTTCTCCATTCCTGGCGAATATGCTGCTCCCGAGCTTGAGCGCGCGCTCGACCTGGGTCTCAACGTGTTCAGCTTCACCGACAACGTTGCGCTCGAGGACGAGGTTCGCCTGAAGCAGAAGGCGCACGAGAAGGGCCTGCTCTTCATGGGTCCCGACTGCGGCACCGGTGTTATCTCGAGCGTGCCGATCGCCTTCACCAACGTCATCAACCCGGGCAACATCGGTATCGTGGGTGCTTCCGGCACGGGTATCCAGGAGGTTACCTGCATGATCGACCGCCTGGGCGGCGGTTGCGTGCACGCCATCGGCACCGGTGGCCGCGACCTCAACGAGAAGGTCGGCGCGGTGACGGTAAAGGACGCCATCGTGGCGCTCGAGCACCACGATCCCACCGACGTCATCTGCGTCATCTCCAAGCCGCCTGCGCCTGCCGTGCGTGACGAGGTCGTTGACCTTCTGGAGAAGTGCACCAAGCCGGTCGTCGCCATCTTCATCGGCGAGAAGCCCGAGGCGCATCAGGGCAAGGTCTACCTCGCGCACACGCTTGAGGAGTGCGCGCGCATCGCCGTCGACCTCGCGAACGGTGCTGAGGTCAAGAAGAACTATCTCGAGCCGCTCAACCTTACCGTTGACGAGCCGCTCGGCGCCGACAAGACCGTGATCGGCCTGTACTCCGGCGGCACCCTCGCCGGCGAGGCCGCCATGATGATTACCGAGCGCTCGACCTCGGCGAGATCATCAAGGAGGACGGCTACATGCTGCGCCATGGCGGCTACGACGTGATCGACCTTGGCGACGACGTGTACACCCAGGGCCGCCCGCATCCCATGATCGACCCGGACGTCCGCATCAAGATGATGCGCGATTACGCCGCTATGGACACCACCGGCGTCATCGTCTTCGACTGCGTGCTGGGCTACGGCTGCCATCCGGATATGGCCTCTGCGCTCGCGCCCGTCATCGCCGAGTGCAAGGCGGCCGCCGCGCCGATGGCCGCGACCTGCACTTCGTGGGCACCGTCGTGGGCACGAGCCACGACCCGCAGGACTACGAGCGTTCCATCAAGATCCTCGAGGATGCTGGCGCCATCATGGAGGAATCCAACGCCATGGCCGTCCGCGCCGCGCTTGCCATGAAGGGCGTGGAGTTCACCGAGGAGGACCGCGAGGTCGTGCCGTATGAGGTCAAGGACGACTCGCCTCTGCCCGAGCCGAGCGAGGCCATCATGGAGCTTCTCACCACCAAGCCGCGCGTGATCAACGTGGGCGTGGAGAGCTTCAACGACCCGCTGCGCGCCTACGGTGCCAAGAGCGTCCAGTACACCTGGAAGCCCATGGCCGGCGGCAACAAGCGGATGATTCACCTGCTCACCGAGCTCGCTAAGGTCGAGGGCATCGACGAGGCCAACGAGCGCATCTGCCAGCGCTTCAAGGAGAGCCAGCCGCAGCTCGTGGACGTCGTGGTGGCCAAGGACGTCATCCCCGAGCTCAACCGCGAGAAGAAGACGCTTCTGCATGCAGGCCCCCCGATCACCTGGGAGAACATGCAGGGCCCCATGCGCGGTTCGTGCATCGGCGCAGCGCTCTTCGAGGGTTGGGCTGAGACGGAGGAAGAGGCTGTCAAGATGCTCGAGGCCGGCGAGGTCCGAGTTCATCCCCTGCCACCACTGCCATGCCGTAGCCCATGGGCGGCATCACCTCCGCCAACATGGCCGTGCTCAAGGTCGTGAACCTTGCGGACGACACCACCGCCTACTGCACCATGAACGAGGGCATCGGCAAGGTGCTGCGTTTCGGCGCGTACAGCCAGGAGGTCGTCGACCGCCTGCACTGGATGGCCGACGAGCTCGGCCCGTGCTCTCCAAGGCGCTCAAGCTCTCCGATGGCGGCATCAACCTCAACGTGCTCATTGCGCGCGCCATCACCCAGGGCGACGAGTTCCACCAGCGCAACATGGCCGCGACCCTGAATCTCCTCAAGGAGCTGGCGCCGCTCATCGTAAAGACGGATGCTTCCGAGGACGCCAAGGAGCGCGTGATCCAGTTCCTGGCCGACACCGATCAGTTCTTCCTGAACATCATGATGGCCATGGGCAAGGCAATCGTTGACTACGTGCGCAAGGACGAGGAGGGTTGCGTGGTCTCGACCATGACCCGCAACGGCTATGAGTTCGGCGTGCGCGTGACCGGCCTCGGTGACGAGTGGTTCTGCGCTCCGGTGAACACGCCCATGGGCCTGTACTTCACCGGATTCACGGCTGAGGATGGTTGTCCCGACAACGGCGACTCCTCCATTACCGAGACCGTGGGCGTGGGCGGCATGGCCATGGTCGCGCGCCCGGCGTGACCCGCTTCGTTGGCGCCGGCGGGTTCGAGGACGCGCTCAACATCTCCAACGAGATGGAGCAGATCTGCGTCGAGCACAATCCCAACTGGTCCATCCCCACGTGGGACTTCAAGGTACGTGCCTCGGCATCGATATCCGCAAGGTCGTGGCCACGGGCATCACTCCGATCATCAACACCGGTATCGCCCACAAGAAGGCGGGCATCGGCCAGGTAGGTGCCGGTACGGTGCGCGCGCCGCTCGCGTGCTTCGAGAAGGCGCTCGAGGCGTACTGCGCCAAGCTCGGCATCGAGTAGACGGGCGAGGTTGCTATGGGCATCACCTCTGTGAGCGACTACGCATGGGGTCACCTGCCGCAGCACGCGATGGGAACGGTGCACAGCGTATTCTCTTCGAGCTTGAATGTTGAGCTCGACGGGCTGCTGCTGCATCTGGGGAGCAGCGATGCGCCGCTCTCCTGCCTGGGTGCGAACGTCGACGCAGAGGAGATGCCCGCGCTCGTGGGTTCCGCGGTGCAGGGGGACCGCGCCGTCTTTCGCGATGGGGTTCTGCGCATCTACAGCCGTGCGCGGGTGAGTGAGCTCGAGCTCTCCGCCGCGCCGGTGCGCTGCATGCGCGTCCCCGAGCTTGCCGGTGCGTTCCCGAACGATATCGATGCGCCCTGCTGCGCGAGATCGGTGCCTCGGCCTTGCCGACCGCACCGGGCTGCCGTGGCCGGATCGGTCGCGAAGCGCCGTGTCCGAGCTTGCTCGGTTCTCGGCCATGTGTCGTCGTGTGCTTGACAAGGGAGAACGGTCTTGCGGCGATGCACAGGTTGAGGCTGCGGAGCGTGCTATGCACGGAGCCGTCGAATACCTGGTGGGTAGGGGCCTCGGCCTCACCCCGTCGGGCGATGACGTACTCATGGGTTTTGGCACGGCGCTTCGTTTCCTGTATTGCGGGGGCGTTTCGAGCATGGCACAAGCCTTTTTCGAGACGGTATCAAGTGTGGTTCCCGGTAAAACCACCGCGGTGAGTGAGGCATATTACCGGGCCATGGGGGAGGGGTACGCAAACGAGGACTACCTCGACCTGCTCGCCGTAGTGCGCGCGATGGACGAGCAGGCGCTCCCCGATGCGCTGGCACGGGTGCTCGAGCTCGGGCACACCTCGGGGGCCGACGGCTCCTGGGGTTTGGTGCGGCGTTCTGTTGTTTGTTGTAAGCCGGGCTATCTCGGCTTTGTTGGAAAGGAAGGAAAATGGCAGAAGTCAAGAAGAAAATCGACCTGACCGTCCTTATGTTGATTTCTATGGCTCTTGCGGTCATCGCCGGCCTCGTGGTCGGCGAGCCCATGACCCAGCTCCAGTTCATCGGCGATATCTTCTTCGCCCTCATCCAGATGTCCATCCCGATCTTCGTGCTGGCCACCGTGGTCAAGTCCGTGGGTGGCCTCACCCCGCAGACGCTTTCCGGTATTGCCGGCAAGGGCGTCATCATCTTCATCGTGTCCTCGGGTATCGCTGCTGCGCTCGGCATTGCCCTCGGCGTCATCTTCCAGCCTGGTGCCAGCGCTGGCACCGATGCCGTTATGGCAGCTGCCGGCTACGACGGCGAGGCTGTTGAGATGATGACCATCCAAGACACCCTCACCGGGTTCTTCGGCACCAACATCGTTGCTTCGCTTGCTAACGGCTCCATGATCCAGATCATCATCTTCGCCGTCGCCCTCGGCCTGGTCATCAGCTTCTGGCGCCAGACCCACGACGAGTGCAAGCTCTATGACATCATCAGCGAGACCTCCGACCTGCTGCTCAACATCATCCGCGGCGTCATGACCATCGCGCCCATCGGCATCTTCTGCTACGTTTCCTCCATGGTCGCCTCCGTGGGCATGACCGTTCTGGTTCCGCTGGCGAAGTACTTCCTCGTGATGGCGCTCGGCATGGTCATCATGTTCGTTGCCTACTGCATCATCTGCGGCGCCTACTGCAGGGTGAACCCGGTCAAGCTGGCCGGCAAGCTGGTCCGCACGCTCGTGACCGCCTTCACCACCATCTCTTCTGCCGTGACGCTCCCCACCGCTATGGAGGATGCCAAGAAGAAGATCGGCATCCGCGAGGACGTCTGCGACGTGCTTCTGCCGCTCGGCGTGCCGCTGAACTCCAACGGCGTGGCCATCCACATGACCGTGGATGCCTCTGCATCGCCCAGCTCTATGGCATCGCGTTCGGTCCTTCTGACTTCCTGACCTGCTGGCTCATCTGCACCATGATCTCGTTCGTGAACGCGGCAACCCCGGGTGCCTCGCTCGTGTCGCTCACCATGATGATCCCGGCGCTCGGCCTGCCCATGGAGGCCATCGGCATCTTCGGCGGTCTCGAGTACCCCACCGGTGCCACCCGCACCCCGCTGAATGTTACCGGCGACGTGTTCGCGCCATGCTCGTGGCCGGCCCGACGGCATCGATCACGACATATTCGACGGCAAAAAGGAGTATCAGGAAGCTGCCTAGCGCGTAGCTGCTGTATCTAGCGAGGGCGCCGCGCACACGTCTCCTCTTGGCGACGCCCTCCGCTTATCGCGGGCTTTGCCCGCGGTGCCTTGAGTGTACCAAGGTTGGTCCCCACTCGGACCTAAAAGCCTTGTGCTGCATGTCTACGGCTGCAGCGCCCCGAAGCGGGGCGTGTTTTATCGCCTATATGGGGGAGAGTGGTCTCCCGTAGGACGTGATCTTCATGACAGAGTCAACTTCAACCACTACGAAGCGTGTTCGATACAATCCGACGGTTGCATCGTGGTCGCCATGGTCGCGGGCGTTGCGGCCGGCTTCATCGGCGGTTCCCGGATGACCGAAATCCAATTCGTTGCGATATTTTCTTCCGGCTCATCCAGATGTGCATGGTGCCGTTCGTGATGTGTCAGATCATCGAGGCGGTGGGCTCGCTCACGGGCAAGCAGCTCGGGAGCATCGGTACCAAGGCCGTAGTGATCTTTCTGGTGTCGTCGCTTCTGGCCTCGGCTTTCGGCATCTTCTGCACGGTGCTCGCTCAGCCAGGCGCGGGCCTGGCCAGCACCGATCTGGTCATGAGCGCGACGACCGATCTTGAGGGCACCACGACGTCGGTGCAAGATACCATCGTTGGGTTCTTCTCGAGCAACATCTTCGCCTCGATGGCAGACGGCAGCATGGTTCCGTGCCTAGTGTTCTCCATCTTCTTCGGTATCGGCGTGAGCGTGTACCGCACCAAGATCGATGAGGACTGCGTGGCCTATAAAGCGGTGTGCGAGGTCAACGAGATCCTGCTCACCATCATTCGCATCGTTATGAACGTTGCGCCGATCGGCATCTTTGCCTATGTGTCTGCTTCCATCGGCGCGCTCGGGCTTGATATTCTCATCCCCATCGGTAAGTACATCCTCGTACTGTTCTTTGCCACGCTCATATTCACGCTCGTTTGGTTCGTGGTGGTGCAGGTGTATTGCAAGCTGCCCATCACTAAGCTCGCACCCAAGATGTTCCGTATGACGGTGCTTGCGGCCTCTACCATTTCGAGTGCGGTGACGCTGCCCACCGAGATGGACGATGCGCGCAACAAGATCGGCATCAGCGATGAGGTGGCAAGCCTGGTTCTACCGCTCGGCATGCCGCTCAACTCCAACGGATCAGCCCTGCATATGGCATGCACGGCTGTATTCGTTTCGCAGATGTTCAACATGCCCTTCGAGGGCAGCATGCTCGTGTATGTGTGCGTGATCGCCTGGCTGCTCTCGCTTGCCAACGCGGTTGCGCCCGGAGCGACGCTCATCTCGCTCACCATGCTCATGCCGGCACTCGGCCTGCCGCTTGAGGCGGTGGCCATCTTGGGCGGGCTCGAGTATATCGTGGCCGCCATCCGCACCACGCTCAACGTCAATTCCGACGTGTTCAGCGCGCTGCTTGTTGCAAAAAGCGAGAACGCCATCGACTACGACGTGTTCAACGGCACGAAGAGGCTCGATGCATAGTGGTTGTCTGTTCGTTGTTTAGGTTTGAGCCTGGCCTGGGGCCAAGCTAAGGCGCAGGCTCGTGTGTTAGGAGGTATTTCTTATGCTCGTCACCCGTGAAGAACTCAAGGCGCTCATGAAGAAAAAGTTCATGGCTGCAGGGCTCCATGAGGACCATGCCGAGGATATGGCAGAGGTTCTTACCTGGTCGAGCGAGCGCGGCCTGCACAGCCACGGCGAGGTTCGCGTCGAGTACTACACCGAGCGCATCTCCAAGGGCGGCACCACGATCGACCCCAAGGTCACCTGGACCCAGACCGGCCCGTGCTCGGGCATCCTCGATGGCGATAACGGCTGCGGCTATCCCTTTGCCATCCAGGGCATGGAGAAGGCCATCGAGCTTGCCAAGGAGAACGGCATTGGTTTCGTCGGCGTTTCTAACGTGGGACACACCGGTGCCATCGGCTATTACACCGAGATGGCCGCCAAGGCCGGCATGATCGGCCTGTGCTGCACGCAGTCCGACCCAATGGTCATTCCGTATGGTGGCGCCGAGCCGTTCTACGGTACGAACCCAATCGCCCTTGCGGCTCCCACGGCCGACGACCGCATCGTGAGCTTCGATATGGCCACGACCGTGCAGGCATGGGGCAAGATCCTCGATGCCAAGAGCGCGGGCCGTTCCATTCCCGAGGGTTGGGCGGTCGACGAGGACGGGCGTCCGGTAACTGATCCGCACAAGGTGAACGCGCTCGTTGCTATTGCCGGCCCCAAGGGTTACGGCCTCATGATGATGGTCGACATCCTTTCCGGCGTGCTGCTCGGTGTGCCTGCAGGCAAGCATGTTTCGTCTATGTACCACGACCTTTCTGAGGGCCGCCGTCTGGGCCACCTCAATGTGGCGATCAACCCCGAGTTCTTCTGCGGTGCCGACGAGTTCCGCGCGCACATGTCCGAGGTGCTCGACGAGCTCAACGCCGTCAAGCCGGGCGTGGGCTTCGATAAGGTGTACTGGCCGGGCCAGCGCGCTCAGATGCGCATCCAGGCAACTAAGGACGCCGGCGGTATCGAGATCGTGGACGACATCTACGATTACCTCGTTTCCGACGACCTGTATCGTCATAGCTGGGACCACAAGAACCGCTTTGCCGAGTAGCAAGATCACGCGTGCGAGGCACGAGATGTGCTGTTGCGATGCCGCCGACGCTTGCGCCGCAGGCGGGCACCTTGACGTCGTGTGAGGCGCGCTGCGCATGGCATTGATTTGGTGCCGATTGGAATCGCAGCGCAGCGCGATTCGCGGATCGCAGCGCAGCGCGATTCGCGGATCGCGGTGCAGTGTGTAGCGCGAGCTGCGATGCGGCGCGAATCGCGGGTCGCATCGCAGCTATTTGACGAAGACGGGCTGCTGCAGGCAGCCTGGGGTGGCCCGTCTCGTGCTTCCCGCAAAATTGTCGTAATGAATATACAAAATTTGACTCTACTTTGTACTTTTCCTACGGCAATTTTTAAATCCTAGCGAATGAAATCCAGCTGAGCAGCTAATGCCAGCTGACTGTAAGTTACGAAAGGAAGTTTTCCATGTCCAAGCCTCTTGGCAAACCCGACCGTATCGTCGTCGCGCTCGGCGGCAATGCGCTGGGCAATACGCCCGCGGAGCAAATTGAGCGCGTGAACAATGCCGCCCATGCGCTGCTCGGGCTCATCGAGCAGGGCAACGAGATCATCATCACCCACGGCAACGGCCCGCAGGTCGGCATGATTCAGAACGCCTTCGCTGCCGCGCACGATGCTATCGGGACGCCTGAGATGGATCTGCCCGAGTGCGGCGCCATGAGCAGGCTACATCGGCTACCACCTGCAGCAGGGCATCGGCCGCGAGATGCACAAGCGCTACAAGCGCTGGCACGTGGCCACCGTGGTTACCCAGATCGAGGTCGACCCGGAGGATCCGAGCTTCCAGAACCCCACCAAGCCAATCGGCCCGTTCTACACAGAGGAGCAGGCTCGCGAGATTATGGCAGCGGAGCCGGACAAGGTCTTCGTGGACGATTCCGGTCGCGGTTGGCGCCGCGTCGTGGCGAGCCCCGACCCCAAGAAGATCGTCGAGGCGCCTTCGATTCTTAATTTGCTCGACAACGAGTTCATCGTCATCGCCTGCGGTGGCGGCGGCATCCCCGTGGTTCGCGATTACGATAACAAGGCTGCTACAAGGGTGTGGCAGCGGTAATCGACAAGGATGCCGGCGGCGAGCTGCTGGCCGAGGATTGCGATGCGACGTGCTCTTCCTGCTCACTGCTGTGGAGCACGTGGCTGTGAACTTCGGTACGCCTGAGCAGCGCGATCTGACCGACCTGACCGCCGACGAGGCCGAGAAGCTCGCCGACGAGGGCCAGTTCGGCAAGGGCTCCATGGAGCCGAAGGTCCGCGCGGCGATCAAGTTCGCCCGCAGCCGCAAGGGCCGCACCTGCATTATCGGCGCGCTCGATAAGGCCGCCGAGACTATGTCCGGTCTGTCTGGCACCCGCATCCACGGCTAAGATGTCGTGGTCATAGGGAGGGGATTATCACCTGCCATGGAGCCGGCAGTGCGTTGCGCTGCCGGCCCGCTTCTGTTTGCGGCCCGGGATGTTCTGTGTGTGGGGGGCGCGGCGTGGGGCGTAGGCGTATGGCGCAACGCGTCGCGCGTGGGTCTGGTACAGGGTACATCGCGGACGCGCATCGCGCGGAGGCGCTCAAAGAAGGCGGGGTGCGCGCATTCGTCAAGTTTGTGAACGATTGACTGGCTCGCCCGTCCGGATGCGCCGTGGGATGTGCCGCGGTCGGCCCGCCCCGGAGCAAAAGTCCCGCCAAAGGATGATTTTCATCGAGGGGCCGGATAGGCCGCGCCGCGGGCTCAGGGGAGCCGCAGGTCAGGACGCCGCTCCCATGCCGCTACCGCGCGTGCGCCAGAAAATCCGATCCTTGGCGGGACTTTTGCATGGCATCTCGCGCTAACGCCCCCAGAGCGGCTTTTTCGGG
>ENA-OQEN01000322-OQEN01000322.1-human-gut-metagenome-genome-assembly--contig:-NODE-322-length-21021-cov-3.036566_pt1 | contig 21021 bp, 24 predicted proteins | sample MGYA00242791_ERZ504627 | MGnify/ENA primary metagenome ERZ504627 (study PRJEB26092, sample SAMD00036316) | human gut metagenome | host: Homo sapiens | study: EMG produced TPA metagenomics assembly of... | reverse complement strand
TGACAGGTGACAAGACACCTATATCGGAAAGATTAAATTTATTTCCGTACCGACATTTAATGCACTCTCAATCTTAATCTCCGCATTGTGCAGCTTTGCGCCATGCTTTACAATAGAAAGTCCAAGTCCCGTGCCGCCTATTTCCTTGGAATGGCTCTTATCAACCCGGTAAAAGCGTTCGAATATCCGGTCAAGCTGGTCTGCCGGAATTCCGATGCCGGAATCTTTGACACAAAACTCACAACGATGTTTTTTCTTTTTGATCATGACATCTATGGTTCCATCCTCTTTGTTATATTTAATGGCATTTTCAATCAGATTGTATACCATTTCTTCTAACACAGAGTGTATGCCGGATATCATCATATGTTCACCCTGCAGATTGATTTTGATATGCCGTTCCTCTGCTACCGGCTCCAAATGATGGATTTCGATTCTTGATAGGTCATATATATCAATCGGAGTCTTTTCTACTGCCTGCTCTCCCTCATCAAGCTGAGACAGCTTAATGATATCTTCTACCAGATGGATCAGCCGACGTGCTTCGTCATAGATCTTACCTGCAAATGTTTTGACATCCTTCTCGTCAACAATTCCATTTTTAATAATTTCTGCAATACCGGATATGGAAGTTAGCGGTGTCTTTAATTCGTGCGATACGTTCGCCGAGAATTCCCGTCTCAAATTCTCGCGTTCTTCCTTCTCTGTGACATCCGTGATGATAACGACCGCGCCGGCAACCTCGTTATTCCGGAATACCGGATTCGCATAGATATTATAAAAACGTCCCTTAACCGGGCAGATATACTCGCTGTGGATTCCCTGGATCGCCTTCTTGATACAGTCGATAAACTCTTCCGACCGGTTAATCTCTAACACATGTTTTCCATCTACCGATTCATCCACATCAAATAAGGTTGAGATACTCCGGTTGTGTGAGAGAACAATTTCCTTTTTATCCACAACAAGAAAACCTTCCTGCATGTTTTCCGTAATCAGTGCAAACTCATTTTTCTGTGTCTGCAGCTGTGTCATCGCCTTTTGAATCTGCTCGTTCTGGATGCGGATTTTACGGATAAACGGTGACAGCTCGTCATAAACCGTCGATTCATCCGGATGATCTAAGTCAATCGCTTCTAACGGTGTAGTAATCTGTTTCGATAAGCGGTAGGCAAGAATCGCGGAGAATTCAACACCGAGCAGTAATACGAGAATAATCGGAAGCAGCACCTTCATCAAAAGTGCCGGCACCGATTTACGGACTACGGAGACACGGACTACACTTCCGTCCGCAATACGGATGGCATGATAGATTGTCTCCTCGGAAAGTGTCTTCGAATATCTTACACTTGTGCCTGCCGAAGACGTCATTGCCTGTTTGATTTCTGTACGATTTTTGTGATTTTCCATCGTATGGGGGTCGGCTTTGTTGTCATAAAGAACTGTTCCGTCCGCCGCAACCCATGTGATACGCTTTTCATTCTCATTCAAATCGGTGAGAAAATCCAGCCCGGATAGGTTCACCCCCTCCGCAATATAGCCTGCCGCCTGATTCAGGGAGGAAACGTATTGTTTGTTGAAATAGCTGTATAAAACACCGATGATGGATACGCCACATAGAACGACCAAAAGCAAGATGATTAAAATTGTATTCTTGAATATCTTCTTTTTCATTTTAATCTCCGATCTTGTAGCCGACACCGCGGACCGTTTCAATCATATTCCCGGCTTCCTTTAATTTCATCCGGAGGCTTCGTATATGGACATCAACCGTACGGCTTTCCCCATCGAATTCATATCCCCAGATGCGGTTTAGCAGCTGGTCACGTGTAAACACCTGTCCCTGGTTTTCCATAAACAGATGCAGAAGTTCAAACTCTTTCAATGTAAGATTGATGCGCTCTCCATCCACTAAAACAATGTGGCGCTTGGTATCTAAGGCTATGCTTCCGGCAATAAGCTTCTCACCGTCATCGGTCGTATCTGCACGGTTTTCTGTCCGGCGAAGCAAAGCTTTGATTCTCGCAACTAACTCCATAATGCCAAACGGCTTCGGTACGTAATCATCCGCTCCGCTGTCAAGCCCCAGTACTTTGTCGTATTCACTATCCTTTGCAGTTAACATAATGACCGGAACCTCTTTGGTATCAGCATGTTCCCGGAGCTTTTTCAAGACAGATAGTCCATCCTCCTCCGGCAGCATGATATCAAGCAGAATCAGGGACGGAAGTGTTTCTTCCATCCCTGCCCAGAATTCCGATGGACGTTCAAAGCCTTTTGCTTCCAAATCCATGTGACATAATGTGTAAACTACAAATTCACGTATGCTATTGTCATCTTCTAAAACATAAATCATTTTATATATGCTCTCCTGTGATTGAATAATAAACCCATTCCGCAACATTCGTTGCATGGTCTCCTATTCTTTCATAATACTTTGCAATCATGATAATGTCTATATAAAATTCGCCATCTTCTGCTTTTTTTCCGATCTCTTTAATGAGACGTTTCTTTACCGAATCAAATAATGCATCGACTTTATCATCCGCCTGGATTACAGTGATTGCCAGATCCTTGTCTTTTTTGACATATGCCTCCACAGCATTTGACAGCATATCTTTCGCAGCACCTGACATTTCTTCAAGGTCTTTAAAATCCTTTAAGTCATAAGAAGTTGTGAAACGGATCATATCCGCAATATCGGCACATTGATCACCGATCCGTTCGAGATCAGATATAAGCTTTAATGCAGCTGATACAAAACGGAAATCCGATGCGACCGGCTGCTGCTTTAAAAGCAGGCTCATACAGATATGCTCGATATTATGCTCGCTTTTATCGATCTCTTCTTCGACTGCATGGGATTTCGATGTGTATTTGGCATCGCCACTAAAGAGTGCCTTCGTAGTGCCCGCGATCACCTTCTCGCAAAGTGCACCCATACGGATTAGTTCGACATTCAGATTCTCTAATTGCTTCTCGTATTCATTTCTCATAATTCATCAACCAAACCTTCCTGTGATATAATCCTCTGTCCGCTTGTCACTTGGATTTGCGAACAGTTTCTCTGTATTGTCAAACTCCACAACTTCTCCGAGCAGGAAAAATGCTGTATTATCTGAGATACGTGCAGCCTGCTGCATATTATGTGTTACCATGATGATTGTATATTTATCTTTCAGATCAACTGCCAGATCCTCAATCTTTGAGGTGGAAATCGGATCGAGGGCAGATGTCGGCTCATCCATCAAAAGCACATCCGGTTCTACTGCAAGTGCACGCGCAATGCACAGACGCTGCTGCTGTCCACCTGACATACCGACGCGCTTTTCTTCAGACGGTCTTTGACTTCATCCCAGATAGCAGCCTGCTTTAAGGAACGTTCCACAATTTCATCTAATTCCGCCTTTTTATGGATTCCGTGTGTACGCGGTCCATATGCAATATTGTCGTAGATGCTCATCGGAAACGGATTTGGTTTCTGAAACACCATGCCGACGCGCTTGCGCAATGTATTGACATCCATTCCTTTGTATATATTTTCGCCATCGAGTGTTACCTCACCTGTGATCTTACAGCCCTCGACCAGATCATTCATTCGATTCAGGCTTTTTAAGAGTGTGGATTTTCCACAGCCGGATGGACCGATGAATGCAGTGATCTTGGTCGATGGAATGTCCAAGTTGATATCTTTTAACGCATGGAAATCACTGTAATATAAATCCATGTCCTTTATTTTAAAATTACCCATTTTTTCCTCCAAATTCCAGTACTTATTTTGCCTGCAGTTTTTTGGCAAGCTTTCCGGATGCTGCATTGATTATGACAACCATTACAAGCAGCACAACTGCGGTTGCATATGCCTGTTTTGTGTAGAGTCCTTCCGAAAGCAGCTTATACATATGAACAGCCAGTGTACATCCGGAATCAAATAAGCTCTTTGGTATCTCGCAGTTGTACCGGATGTAAAGATTAAAGCTGCCGTCTCGCCGACGATACGTCCGATTGCCAGGATAACTCCGGATAAAATACCGGGTACCGCAGATGGAAGTACAACCTTAAATATCGTCCGCAGTCTGCCGGCTCCAAGTCCGAAGCTTCCTTCCCGGTAAGAATCCGGTACGCTTAAGAGCGCTTCTTCTGTCGTACGCATAATGGTTGGAAGTACCATAATGGAAAGTGTAAGCGCACCACCGAAGAATGAAAGTCCCCAGCCAAATGCGATCACAAACATCAGATATCCGAACAGACCATAGACAATGGAAGGGATACCGGATAATGTCTCGGTTGTGATTCTGACAATACTCACAAGTTTATTTCCGCGCTTGGCATATTCTACCAAATAAATAGCAGAACAGATACCGATTGGTACTGCGATGAGCAGGGAAAGCGCTGTCATAAGAAATGTATTGATAATTGCAGGAAGCATCGATACATTTTCGGTTGTATATTTCCAGGCAAAAAGCTCCGGAGAAAGATTCATGATACCGTTTGCCAGAATATAGATGACAAGTGCGCCAAGCACACCAACCGTAATGACTGCAGATACCGTGACTGCCATCAGTAAAACATGGAAAGCGGCCGTTTTTGTATGCAGCGAGCTTATCCTTCCAGGTGACGACATTGATCGGCTGATTGCTTCCATATCTGCCTTTGCTGCTACAGCTTGTTCACTCATGCCTATTTCGCCCCTTTCTTTTTCACAACTGAGAACAACAGATTAATAATCAGGATGAATACGAACAGAACCACACCGGTTGCGATCAATGCTTCTCTGTGCAAATCTGTTGCATATCCAAGTTCCAGTACAATATTCGATGTAAGTGTCCGCACACCGGCCAACAGGCTGTCCGGCATAACTGCATGGTTTCCGGCAATCATGATGACTGCCATTGTCTCACCGATCGCACGCCCGATTCCAAGAATAATGGCTGCAAGGATTCCGGATTTTGCTGCAGGGAGTACTGCCTTGAAGACACTTCTCTCATGCGTATCACCGAGTGCCAATGCTCCTTCGTAATAGCTTTCCGGAACGCGCGGATTGCTGATTCCGATACACTGATGATGGTTGGCAGAATCATGATTCCAAGCAGGATGCAGGCGGTCAGAATGTTTTTACCGCTTCCGCCGAATGTATTCCGGATCATCGGCGTGATCACAACCAGACCGAAGAATCCATATACAATAGATGGAATACCTGCAAGCAGATCCACAGCCGGTTTCATAATCTTATGAAGCTTCGGTGGACAGAACTTTGCCATGAATACGGCACATAAAAGTCCGATTGGAACACCGATGATGATTGCACCTGCTGTCACATAGATACTGCCGATGATCATAGGAAGATGCCGAATTTATTTGCACCCGGCATCCAGGTTTTACCAAATATAAAATTCACAAATCCAATCTGCCGGATGCTGGTACGCCATTGGCAAACATGAACAGACATATCATGCGACTGCCAGTATGGACATACAGGCAGCCACCAGGAATACGATATGCATTGTTCTTTCTTTTACTTTCGTCATAGTATGCCTCGTATTTTCTTTCTGATAAGTTTTTATCAAGCTATTACTTTACTTCTGACCACTTTGTGATAGAACCTGTGTAGATGCTCTTTACCTGATCACTTGTAAGACCATCGACATCGTTGTTCTTATTTACAACAACTGCGATACCATCAATTGCGATCACTGTTGGTGTAAGACCTGCACTAAGCTCGCTGTCCTTCAGCTCTCTGGATGCCATACCGATATCGCAGACACCTTCTGCCGCACTTGTCATACCTGTTGTAGAATCACTCTGCTGTACTTCAATCTGTACATCCGGATTGACTGCAACATATGCTTCCTTGAGCTTCTCCATAACCGGTGTTACGGAAGATGAACCTGCAATATTAATCTTACCCTTTACGCCTGCAGCCTTGAATGCACCTGCATTGCCCTGGCTGATATATCCTGCATCTTCAACAACCTTCTGTCCATCCTCGCTCAAGATGAAGTTGATGAAATCCTGTGTTACTTCGTTTGGTGTACCCTTTGTTGCAATGTTGAACGGACGGGATACCTTGTAGCTTCCGTTTGAGATATTATCAGCGGTTGCTTCTGCACCATCAATCTTCAATGCCTTTACAGAATCATCCAGGGAACCAAGGGATATGTATCCGATCGCTGCCTCATCATCTGCTACACTCGTCATCATAACGGATGTTGAGTTTGTGATATCTGCAGTAGAGATTGTATTATCAATCTTATTACCATCTGCATCCTTCTCCTCGATACCGAACAGTTCGATAAATGCGCCTCTTGTACCGGATCCATCCTCACGGGAAATTACGGTGATATCATCACTTGCTGCTTTACCACATCCTGTCATTGCTCCCATAAGCATGGCTGATGCTAAAACTCCAATGATTGCTTTCTTTAACTTTCTCATTTTCTTTGTCTCCTTTTTCTCTTAAAGATTTTCTTTTTGATTTAACTTACAAATGAGAATATACAGAATGTAAGTAAAGTGCGTTATCGTAGTTTTGTAAAATGTGCGTAAAAAGAGCATATATAAAAATAGTTGTAGTTGTTTATGTGATGTATTGAAACAAGAAGTTCTAAATGTTCTGATTTACATAACTTCTATCGTACGCAATCGCCGCCAATTCGCCATCCGTGGCTCAGTGGCGGCTTGTTTGAACATCGTGTTCAAACATTGCTGATTTATTACAGAACATTAAGTACTTCTAAGTTTCAAACATATACATAAATAACTACAACTATTCTTTGTATATTATATGCTCTTTTTACTTCTCAATCTTTCGAGAAACAATAACTATTTTCTTGTTGTTCCTTATGCAATTAAATTAACAGTTCCTTGTAGTATTCTGCGTAGTCGCGGCGATTCTCTTTTGTGAAGGCGATTGCAGAACGAGGATGCTGGTTTAAAAGCCCGGTCATCAGGTACTGGAGATCGTACCCCCAGACGATGCCGTCATCCTTTAATTTCATCATGTGGTCTTCAATGAATTTGAATACCGGGTATACGTTGTATTTTGGATTCTTCAGGAATCCAAGTAATAGCTCCATTGCACAGTTGCCGGCTCCTCTTCCCATGGACAGGTAGGTTCCGTCTAACCAGTCTACACCATCACCGCACGCTTCAATCGTGTTTGCAAATGCGAGCTGCTGGTTGTTGTGTGCATGGATACCGATCTTCTTATTGTATTTTGCTGCGAAATTCAGGTACAGATCTGCGATACGGGCAATCTGCTCCGGATACAGAGAACCAAAGCTGTCCACAATGTAGATAACATCAACCGGTGTCTTGCCAAGCATATCAAGTGCAACCTTGATGTCTTCCTCCTGTGAATTCGAGATTGCCATAATATTACAGCTTGTCTCGTATCCCTTCTTTGCCGCATCCTCTACCATGTCGATTGCTTCCGGCATCTGATGGATGTATGCTGCCACACGGACTAAATCAACCGGTGAATTTACCTTCTCATCGAAATCGTTCTTGTCATGACGCCCGATATCTGCCATGATTGCAAGCTTTAAGTCTGTGTCGTTTTCTCCAACGATCTCACGGATATGGTCATCACTACAGAATTTCCATTTACCGAACTTCGATTCATCAAATATCTTTTTTGATGCACGATATCCCATCTCCATATAGTCAACACCTGCGTCGATATTTGCCTGATACAATGCTTTTACAAAGTCATCTGTGAAATAGAAGTCATTCACCAGTCCACCGTCACGTAAGGTCGCATCAACAACTTTGATACTCTCCCGAAATCCAAGTAAATTTGATAATTCTTTCATGTCTTTGTTCCTCATCTTTCTTTCTCTGCCGCGTTACTGCTTTAATGCATTAAAGAGAATATGGATACTATAGCAGAGATTCTGTATATAGTCAACCCGCTTTTGAAATATTATTCCACAAAATAGAAAAAGCGCCTGCGTATGGCGTTAACAGGCGCTTTTTATGACAGCAATATTTATTCACTGTCAGTCGAGAGGAAGTCTCGAATCTATACAAAATACTGATGGCGCAGTATTGTATAGCGTATATAATTGTTATAACACTATGTATATAGGAAATCTATGCATGTATCTCGTTGTTTTTGTAAGCTTGTGCATATTGTGCTTCCTGTGCATTGATATGACTTTCCCCATGTTTTGGCAGGTAGATGCCGTTGATCTGCTCTCTTGCCTTCTGGTCATCCTCGTAGAACAATTCAAAATCGTCGAGAATCCGGGCTTTGATTGCAGGATCATATACAGGAGCCGCTACCTCTACACGGTGAACGGTATTCCGTGTCATAAAATCGGCTGAAGCAATATACACCTTCGGGTCATCTTTGCCGAATATATAGATTCTGGAATGTTCCAGAAATCTTCCGACAATGCTGATGATCCGGATATTATCCGTCTCTCCTGCTACACCTGCTTTCAGACAGCAGATTCCACGCACGATCATGCGGATTTTCACGCCGGCTTTACCGGCCTCAATAAGCTTGTCGATGATCTTCTTATCCGTCAGGGAATTGATTTTCACACCGACATAACCTTCTTTTCCTTCCTTCGCCTTTGCAATTTCTTCATCGATCATTGCAAGGACTTTATTCTGCAGGCAGTTTGGAGCTACAAGCAGATGTTGTGTCTCATCGACTGTAGTTCCCATTGACAGATGGTTGAACACATTGGCAGCTTCATTTCCAATATCTACTGAAGATGTGATCAGAGAATAGTCAGTATAGATACGGGATGTCTTCTCGTTGTAATTACCGGTACCGATCTGTGTGATATATTCGATTTTATTATTTCGCTTTCCTGTAATCAGGCAAAGCTTGGAATGTACCTTCATATGATTCAAACCATAGATTACGCGGCATCCGGCATCCTCAAGCTGTCGCGACCAGCGAATGTTATTCTCCTCATCAAAACGTGCCCGGAGTTCGACTAATACAACAACCTCTTTGCCCTGCTCTGCAGCTTCAACCAGTGCTTCAACAATCTTCGAATCGCTGGCAAGACGATATAAGGTCATCTTGATTGATACGACCTCCGGATCATTTGCAGCCTCATTTAAGAGCTGGATAAAAGGCTTCATGCTCTCATATGGATAAGACAGGAATAAATCATGCTCTCTGGCCTGCTCCATCACAGGGCGTGTCCGGTCTATCATAGCCGGCTGCTGTGGCACGCGGCGTTCGTAAAATAAATATTTTTCATTTCGAAGCAGATCTTCCACCTTGAATAAGAAGGACAGGTCAAGTGGTGAGATGGAATGAAATACCTGCTTTTTTGTGAGCCCTAAAAATCCACACATCTTCTCGATGATGGAGTCATTCATCATTCTTGTATATTCCATTCGGAGTGGGCACAAACGGCTTCTTGTACGAAGCACCTTCTCCACACCCTTGCGGTAATCTTTTTCATCATCGTCTAATGCATCATCCACGTCAATTTCCGCACTCCGCAGGATACGGATCAGGGATTTGCTGATTACCTTATACCCCGGGAATACTTCACCAGCAAAATGCAGAATCAATTCTTCCGCAAGCATAAAACGTCTTCCGTCGGAAGAAACCGGGATCATGCGCTTAATGACCGGATTGTTACATGGAATAATGCCAATCTTCGTATTGTTCGATTTTGTGCGTAGCTCTACCACAGCGTAGATTTCCTTGTTACGTAAGAATGGGAACGGCTGACGTTTGCCAACAACCTGTGGCGAGATAAAGGGCTGGATCTCATTCTCAAAGTAAATCTTCATGGAATCCTGCTCATCCTCATTCAGATCCTTATACAAAAGCTCCTTGACACCATATTCTTCCATCTCATACATCAGGCGCAGATAGATTTCATCCTTCTTCTCGCGAAGCTTCTTCTCCTTGACGATAATACGGTCAAGCTGCTCCTGACAGGTCATATTCGTCTTATTTTCGCGTACTTTACTGTCTTTTCCTGCGTCTAACGAACCGACACGCACCATTAGGAACTCATCGAGATTGCTTTGGAAGATTGACACGAACGACAGACGCTCACAGAGCGGATTGTTCTCGTCCACTGCTTCCTCCAATACTCTTTTATTGAACTTTAACCAGGAAAGTTCCCGGTTATCATAGATTGTTTCCTGTAACATATTATTTTCCTCCGTATTTTGAATTATCGTTTCTGTTTCTTTATTACGTTTTTTTAATATCTTACGAAACAGTTTTTTTATTTTATTGAATATTATTCCAAGATGTGATGTTTCCATTGAAGATACCTTTCAATTCATCTTTTGTTACCTGATTGATTGGATTATCCTTTTGGACAATTACTGCGATTCCATCGGTTGCAATCACGGTTGACTCAACAAGGTCTCTCTCATAATCTTTCAAGCTGCGCGATACCATCGCTATATCGCATTTTCCTTCCATGGCATCATTCAGACCCTTCGTAGAATCTGTCGCATAAACACGGATGGCTGCATTCTTATTTACTGCCATATATGCATCTGCCAGTTCCGTAAGCAGATCTGCCATAGAGGAAGACCCCCGGATACTGAGAGTCCCCTGTGCATCCGGATCCGCAAGAAACGATGTTTCTTTTGCAACCGGCACATATGTTTCACCGACAATCTTCTGGCCTGCTCCACAGATATATTTGACAAAATCATCCCGCAATGTATTCGGGCTTTCTACCCACGCAAGTGTAAAATCTCTGGTCAATGGATATGCATGATCTGCAATACTTTCTCTGGTACAGACAATTCCATCTACAGCAAGTGCTTTGGAATCTCCCTGCATCTGTCCGTAGGATACATATCCGATTCCGTTTTTTGATTCATTAATAGCGCTCGCCATGGCACTCCCGCTTGATAAAACCATGCACTGTTTCATATCCTTGTATTTATCCGTGTTATCATCAGACATGGAAATCCCGAGATATTCTTCAAACTGGTTTCTGGTACCGGAACCATCCTCGCGAACCTGCACCGAAATCATACCAAGGGAAGAAGCATCTCCATTTGTTCCGGCAAATGCGTAGTCCTGCGTTTCTTTTTTTCCACAGCTACATAAGGATGCAGCCAATGTACCCACGCACAAAAAACTTACGATGGATATGCGAAATCTATGTTTTGCTCTAAGCTTCATGCTATGCTTCCTCCAATTCCAGGAAACGGACATTATCCATCACCTCTTCAACGATGCCGCTGCAGCTGTCACCGATACGTTCCAGATTATGTAACACATTTGAGAACGGATATGTAAATTCCGGCTTACAATTATTTTTCCGCAGACGTTTCAGGTGGTTCTTGTTGAATTTCTTCTCCATATTACGCAGTTCCTTGCGATAATCGAAGACCTTCCTTGCAGTCTTTGTATCCCCATTTTCCAGTGAGACAATCGATGTCCGATACATGATTTCTACGTTATCAATTACTTTTCCAAGTTCCTCAACTGCATCCTTTGAGAATTTATACTTTCCTTCGAGTTTGGCACGTATAACCGGTGAAGCATCCTCACACCGCTTGCTGACACGTGCAATATCATTTAGGACATACAACAGTCCCGCAGTCGTAGATGATTGCTCTTCAGTCAAAGAACCATTCGAGAACATTCCAGAGATATAGCTGACAGTATTCTCATCAATCTCTGTTACAAGCTTCGCATTTTTTTCTAGCTCGGCAAGCGCTTTGCTATCATTATTCATCACCGTTGCTTCATATTTCCAATCATTTCTGATACAAGGCGTCCTGCACGGCGGATCTCCTGGGATACAAGATACATAGCTGCAATCGGCTGACTGATCACATTTTTGTCAAGAAAGCTTTTCTCTTTATAATCTTCGATAGACACTTCCTTGTCATCTCTGACAATAAACATAACAATCTTCACCATAACCGGAAGCAACGGCAGCCAGATCAGAGTATTGATGATATTAAAGCTCATATGTGCATTTGCAATCTGCCTTGAAATCACATCCAGTTCATTTCCCTTTGGCGAGATCATCTCAACAAACTTTGCAAATGGCTTGATGATCCAGATAAAGAGAAAGGAACCGGTAATATTAAACACGCTATGTGCAATCGCACAGCGCTTTGCATCTTTGGACTGTCCGATACTTGCCAATATTGCGGTAATGGTTGTACCGATATTATCGCCGAGCAGAATCGGAATTGCGCCAACTAATCCGATCACACTCGCACCATCCGGGCCTGCCTGTGATGCGAAGCTCTGCAATACCGCAATCGTTGCGGAGCTGCTCTGTACAACGAGTGTCATAAGCATACCGACGCCAACACCGAGTACCGGAATATGGCTGACTTTCTCCATCATATTGATAAATACCGGGCTTGTTGCAAGCGGCTTCATGACATCGCCCATCATCTCGATACCAACAAATAACAAACCGAATGCGAAGATTGTCTGTCCGACAAACTTTATCTTCTCTTTCTTCGCAATAAATGCAATCAAAAATCCGATAAATACAATCGGCATAATGTAATCACTAATTTTAAATGCCATCAGCTGTGCGGTCATTGTCGTTCCGATATTTGCACCGAATATAACAGAGATACCCTGTTTTAAGGACATCAATCCGGCACTGACAAAACCAATCACCAATACAGTTGTCGCACTGGAGCTTTGCAGAACTGCTGTTACAAGTGCGCCCGCCAACATTCCGCACACAGCATTTCGTGTAAGTACTCCCAACACCTTCTTCATTTTGTCTCCGGCTACCTTCTGAAGCGATTCACTCATCATATTCATTCCGAATATAAAAAGCGCCAGCCCTCCCAGCAAACCGAACACAGTCGCCATACTTCGTTCATTTTGATTCTTCCTTCCTCTTTTGGGCATTTTTAGCCGATTTAAAAGCCGTTTTGTAAGCGTTTCCCGTAAGCAGATTGGCCTTCATAGCTTGAATAATATCGAAATATAGAATCTGCTTCTATCAACAGAAAGTAAAGAATTGTTAAATCTATGTAAAGCAGTATTTCCGGACATAAGAAAAAGCGCCAGACCGGCGCTTAAATCTCTTTGATCTTATCCCGTAACCGCATCATATTCGTATCCATATCGGCAATCACATCGGAATATCGTTTCAACTCCTGCACGATTTCCCCGGTATCAACCAGATCTTTCTTATAGAGTAGCTGGTAGTCGAGTACCGACCAGGAATCCATGGCAACCGTGCGAAGCTGTAGTTCCACCTTCATCCATTCTGTCTTTTTCGACAGATAAATCGGGACAGACAGAATCATATGTACCCCCTGATAACCGGAAGATTTCGGCGTTTTGATATAATCCTTGATCTTGAGGATCTTGATATCATGCTGGATCTTCAGACAATCCACCAACGCATAGATATCATCCCGGAATATACAGGTCACCCGGACGCCAACGATATCATTCAATTTCTTTTTCGCGTTATCTAAGTTGATTGTATACCCTTTGCGGCGCAACTTCAAAAAGATACTCTCTGCGCTTTTGATACGGTGTGTTAACCGCACAACAACCTCGCGCTGCAGATTCTCCTGCAATTCCAGATTGATCATTGTCAGCTTCGATTCTAAGATCTGGATCGCCCACATACACCGAAGCTGATATTCCTTATCCGATAAGGAATTTGCAAAATCCGTAATAATCTTACGGTCATTTTTTGTAATATGTAATTGTAACTGTTTTTCCTGTTCCATAATATTTATATATGCCTCATTCATTCTTTTTATTCTATCAATGTTTGGTTAAAGATTGTTAAATCTATGCAAAATGCACTTGCATAAAGTGTTTTAAGCCCCTATACTATCTATATGTGAATATTCATCATACACCATGTATTTCCAATACTGTTCAAAAAGATGATTATCAAAAGAAAGGATTTTCTAATATGAAGGGCTATAAATATACTGTTAATAAACGGCGTGCAAACCGGCTTGCCTATCGGTTTCTTGGATTTATGTTTCTACTTGTCGCCACCTTGCAGGCATTTACAATGATCCATGGCTACGCCAAACACCTGGTGTTAACAGCGTTGTTTGTTACATTTGTTGGTGCCTACGGAATCTATCTCGTAGTGATGTCCTTTCGGAAGCAGGCATTTTCAGCAACCTATATCTTTGATGACACCGGCTTTACGATCGAACATAAATATGGAACTACCCATTACGACTTCGATCAGATCAAGCATGTGACGATGGTTATTCCGGACGAAAACATGATTTTTTATATTCTGAATGTTTTCACAGAGAAGGAACGCTATACAATTTCATTTATGATGCAGAAGGAATTATGTGAGAATATCTATGAATTTATGCATGCACGTTTACCAAAGAAAGACACGGAAGATTAGTTCCGTGCCTTTTCTTTTTACCACCTGACGGCGGTGTCCTGCTCATATTGAGCGATGGAGCTGAGGGGAATCGAACCCCTGTCCGAAAGCTCTTCCATTACAGCTTCTCCCATTACAGTTTGTATATTGGATTTCCCATACAAAAACGCCTACAAACAGGCTTTCCTATATGGTAGCTTCATGAATTTTCCGAAACCGCAAAGCTTAAGCCCCGGAGTGTCCCACTAAGTCGATGCCAGGATTCTAAGTTGTGGGGAACCTAGAGCTGACAGCTGCCATAATTAGGCAGCGTACGCGTAATTTTCGTCTGCGTTTATATTTATTTTCCAAGTTTTAGCGTGGTCCTGGTCCACGAATGGCTACCGTATTTTCTAAACCCCCGTCGAAACCAGTACAACCCCTGGTTTGATTGACGAAAATCTATATATCCCACTTTAAAAGTGTATATACCAAGCTATTATTCTGCATCTGTTGCAGATGCATCTTCTGGAGTAGCATCGCTATTGCTTGCTGTTGGGAATACATATCCCGTATAATTAGCTGCCCAATACTGTTGTGCCCAATAATCGTAAACCGATGCATTGATTGTCTTATTTGCCTGGCGTGTCTCATAGTTTTTCTGATATGCATGTCTGCCCAGAGGGAAACCAACCAGAGCACCTAAAATAGCGGCACATACTAAAATCTCCACTACCTGTTTTGCTTTTTGTTTCTTCTGAATCTTCTTTCGATTCTTCTTCTCTTCCTTATAGCGATCTACTTTTGCCTGACTCATACGTTCTCCTACCTTAACTTCTCATATTTATCCCAGATTACGAATCTTGAAGTCTCGTTCAACTTCTCGTTTCATATCCTTTTTCGCGATATCATCCCGCTTATCGTACAGCTTCTTACCACGTGCCAATCCAATCTCGACTTTGACAAGACTGTCCTTAAAATATACTTTTAACGGCACCAAGTATATCCCTTCATTTTCTGCTGTCCGATCAATTTGTTGATCTCATAGCGATGTAGCAACAGCTTTCTTGTCCGAAGTGGATCTTTATTGAAGATATTTCCCTTCTCATACGGAGATATATTCATGCGATAGACATATACTTCATCGCCATCCAATCCGACAAACGCCTCTTTGATACTGCATTTTCCCATACGGAGAGATTTCACTTCCGTTCCAACTAAAGCAATGCCAGCCTCGTATGTGTCCTCTATGAAGTAATCGTGATATGCTTTTTTGTTATTGGCTATCAGTTTCGTCCCTCGTTGCTTCGCCATTTTTTCAACTCCTTCTATATTACCATCAATCAGTGAAAAATCAATGGTTTTCTTAATTTTATCACATTTTAACACTTTGATGCGCACTTTGTCACCCAATTGATATTTCTTTTTCGTTTTTTCTCCGACCATCGCATATTCCTGCTCGTTGAAATAATAGAAATCATCATACATATAGGCAACAGAGACTGCACCTTCTACTGTATTATCCAATTCCACAAAGATGTAGTTTGAGGTAACGCCTGAGATTACTCCATCGAATTCTTCCCCGATGTGCTCCGACATATACTCAATCTCTTTTAACTTGATGACATCCCGCTCTGCTTCTTCTGCCCGACGCTCTTTGGCGGAATTATCATTTGCAACGGTCGGCAGAATGTGACGGTAATGTTCAATCCGCTTCTCGGAAAGTTCACCGTGCAGATTCTCCTTGATGATACGATGGATCTGTAGATCCGGGTACCGGCGGATTGGAGATGTAAAATGGCAGTAATACTTGCACGACAGGCCAAAATGTCCGGTGCACTCAGTCGAGTAACGTGCCTGCTTCATCGAACGGAGCATCATCTTGCTGATCAGTGCCTCATATGGCTTGCCCTCGATCTGGTCAAGGATTTTCTGCAATTCCTTCGGATGTGTCTCATCTCTGGATGCCTTGATAAAGAGTCCAAAATTATTGATGAATGCGGCTAAGATATCGATTTTCTCCTCATCCGGATGCTCATGGACACGATATTCAAACGGCAGTTCCTGCCAGAAATAGTCTTCTGCGATTGTCTCATTGGCAGCCAGCATGAAATCCTCGATGATCTTCGTTGCAGGATTCCGGTCATATGGCTTGATTTCCACTGGCTTGTGGTTTTCATCCACAATAATCTTTGTCTCAGCAACATCAAAATCAATCGAACCACGTTTCCGGCGGTTCTTCCGAAGAATTGTGGAAAGCTCCAGCATCAGATCAAACATTGGCACGAGAGGTTCATACCGTTTCAATACTTCCTCGTCACTCCGCTCTAAGATCTTCTCAACATTTGTATAAGTCATACGTTCATCGACATGCAGGATACCCTCACAGATCGTATGATCCAACAGCTTGCCTTTTTTGTCAAACTTCATCACACAGCTAAGTGTGAGACGGTCTGTACCGGCATTCAAAGAACAGATACCATTTGATAATTTGTGTGGCAGCATCGGGATGACACTATCCACAAGATAGCAGCTTGTTCCACGCTTCAATGCTTCCTTATCAAGTGGGGATTTCTCCTTTACATAATGCGATACATCCGCAATATGTACACCCAATGTATAGACACCATCTTCAAAAGATAACGTAATCGCATCATCCAAGTCTTTTGCGTCTTCACCATCAATTGTTACGGTTGGAAGTGCCCGGAAATCCGTACGTCCGACAAAATCCGCTTCGTCCACTTCATCTGGAATATCTTTCAGGGAATCCATGACCTTGTCCGGATATTCCACTGGTATATCATATGCCCGTACAACCGAAAGTATGTCCGTGCCTGGATCATTCACATGTCCTAAGATCTCAATAATCTCGCCTTCCGGAGATTTATGATCCGCACCATAGTTGGTAATCCTGCATACAACCTTGTGTCCAGTCATTGCCCCCATAGAATCCTTCTTTGCAACAAAGATATCATCTGCTACCTTCTGGTTATCTGGAATCACAAAGCCAAAGTTCTGCTGTTTGTCATATGTTCCAACAATTGTTGTAAGTCCACGCTTTAAAATCTGAGTAACCTTTGCCTCGGTGCTTTTTCCCTGTTTCGTATAAGAATCCGGTGCAATCATGACACGATCCCCGTGAAAGGCTCCCATTGAAAACTTGGCTGGAATAAAGAAATCGTCCTTATATCCTTCTACACGGACAAATCCATATCCTTTTTGTTGCCGATATAATCACCGACTAAGAATTTATCATCCAGTTTCTTATATTTATTCGGGTAACAGTAATCTTTCCTTCTTCTACCAGTCGTTTAATGCTTCTTCCACACGTTTTTTATCGGCATCCTTTAACCTGAAGCAGGAAACGGATGTCTTTGAGACGCATCGGCTTGTACTGTTCATCACAAATAAAATCATATAACTTCTGTTTTACGCGTTCTCTTTTTTCTCCCATAACGTAACACCTCCCAAAAAAATAAGCTGCTTTTTATCAAAGCAGCTTGTAAAATCTAAATGAATTTTGATGACAGGACCAAAGCCAGTGCAAAATACAGAACACCAAGAACGACTGTAACCTTCTTCAATACAGACTCTTTGGATTTTCCTTTGTTCTTGCTCCAATAGGTATCTGCGCCACCGCCGCTGATTGCGCCGGACAAACCGCCTTTACCTTCCTGCATCATAACGATAACTGCCAAGATAACAGATATTACCAAAAATATTATAATTAACGCTGTCTTCACGAGAATTCCTCCTTATTATTTTAACTCATACTTGAACATATTACCATAAGAATTTCGTAAATACAATATATAATTTAAGAAAAATCTGCTAAATTTGGCATTTGTATGGCAATATTTTATTTTGCAGTAGGAAAATCTCCATAAATGGCTAATTTCCCAAGCTCTTCTTCTATCCGAAGAAGCTGGTTGTACTTTGACGTACGGTCAGAACGACACGGGGCACCCGTCTTAATCTGTCCAGCATTCACCGCAACTGCCAGATCCGCAATGAAAGAATCCTCTGTCTCGCCCGAGCGATGAGAAATCACCGTCTTATAACCGGATTTCTTAGCAAGCTCAATGGCATCCATCGCCTCTGTCAAAGTTCCAATCTGATTATACTTGATAAGAATCGCATTTGCAATACCGTCCTCGATTCCCTGCTTTAAGCGCCCAACATTTGTGACAAACAGATCATCGCCGACAAGCTGTACCTTCTCGCCAAGCCGGAATGTAAGCACCTTCCAGCCCTTCATATCATTTTCATCGAGTCCATCTTCAATGGAGTAAATCGGATATTTCCCTATCAAATCCTCGTAATACTGCACCATTTCCTCAGAATTACGATAGATCTCCCTGCCTGCCATCCGGCTTTCTCCAGGGAAATAATATAGCCCGCTTGTCTCATCATACAACTCACTTGCTGCTGCATCAATGGCGATCTTCACATCTTCATATGGTTTATAGCCTGCTTCCTTGATCGCAAGCACCAGATAGTCGAGTACTTGTGCTGAGGTTGCGAGGTTTGGTGCAAATCCACCTTCGTCTCCTACACCGTTTGAAAGTCCATTTTCATGCAGCACGCGCTTCAAGGTGTGGTAGATCTCTGCACTCATTTCCAGGCAATGCTTGAACGAATCTGCCCAACCGGAGCAATCATGAATTCCTGCAGATCCACAGTATTATCTGCATGACAGCCACCATTTAATATGTTCATCATCGGAAGCGGCATTTTCTTCGCGTTGATTCCACCGATATAACGATATAATGGCATACGCAGGGAATTCGCTGCTGCACGGGCAACAGCCAGTGACACTCCTAAAATTGCATTGGCTCCAAATCGCGATTTGTTCTCGGTTCCATCTGCTTCCGTCAGGTATTTGTCGATCAACGCCTGATTGAACACATCAACGCCAACGAGCCGGTCACTGATCCGTGTATTGACATTCGTCACTGCCTTCTCCACGCCTTTCCCATATATCTCCGCTCATCATCGCGCAGCTCATGTGCCTCGTATTCTCCGGTCGAAGCGCCGGAAGGCACCGATGCGATCGCCGCCGCACATTTCTGTTACGACCTCTACCTCTACCGTTGGATTTCCACGGGAATCCAGTATCTCTCTTGCATGTATATATTTTATCCGATCCATCAAAATCAGCCTCCAAAAATTTTTACATCTAAGCTAATTATTTCCGAATCGGAGCTTTTTATACATAAGTTACATATAAAAAAACGTCCTGCAATGGTTTTTTCACAGGACGTTTCGATTATTTCAATATTAAATTCAGATGTTATTCTGCAGTTGTCTCTGTTTCTGTCTCAATCGTATGTGCCTCCATGTTCTTCGGAAGTACAAGATTCAGAATGATTGCGACGATAAATACAACAGCGACGCAGTTTTCGGCAAATACCGTCTGGACAATACGAGGGAAGATTGCGAAAATCTCCGGCACCTGTGTAAATCCAAGACCGATACTTAAGGAAAGTGCTGTAATCGTAATGTTTCTCTGTGTATAGCCACATCTGCCAAGCATCTGGATACCGCTTACGACAATCGTACCGAACATCATGATCGTACAGCCGCCAAGTACCGCATCCGGCAATGTTGCAAGCACAGCGCCGAAGATCGGGAAGATTCCCGCTAAGATCATAATAACCGCACCGGTTGCAATCGTAAAACGGTTTACGACCTTCGTCATGGCAACCAAGCCGACATTCTGGCTAAATGAAGTGATCGGCAGACAGCCAAATACCGACGATAATGCGCTGACAAAACCGTCACAGGCAATCGAACCGGATGTCTCCTTCGTCGTCGCATCTCTGCCAAGTCCGGATACTGCAAGTACTGATGTATCTCCGATCGTCTCTGTCGCAGAGACGAGGAAAATCAATGTCACGGATACGATTGCATTGACATTAGCTTCTGTCTTACTCATCTTATGCATTCTCCCTGAATTTAATTTCACCCGTTGTATAATCCATGCTATCCACAATTGCAAGGGATTCCAGATGGAATCCGAGATTGCGGATTACCTGTCCACCCGGCTGGAAGCCCTTCTCGATGGCAATTCCGATACCGGATACTTCAGCGCCTGCGGATTTCACGATTGAGATAAGTCCCTGCAGGGCACAGCCGTTCGCAAGGAAATCATCGATGATCAGGACTTATCCTCAGGGTTTAAGAATTTCTTCGATACGATAACCTGATTCTTGCACTTGTGTGTGAAAGATTCTACCTCTGCCACATACACATCACCTTCGATGTTGATGCTCTTCGACTTCTTCGCGAAGATAACCGGTACATCAAAATGTCTTGCGACGATACAGGCAATGCCGATGCCGGATGCCTCAATTGTCAGAATCTTATTGATCTTCTCATCTGCAAATCGGCGCTTGAACTCCTCGCCAATCTGATCGAACAGGCGGACATCCATCTGGTGATTCAGAAAGCTGTCGACCTTCAGTACATTTCCTTCTTTTACTATGCCATCTTTTAAGATGCGTTCCTCTAGAAAATTCAATCTTCTTTCCTCCTGATATTAGAATAAGAAAAACCTTTTTCAGTGGATAGTTGTAAAATATACTTTTTTTATACGAGTTGTGGTTGCTTACTCAATTCTTTGCAGACGTGCTCTCGCTCACTTCCGCATGTAGCGGTACTAAATTCGATGCAGTCGTAATAAATTACCGATGCATCTCATTAAGTGCCAACATGCTCCAAT
>ENA-OQEN01000321-OQEN01000321.1-human-gut-metagenome-genome-assembly--contig:-NODE-321-length-21076-cov-3.908206_pt1 | contig 21076 bp, 16 predicted proteins | sample MGYA00242791_ERZ504627 | MGnify/ENA primary metagenome ERZ504627 (study PRJEB26092, sample SAMD00036316) | human gut metagenome | host: Homo sapiens | study: EMG produced TPA metagenomics assembly of... | reverse complement strand
CAGACGTTGCTTGAAAATTATCTTCCTATAATATCTCGAAAAATGAATATATAATCTTCACATTTGCAAATAATCTTGTATAATACAGAAGTTAAGGTGGTTTTATGGATAAGCGGAAGATACAATATGGAATCGTTGTGTTGATGCTTGCGTTCGTGTTCATGGGCTGTGGGCAAAAAAAGAAGAATGATGTCAAGGTCTATGAGAACACGGAGGAAGTCACGGCAGATCATGAAGAGGCTTCCATGACGGCAATCATAACGAGCATGGACATGGAAAATAATCAGATGCATTTTGTATCGGTGCTGGATGGTACAGATATAACATTGCAGTATCATGGCGGTGTGCGCGTGACAGATACGGAGGGCGCGGATATCGGCATTGGCAATGTTGCCTGTGGAAATGTCGTGGATATCGTGTATTATGTGGATACAGAGAAGCTGGTCAGTATCGCGAAGAACGCGAAGGTGAAGACATATACACAGATTAAGAAGTTCCTGTACCGGCAGGATGAGCATACCGCTGTCTATAATGGAAATCGTTTCCCGGTATCGGATTATGCACAGGTATTTGATGGGGATCAGGCGCTTTCTCTCGTGGATGTAAACACAGAGGATGAGGTGACGCTGTCCTTGTGGAATGGCAGTCTGGTGTCCGTGATCATTACGAAGGGGCACGGGTATGTCCGGCTGTTAAATCAGGGGACATATGTTGGCGGATTTGTAGAGATTGGAAAAGATGTGATTGTTCCAGTTACTGCCGATATGCTGGTAGCGGTCGGGGAAGGCGATTATACACTTCGTATCAGTAAAAATGGATATTCCGGAGAGAAGAGTATCCGTGTGACAAAGGATCACGAGTTAAATGTAGATATCTCAGATATTGCAATTCCATCCGGAACGGTAACGTTTGCTGTGACGCCGGAGGATGCGAATGAAGTCATCAAGGTTGATGGCGAGGTGATCGCGAACCGGACGTATACCGGATTGTACGGCGATCATGAATTAAGCATTACAGCGGATGGTTATGACAGCTTCCGTGGAAGCTTTAAAATCACAGAGACGATGAAAACCTTGCGCGTAACCTTGCAGCAGGAAACGACCGAAGAGACAACGGAAGATACGACTGAGGCAACGACGCAGGAGGGACAGACAACTGCATCCGGGCAGACTACGACGCAGACGACTGCAACGACACAGGATCACAGACGACCACTGCGACGACGCAGAGTGGGCAGACGACGGAGTCCGCGAAGCAGGGCAATAAAATTACGATTAAAAAACCGGAGGGTGTGGGCGTATATTTCGACGGCGATTATGTCGGAATCGCACCGGTGTCGATCAGGAAGACAGCGGGAACACATACGATCACGCTATACAAAGCCGGTTATTTGATAAAAAGTTATACAATACAAGCCGAAGATAACGGCAAAGACGATGAATATAGCTACGCGGATCTGATATCCGTGCTGGACTAAATAGTAGGAGGAACATCATGGACATGGATTACAAAAAGGTTTATGAAGAATGGCTGACAAACCCATTTTTCGATGAGGCGACAAGACAAGAGCTGGCAGCAATTAAGGATGACGACAAAGAGATCAAAGAGCGTTTCTACATGGATCTCGAATTCGGAACAGCTGGATTGCGAGGCATCATTGGTGCCGGAACAAACCGTATGAATAATTATATTGTTGCAAAGGCAACACAGGGACTTGCAAATTATATCAAACAGCGTAAGAAGCAGGCGAAGGGTGTTGCGATTGCGTATGATTCCAGACATTGCTCACCAGAGTTTGCAGATGTAGCAGCGTTGTGTCTGGCAGCAAACGGTATCAAAGCATATGTGTTTGAGTCTCTTCGTCCAACACCAGAGCTTTCTTTTGCAGTCCGTTACCTTGGTTGTGTGGCAGGTATTAACGTAACAGCCAGCCACAACCCACCAGAGTACAACGGATACAAGGTATATTGGAGGATGGTGCACAGATTACACCTCCACATGATGCGGGTATCATGCGTGAGGTAAAGGCAATCTCTGTACAGGATGCCATTACAATGCCAAAGCAGGAAGCAATCCATGAAGGTTTGTATGAAGTCATCGGCAAGGAAATTGATGATGCATATATGGCAGAGCTGAAGAAGCTTGTACTGCATCAGGAGTGCATCGACAAATACGGAAAAGAATTAAAGATTGTATATACACCATTGCATGGAACGGGAAATATCCCAGCCAGAAGAATTCTGCGTGAACTTGGCTTTGAGAATGTATATGTTGTTCCAGAGCAGGAATTGCCAGATGGCGATTTTCCAACTGTAAGCTATCCAAACCCGGAGGCAGCAGAAGCATTCGAGCTTGCACTTGCACTTGCAAAGCAGCATGACGCAGATCTCGTTCTCGCAACGGATCCAGATGCAGACCGTCTCGGTGTGTATGTAAAGGATAAGGATGGCGAGTATCACTGCCTGACCGGAAATATGTCGGGAAGTCTGCTTGCGGAATATGAGCTCAGCCAGATCAAGGCGACAAAGGGACTGCCTGCGGATGGCGCACTGATCAAGTCTATCGTTACAACAAACCTTGTAAATGAGATGGCGAAGAGCTACGGCGTGAAGCTCGTAGAGGTTCTGACAGGATTCAAGTTCATTGGACAGAAGATGTTGGAGTTTGAGACAAAACATAATGGCACATATCTCTTCGGATTTGAGGAGAGCTACGGATGTCTGATCGGTACACATGCCAGAGATAAGGATGCGATCGTAGCAACGATGGCACTCTGTGAGGCAGCTGCATATTACCGTTCACAGGGCAAGACTTTGTGGGATGCCATGATCGATATTTATGAGAAGTATGGTTATCATGTAGATGCGATCCATACACTGACATTAAAGGGTATCGAAGGTCTGGAGAAGATCAAGAGTATCATGGATCAGTTAAAGTCTCATACACCAAAGGAGATTGCAGGCTTAGAAGTGCTCTGGGCACGTAATTACGACAACGATACAGCGACAAACATGAAGAATAAGGCGGTTGTTCCAACCGGACTTCCGAAGTCAAACGTTGTATATTACGAGCTCGAAGGTGGCGCTTGGCTTTGCGTCCGTCCATCCGGTACAGAGCCAAAGATCAAATTCTACTATGGCGTTATCGGTAGGGATTTCGATGATGCACAGAAGAAGTCAGAGGAATTTGGCGAAGCAGTCAACAAGATGATTGAATACATGATGTAAGAGTATGAAAGCGATTTCGGGAACCGAAGGGTGAAGAAATCGCTTTTGTTATAGTGAAAGAAAATGAAGGGAAGATGACATGCTGCAACTGAAGAACATAGTAAAGGACTATGGAGAGGGCGATTCAAAGGTACAGGCATTAAAGGGAGTCAGTATTAATTTTCGGGCAAATGAATTTGTTTCGATTCTTGGACATTCCGGTTGTGGAAAGACAACACTCTTGAATATCGTGGGAGGGCTCGATCAGTACACCGATGGCGATTTGATAATCAAGGGAAAAACAACAAAGAAATACAAGGATAAGGACTGGGATACCTATCGGAACCATAGCGTTGGTTTTGTATTCCAGAGCTATAATCTGATCATGCACCAGACGGTGCTGCAGAATGTCGAGCTGGCATTGACCTTGTCGGGTGTCTCGAAGAGCGAGCGCAGACGCCGGGCGAAGGAAGTGCTCGAGAAGGTTGGACTCGGTAGCCAGATCCATAAAAAGCCAAATCAGATGTCCGGTGGACAGATGCAGCGTGTGGCAATCGCGCGTGCACTGATCAATGATCCGGAGATTCTGCTTGCGGATGAACCGACCGGTGCACTTGATACAGAGACAAGCGTGCAGATCATGGATCTTCTGAAGGAGATTGCAAAAGACCGTCTCGTTATTATGGTTACCCATAACCCGGAGCTTGCAGAGCAGTACAGTACACGAATTGTTAAGCTGTTGGATGGTGAGATTACAGATGATAGCATGCCGTATTCCGATGAGGAAGCAGCGAAGGAAACGTATGAGGAATTAAGCAAGAAGGACTTAAAGCATAAGCGGATGTCGTATTTTACAGCGTTGAATCTGTCCTTTAACAACCTGCTTACAAAGAAGGGACGAACCCTGCTTACCGCATTTGCAGGCAGTATCGGTATTATCGGAATCGCGCTGATCTTATCGTTGTCCGATGGGTTCCGGAATTATATCAAGAGCGTGGAGGAAGATACTCTTTCTACCTACCCGCTGGAGATCACGGATGAGTCCATTGACATGTCCGCAATGATGGGAATTATGCTCGGCACCGAGATGAAGAGTGAAGAAGAGCATGATATGGACAAGGTGTATTCAAACAACTTTGTCGGTAATTATATGAAGAATATGCTTGGTGAAGTCAAGGTTAACGACATGGTATCCTTCAAGGATTATATCGAGGAAGGTGACGGTCAGAAGATGAAGGACTACACCAGCGATATCATGTACACCTATGGCATTACGATTAACGCTTACAAAAGTGATGTAGAGAAAGAAGTCTATCAGGTCAATCCAAGTACCGTCTTTGACAGTATCGGATTTGGTTCGATGTCAGAGATGGATAACCTGGGTATGACAGGGACGCAGAGTACGACGAATGTCTGGTCCGAGATGATCAGCAATCAGGAGTTGCTCGAGAACCAGTATGATGTTGTAGCCGGACGCTGGCCGGAGAATTACGATGAAGTCGTGATGGTCGTGACGAAGGATAACGAGATCAGCGATTATGAGTTGTATTCGCTTGGCATCCGGGATGTCAGCGAGATGCAGGAGATGATGCGTGCGGCATTGAAGGGTGAGACGAAGACGTATCCAAACACCTCGTACACCTATGATGACCTGCTGAGCCTCACCTATAAGGTAATTCCATCTTCCGATTTTTACGAATACGATGATTCAGAGAAATGTTATGTGGATAAGAGCGATGATGCTGATTACCTGAAAGATAAGATCAAAAATGGTCTGGATATCAAGGTGGTTGGTATCGTCCGCCCGAATGAGGATGCAACAGTACATTCGATCACAACAACGATTGGTTATACGCATGCACTGGTGGAGAAGTTGATGGATCTGTCGAGAGACAGCGAAGTTGGCAAGGCGCAGCTGGATGATCCAGATAAGAATGTATTTACCGGCTATGAATTTGGTGCAGATCTGAACGAGGAGGCACAGAAGGAAGCTGAGCAGCAGGCGCAGGATGCAATGAGCGAGATGGGAATCGCAGACATGACAGAGGATCAGCTGTATGAATATATGGCGAGCCTTCCGGCAGATCAGTTGAAGCAGTTTATGCAGACGATGACGGAACAGACGCAGAGTGTGTCAAACAGCATGTCGCTGTCCGATCTGAAATCCGCTGAGAATGCGACCTATGATGACAACCTTGTCACACTTGGTATCGCTTATGAGAATGATCCGAAGGTCATCCGCATCTATCCGATCGATTTTGAGTCGAAGGAAAAGATCATCGACGTGATCGAAGAATATAACGATATGGTGAAAGCAAACGGCGAAGAGGAGAAGGAAATCTCTTACACAGATATGGTAGGAACGATGATGTCTTCCATCAGTACGATTATCAATGCGATTTCGTATGTGCTGATGGCGTTCGTGGCAATCTCGCTCGTGGTAAGCTCGATCATGATTGGTATCATCACATATATTTCCGTATTGGAGCGGACGAAGGAGATTGGTGTGCTGCGAAGCATCGGTGCATCGAAGAAGGATATCTCGCGTGTATTTAACGCGGAGACGATTATCATTGGTTTCGTGGCAGGTTTGATCGGTATTGGAGTTACCGTGCTCCTGAACATCCCAATCAATGCAGTCATTCACCATTTTGCAGGACTGACCGGCGTTGCGAAGCTTCCGGTTACAGGTGGTGCGCTCTTGGTTGCAATCAGCGTTGTGCTGACGATGATCGGTGGATTGATTCCGTCGCGTGTAGCATCAAAGAAGGATCCAGTGGAAGCATTGCGGAGTGAGTAAATAGTTATTCGAAAAGACGTGTTACAGGAGGATTTCGAATATGAGAACATTTGAAGATATAAAGATTGCGGTTGCAGGAACCGGCTACGTCGGATTGTCACTTGCAACCCTGTTGTCCCAGAAGCATACGGTGACAGCAGTGGATATCGTGCCTGAGAAGGTGGAGAAGATCAATCATAAGATTTCTCCGATTCAGGACGATTATATTGAGAAGTATCTGGCAGAGAAGGAGTTGCATCTGACAGCAACCTTAGATGGAGGGACAGCATATCGCGATGCGGATTTTGTCATCATGCTGCGCCGACAAACTACGACAGTCAGAAGAACTTCTTCGATACCACAGCGGTGGAAGCCGTGATTGAACTTGTGCTGAAGGTGAATCCGGAAGCATTTATGGTAATCAAATCGACGATCCCGGTTGGTTATACGGAGTCAGTAAGAAAGAAATATCAGACAAGCCGGATTCTGTTTTCTCCGGAATTTCTGCGGGAGTCCAAGGCACTGTATGACAATTTGTATCCAAGCCGTATTATTATTGGTACAGATAAGTCGGATGCAGAAGTAGATGCGGCGGCGCATACTTTTGCACGGTTGTTGCAGGAGGGCGCAGAAAAGGAAAATATAGATACGCTGTTTATGGGATTTACGGAAGCAGAAGCGGTCAAGCTTTTTGCAAACACCTATCTCGCCCTACGTGTATCCTATTTCAATGAGTTAGATACTTATGCAGAGATGAAAGGGCTGGATACCCAGGCAATTATTGATGGTGTGTGCCTGGATCCGAGAATCGGAACACAGTATAACAATCCGAGCTTCGGTTATGGTGGGTACTGCCTGCCGAAGGATACGAAGCAGCTGCTTGCGAATTATGACAGTGTGCCACAGAATATGATGACGGCGATTGTGGAGAGTAACCGGACGCGGAAAGATTTTATTGCGGGTCGTGTGCTTGAAAAAGCCGGTTATTACAGCTATGGCGCGAACAATGAATGGAATGCTGAAAGTGAGAAAAAAGTTACGATTGGTGTCTATCGACTCACGATGAAATCAAATTCGGATAATTTCCGTCAGAGTTCGATTCAAGGCGTGATGAAACGTGTGAAGGCGAAGGGGGCGAGTGTAATCGTATATGAGCCGACACTGCCGGATGGAACGACATTTTTTGGCTCCAAGATCGTAAATGATCTGGTAGAGTTTAAGAAACAGAGTGATGCAATTCTTGCAAACCGTTACAGCGCAGAGCTGGACGATGTGCAGGAAAAGGTATATACAAGAGATATATTTCGAAGAGATTAAAGGCTAAGAGGAGGGTAAACATGAAAAAGTATGATTATTTAGTGGTAGGTGCCGGACTTTACGGTGCGGTATTTGCACAGCAGGCAAAGGAAAAAGGGAAAAAGGTGCTTGTGATTGACAAGCGTCCACATATTGCCGGAAATGTGTACACAGAGGATGTAGAGGGTATCCATGTACACAAATATGGTGCGCATATCTTCCACACGAACAACAAAGAGGTATGGGATTATATTACGAAGTTTGCAGAGTTCAACCGGTTCACGAATTCACCGGTTGCAAATTACAAAGGCGAGCTTTACAGCCTGCCGTTTAACATGTACACATTTAATAAAATGTGGGGTGTGGTAACGCCAGAAGAGGCAGCGGAAAAAATCGAAGAGCAGAAAAAGGCAGCTGGTATCACGGAGCCTAAGAATCTGGAAGAGCAGGCAATCAGTCTGGTTGGAACAGATATCTATGAGAAGCTGGTAAAAGGCTATACGGAAAAACAGTGGGGACGCCCATGTACAGAGCTTCCTGCGTTTATCATCAAGCGTCTGCCAGTCCGTCTGACATTTGACAACAATTATTTCAATGCTCTGTATCAGGGTATTCCGATGGGCGGCTACACGAAGATGGTGGAGAACCTTCTGGCTGGTATTGAAGTAAAGGTTTCTACCGATTATTTTGCAAACAAAGCAGAGTATGATGCGATGGCAGAGAAGGTTGTCTATACAGGTGCCATTGATGCTTATTTTGATTATAAGCTTGGCGCGCTTGAATATCGTTCCGTGCGGTTTGAGACAGAACTTTTAGACAAGCCAAACTTCCAGGGAAATGCGGCAGTGAACTACACAGATGCTGAGACACCTTGGACACGTATCATCGAGCATAAATGGTTCGAGTTTGGCAAGGATGATGCAGGCAATGATCTGCCAAAGACCGTTGTTTCACGCGAATACTCTTCTGAGTGGAAGGTGGGCGATGAGCCATATTATCCGGTAAATGATGAGAAAAATGGCGCGCTGTATCAGCAGTACAAGGAGCTTGGCGAGCAGGAGGAGCATGTGATCTTCGGCGGACGTCTTGGCGAGTACAAGTATTATGATATGGATGCAGTAATCGCATCTGCACTTGCAATGAGTGAGAAAGAGCTGGGCAAATAACAGCAATACGATAACAATCAAAAAGAGCAGTTGGAAACAGATATGTGTTCCAGTTGCTCTTTTGGTTTCTGTGAATTTGTTTTGCGAAAGCTCAAAAGTGTTATCGTAACAGTTCCAGAATTGTATTTACCATCAGGTCGTTCTGCATCGGATTCATGATTGAGAATCGTACAAAATGCGAATCCAGACCGTGAAAATTCTCGCAGTTCCGAAGGACAATGCCCTTCAGATTGCAATGTGCCAGCAGGGATTTTGCAGTGACATCCTCTTTTAGAATCTGCATCAGCGCGAAGTTTGCACTCGGTTTGAACAACCGCAGATTCTTGTTTGTATTCATTGCTGCGTAGATCAGGTTGCGCTCGGTAAAGATGCGGGAGTGCGATTCGTGGATGTAGGCGGTATCCTCCAGCATAGCAGTACAGGCAGCTGCGGTCAGACAGGAAATGCTGTTTGGTGTGGCGGTCATATTGATGATCGTCATGTTTGTTTCGTTGTTCATGATCGCATAAGCAAGTCGCAGTCCTGGTACAGAGAAGAATTTGGATACGCTGCGCAAAATAATCAGGTTGTCATAGGTATTTACCAGAGAGATCGCAGTGTTACGCTCATAGTTCTCTGTAAATTCAATGTACATTTCGTCGAGTAAAAGTGCGATGCCAAGCTCCTTGCATGCGGCTGCAAGTTTCTCGATATCTGCTTTTGATATAAGCTGGGAGGTTGGATTGTTTGGATTTCCGAGGATCACAATATCGTATGTATCCGATAAGTGTGCAATAAAATCATCCATATCCAAATGGTAATCCTGATTGATGTCCAGCTCATAGAAGTCTGTTTCGCAACCATACACGGATAATACATGTTCATAATCCGTGGCTGATGGGATCGGCAGTAAAGCTTCTTTGGTGCAAGAAGTGCAACAAAGAGACGCAGCAGATCAGAGCTGCCGCTGCCAAGCACCAAATGCTCTGGCGCACAGCAGGCATAAGAAGCGATGGCGTTCCGTAAAGGGTCGTAGTATGTGTCAGGATAGCGACCGACCGCGCTGATATTTTCCATGATCGCGCGTGTCACGCTGTCCGGGACACCGAGTGGATTGCAATTTATGTCATATCGCACAGTCTCATACTGTTCGATGCGAAGTGGTCCGTTGCTCATAGTTTCCTCCTAATAATTAGAAAACAAACCATTTATATCCCTGTCTTGAAAAAAGAAAGGGGGTTTGTTATAATGTGATATGTGTTAAAAGGGGATAGTGGGTGAACTATACCCTCATATCGATAATTATACCTATTAAATAGACGAATGACAAGTAGGTTTTCATTACGAAGCCGAGAAATAAAGGAGATACCATGAAGGCGATAGTAGAACATTACGCAAAGGGCGAATTTCAGGTAGACCGGCCTGAGGTAGCGATATCAGAAAAGTTTTTAAAACTGAATATAGAATCGGGAACTTTGTACGAAGGTGTCTTCACGGTGAACAGCACGAATGACCACGTCATCAAAGCGATGGTGTATGATAGCCGCTATATGCTGCGGTTCAACCAGCATACATTTATTGCGAAGAATTTTGATGTCGGATTCACATTCGATGCAACCTGTTTGGAAGCAGGTAAAAATTACAAAGGACATATCAGTGTCATTACGGACGGTGGAGAATTTAAGATTCTGTATGATATTGATATCACGACACCATATGTAAAATACGGAGATCAGAAGATCGATGATCTTTTCAAATTTGCGACACTCGCTGAGAGCAACTGGGCAGAGGCGGCGCGTGTATTTGTGCGCGATGATTTTAAGCGGACATTTATCAACCGCGATCCGGTGATCAAGCAGATCTACAACAGTCTGATGGAAAGCCAGTCGGTCAATCAGGCTTTGGAGGAGTTCCTCGTCTATGTACACAAGAAACGTGCGCTGACATTGTCAGTATCCAAGGCGAAGATCAATCTGGAGTTCCCGGAGGAGCTTTCCAAGATTTCGATTAACATCAGCAAAAACACATGGGGCTACAGCAGTTCAACGGTACGCTCCACCGAGGATTTCATTATTCCAGCGAGAAAGGTGATTACAAGTGCCGATTTTTATGGCAATCTGTATGCTTTGGATGTACTGATTTCACCGGAGAATATTCCGGACGGCGTGACATCCGGCAGAATCATTATCGAGAATGTCTACCAGACAATCGAGATTGAGATTAACCTGTCCAAGCCGACAGAAAAAGAGATAAAAGTGTCCAAACCGGGCAGCAAAACACATCTGATTAAGTCGAATCAGGTGCGCTTGATTACGACATATATGGATTACCGCATGGGCAGAATCCAGCTTCGGGAATACATTAGCACGACCTTATTTGCATTTAACAATCTGGCACGCTATGTACCAGAGGAAGATCTGTACCGTCTGGGAACAATGCATATGAACATTATGCAGGGAGAGACAGAGAAGGTAGAACAAGAATTCCTGCGTATCGAGGCGGATGTCGATAACTCTGGAATGAACAACAAGCAGAGTTGTTATTATGCATATCTGAAGGCGATGGTTGGCAAGGACCGCCGTGCGACCGAACAGGCAAAGGAACTGATTCGCAGAAGCTACCACACAGAGGATGACAAGATCTTCTATTTCTGGTTGCTGCTGTTTGTGGATGATACCTATAATAACGATCAGACCGCTTTGTACCGGGAAGTTAAAAACCTGTATGAGCAGGGATACAACAGCCCGCTTATGTACATGGAGCTTTGCGAAGTCTTAAACAACAACCCGTTGCTGCTGAAGCATATTACAGATCTTGAGGTTACAACGATCCGATGGGGATTGCGCCACCAGTATCTGTCGGACGAAGTGATCGAGGCGTTTATCCAGCTTGCGGCATCATTCCGTCAGTTTGATGCGAAGATTTTCGAGATCATGGATAGCATTTACTCCAAGAAAAAGAGTGACGAGGTGCTGTCAAGTATCTGCTCGATGCTGATCAGCGCAGGAAAACTGGATAACAAGTACCATCGGTTCTACCGGGATGCAGTGGAACGCAACCTGAAATTTATCGGGCTGAATGAGTGCTTTGTCAAGAGTATGAATTTCTCCAGATATGATCTGATACCGCAGTCGGTATTGATGTATCTGAATTATAAGAATACACTTTCCGAAAAAGAGCTTGCGTACTTGTATGCGAACGTAATTTACAACAAGTCCCAGCACATGAAGGTGTACCATGAATATGCGACAACGATGCAGGATTTCATGGAGAATATGATTATCAGCGGCAAGGTCAGCGATGATCTGACTGTGCTTTATGATGAGTTCTTGGAGCCAGAGACGGTCAGTCCGCTTTATGCGAGCAAGCTGATCAACATTATCTTCCGTCGGAAGCTTGTCTGCTTTAACAAGGGCGTGCGTGCCGTGATCGTGACGCATCAGGAGTTAGAGGAAGTACAGCGCGTACCGATCGTAAACGGCGAAGCATATGTGGAGATTCTGTCGAACACGGCTTCCATTATCTTCGAGGATAGCGCGGGAAACCGGTATGCGGGATCTATTCCGTATCGACTGGAACGTATTGTAGATGAAAATGCATATATGGATATCTGCTGTAAATACAGTCCGCGGGATTACCGGGTGCTGCTGCATAACTATGAGCAGCTTGGTGATTTCACATTCAAGAAGGCAATCGAGGTCAATGCCGCACGAGATATTGTTAACTGTGATGAGATCTCCTATGATTACAAGCAGCAGGCATATCTGAATATTATTGAATATTACCATGAGAATCTGGATAACGAGGTGCTTACAAAGTATCTCGAAAAATTGGATATCGAATACTTAAATCACGCAAATGCACGTGTGATGATCGCTTACATGGTCGATATGAACATGTTCGACAAGGCATTTCAGGCGGTGAAGCTGTATGGCTTCGATGAGATCGACAGTGAAGAGTTGTATCGTCTGGCGGATTATGGTGTGGAGGACAGCAATGGCTTCTTAAATGAGGATCTGCTTTCCATCTGTATCCATCTGTACAAATCTGGTAAGGTCAATGAGCGGATTTTGGTATATATCATCAACCATTATAAGGGTGACTTGGAAGAATTGGCAGGTATTTTTAAGACGGTGCGTAACCGTGTCAGAGATATTTCCCTGCTGGCAGAAAATACATTGGCACAGATGATGTTCGCGATGGGAAATGTCGAGTACATCTACGATATCTTTACCGCGTATTATGCAGGCAGAAACCGTGGACTGGTCGTAAAGGCGTTCCTGCGGTTTGCATGCTATAACTATCTAATCAAAGATGCACAGATTCCAAGTGGTGTCTTTGACTGTCTGTATCAGGAGATTCAGAAGGGCAATATCGAGGATGAGATTTCCCGTATGTCCATGCTGCATCACTTCTCGAAGCTGGATCGTTATACGGGCGAGCAGAAGACGTGGATCAAGGATGCGGTTGGCAAGTTTATGGATGCAGGCAAGCTGCTTCCGTTCTACAAGAGCTTCCAGTCCTTTATCAAGCTGCCACAGGATGTCATGCTCAAGACCTATCTGATCTACAAGAGCGAGCCGGGCAAACAGGTAACAGTGAAGTACGCATTGATACTGGTTCCAGACAGAATCTGATCTACAAGACAGAGCTTCTGGATGAGATGATTCCGGGCATGTATGTGAAGGAATATGTCGTGTTCCACGGCGAGCGCCTTGTCTATGAAATCTCGGATGATAAGCAGGGTACTTCTTATGTGGTAGAGAGTGAATCGCTGAAGTCCAAAGCGTTTAACCGCAAAGACCGGAACCGCTTTGAGATTATCAACAGCATGCTTGTCAATCAGGAAATGCGGGAAGATAATGAGCTGTTAGAGACATTGGATGTTTACCTGAATACGGTACATCTGTTTGAAGAGAATTTGAGTATATTGTAATATCGCGGGGAAACCTGTGGATTGCAATGCATAGAAATAGATATAAGTACGAAAGGAAAAAGACATGTCAGAGGCGTATTATATAGGCATGGATCTGTGTTCGGATTCCACGCAGATTAGTTTTTATAACGACATCTCGCGCGAGCCGGAGACAGTCAACCAATTAAATAACAAAGAAACATATATGATGCCAAACATCCTTTTCTTCGGCTTAGAGACCGGAGAGTGGTATGTTGGCTCCGAAGCTTCCGAGGCACGTTTCAAGGAGCAGGGTATCGTGTTGGATGAGCTGTTTCAGAATGCGCGCAGTGAGGAGACTGTTGAGGTGCATAATACGCGTTACAGTTATCGCAAGCTGTTTTTAATGATGCTTAAAATGCATGTCGATTCTTTCCTGTATCGTTATGAGGGCGCGACGGTAAAGAAGCTTGTCATTACGATTCCAGAATATAACAAGGATCTGTTCCGTGTACTTTCAACGTTTTACAAGGAGCTTGGTGTCGAGAAGGAGCAGGTGGAGATCACGAGCCATCTTGACAGTGGTCTGTATTACATTTTTAATCAGGATGAAAGCCTGCGCACAAACAGTGTGGGATTGTTTGATTACAATACGGATGGCCTGCATTATTACAGAATTGATATCTCGCATGGACACGAACTGAACACGATCAGTGTCACACATGAGGACTATTCTGAGAATTTCAATCTGGCAGCCTTCGGCGGTGACAATATCCTGATGGATATTACATTTGCAAAGATTGTGGCAAATGAGACAAAGAAAACATACATTTCGGCCATTTATCTGACCGGACTCGGATTCTCCGAGAAATGGCTGAACAAATCACGCGAGCTTCTGACGCAGGGCAGACGTGTATTTGCCGGACAGAATATCTATACCAAGGGTGCCTGCTACAAGGCAGTCGGCGGTGAATATGGCGAATTTTATAAGAAGTATTTTGTAGAGACAAAGGAGAATGTGATCTTTGATGTCGGAATCTCTTCGGAGGACGAGGAGGATCGGTTTATTCCGATCGCCTTGGGCGGCAGACAGTGTACAACATCCACGGAAAGATCAGTATTATATTGGATGATACAGAGTCCCTGACTTTGGTATACCGGAACCGGAAGACCGGAGAAGAAGAGCGGGAAGTCGTGAAGCTGCACGGAATCCCGAAACGTCCGAACAAGACGTCTAAGTTCTCCGTGGAGGTGGAATTTGAGAATCCACATCATGGCGCATTTATCATTAAGGATGTTGGATTTGGAAAATTATTCCCGACCACGAACAAGATTTATCGTAAGGAGTTTGATGTTTAATGTCAAAAATTATCTTATGTACAAGAAAAGAAGCATCGCATCCGTTCATCTTTCTGAATACGAAGGTGGAGATCAACACCTACGAGGAGCTGTGCTTTTATATCTACAATAATACCGTGCTGATCTCGAAGTCTTCTCTGTCTGAGAAGCTGTTTGACTGGATTCGGGATGAGCTGGATATGCCGGAGCTTGCAGCGAAGCTGGTAGCACTTTCGAACAAGGCGACATTTGCACAGGATCTGCTGGTTGAAATTTTAAATGCCGGGGATTACTATACACCGGACGAGATTGCAACTTATGTGGAAGCATGGCAGAAATATCGTCGGCTGACATCAAGTCAGCGTAAGAAATTAAAGGCAGACAGCTATCTTGGCTACCGCAGATACATCAAGGCGGCATCGATTTACGATGAGATTCTGGACAACCAGCAGGATATCACAGACAAGGTATTTCTTGGAAATGTCTATCACAACCGAGGTGTGGCAGCAGCCAACAACATGGATGTGGAAGATGCAAAAAGCTATTTCATGAAAGCGTATGAATTAAATGGCAACGAGGAGAGTCTGCGCAGTTACCTGATCGTATTTTCGGCAGGGAACGATGCGACGACACTGAAGCAGGAAATGCGGAAGTTTGACCTCGATGAAGATAATTTTGAGAATTTGATGATTGAGATCGGAGATTCGAATGAGGATGTCCGGGAGATGACAATCTTCTCTATGTTACAACGTGCGGTATACAACCGTATGAATAAGGACATGATCGATTACGACAAGCGAATGGATATTATACTTGGACAATTGAAGGATGAATTCAGAGAGCAGGCGATTTGATGGGAATGTTTCAGAAGATCAAGCATACTTGAATGAAGATGATGCCGAATATGACGCCTTGATTGAAGAACAGGAACGCATGCGGGAAGAACGCAGAAAGCGCAGGAATCAGTCGAGGGCAGAACGAAATAAGGAAAAGGCGAAGCGGGCCGCGGAAAAAGCGGTGCTGAAAGAACGTGTTGATCCGGAGATCCGGCGGGAAGTCAAAGAGACGGTATCGTCGAATCGAGAGCGAAAGACCGTTGGCGATTTCTGTGAACAGTTAGTCGATACGAAATATCACATGGAGGATATGAAGCAGGAGTACAAACTCGTGACGGATTATCTCGTTGATATTCAGCGAATCGAGGAACTGCCAGTGAATCTTGCAGAAGATATCATAGATACGGCGAAGGAGATTGAACGTCTTGACGGCAACCGTAGTAATATCAGCAGTCAGAGAATCTGCTTACAACAGAGCAGTATCGTACGATGCAGCGGCTGGAGGATGACATTCCGGATACGATCAAAAACTTAAATGATATGGAGATGCGGGATTCTATGCTGAAAAACGACATGGGATATCTCGAGGGAGAAAAAGAAGATCTGAAATATGCACGTGTGGAGGATACCGACAATGCATACCGGATTCGAAGCGTTTTGATCGTGGTGCTGGTGTTATTCCTTTTGATTAGCATTACCTTGTTTGCGGTGGCGCTGCTTGCGAAGAAGGATGTGACATTGCCAGCGGCAATCGAAGGAACGATTGCGGTGATCTGCTTTGCCGTGTGTTATATCCAGTATGCAAATATCAACCGGCGCGTACAGGAAAACGACGCAAAGCTTCAAAGGGCAATCTCGTTACTGAATAAAGTCAAAGCAAAATATGTCAATAATACAAATACATTAGATTATATCTATGAAAAATATGACGTCAATTCCGGGAAGGAACTGATGTACCGCTGGGATCTGTACAACCAGATGCAGCGCGATGCAAAGAAATATTCACAGGCAAGCGAGAGCTATTATCTTGCGTGTGACAGGCTGGTAAAACAGCTTTCTGATGTTGGCGTGACCGATCCAATGGTCTGGAAGAATCAGACAAATGCACTGATCGACCGGCGGGAGATGGTTGAGATTAAGCATGGCTTGAATGTACGGCGGCAGAAGATCCGCGAGAAGATGGCAAGCTGTGAGAAGATCCGGCAGAATGCCACGGCGGCGTTAAAAGCAAGTATTGCAGCGAATCCGGGCATTGAAAGCTATATCCGGGAGTTGCTTGCGACCTACAATCTGGAATTGTAATTCCGGATTGCAGATACAAAACAAGAGAAGTTTGATTGTGTATTTTTATACACGACATCATTCATATATGGAGGAAGAAAGACATGGCTAAGGAATTAGAGAAGAACTACAACCCGGCGGAGATTGAACCGCGTCTGTATGAAAAATGGGTTGCAAACAAATATTTTCACGCGGAGGTAGACCGGAGCAAAAAACCGTTCACCATCGTGATGCCGCCACCAAACATTACCGGACAGTTGCATATGGGACATGCACTCGATAATACGATGCAGGATATCCTGATCCGTTTCAAGCGTATGCAGGGTTACAATGCACTGTGGCAGCCGGGAACCGACCATGCGGCCATCGCGACAGAGGTGAAGGTTATCGAGGCTTTGAAGAAGGAAGGCATCGACAAGGAAGACCTTGGACGTGAGAAGTTCTTAGAGCGTGTCTGGGACTGGCGTAGAGAGTACGGCGGCAAGATCGTCAACCAGTTGAAGAAGATGGGTTCATCCGCAGACTGGGATCGTGAGCGTTTCACGATGGATGAAGGAAATAACAAGGCAGTTACAGAGGTATTCTGTAAGCTGTATGAAAAAGGATATATGTACCGAGGTTCCCGTATCGTAAACTGGTGTCCGGTTTGTCAGACATCCATTTCCGATGCAGAGGTTGTACATGAGGAGCAGGATGGCTTCTTCTGGCACATCAATTATCCGGTTGTTGGCGAGGAAGGAAGATTCGTAGAGATCGCAACCACACGTCCGGAGACATTGCTCGGTGATACAGCCGTTGCAGTAAATCCAGAGGACGAGCGATACAAGGATATCGTTGGCAAGATGCTGAAGCTGCCACTCACGGACCGTGAGATTCCGGTGATTGCCGATGAGTATGTAGATAAAGATTTTGGAACCGGCTGTGTAAAGATCACACCGGCACACGATCCGAACGATTTCGAGGTTGGAAAGCGTCATAATCTCGAAGAGATCAATATTATGAATGATGATGCTACGATCAACAAGCTTGGCGGCAAGTATGCAGGCATGGATCGTTATGAGGCAAGAAAGGCAATGGTTGCTGATCTTGATGCACTCGGACTTCTCGTGAAGGTTGTACCACACAAGCATATGGTTGGTACGCATGACCGTTGTAAGACAACGGTAGAGCCACTTGTAAAGCCACAGTGGTTCGTCAAGATGAGCGAGATGGCAAAGCCGGCGAAGGAAGCAGTTGTAAGCGGCAAGCTGAAGCTGATTCCGGAGCGTATGGACAAGACCTATTACAACTGGCTGGATAATATCCGTGACTGGTGTGTATCCAGACAGCTCTGGTGGGGACATCGTATCCCGGCATATTACTGTCAGGACTGTGGGGAGACGATCGTATCGAAGGAGACCGTGTGCACTTGTCCAAAATGTGGAAGCAACAATGTAAAGCAGGACGAGGATACACTGGATACATGGTTCTCCTCTGCACTCTGGCCATTCTCTACACTTGGCTGGCCGGACAAGACGGAAGATCTGGACTACTTCTTCCCGACCGATGTACTTGTAACTGGATACGATATTATCTTCTTCTGGGTAATCCGTATGGTATTCTCATCGATCGAGCAGACAGGCAAGCTTCCGTTCCACACGGTACTCTTCCACGGTCTGGTCAGAGACGATCAGGGACGTAAGATGAGTAAGTCCCTTGGAAATGGTATCGATCCATTGGAGGTTATCGACAAGTATGGTGCCGATGCGCTCCGATTCACACTGATTACCGGAAATGCACCGGGTAACGACATGCGTTTCTACTGGGAGAGAGTTGAAGCAAGCCGTAACTTTGCAAATAAGATCTGGAACGCATCCAGATTTATCATGATGAATATTGAGAAGGCAGATATCACAGGGATTGATGCTGCCATGACCGCTGATGTCGATGCAGCGATGAAGCAGTACGGCTTCACACTTGCGGACAAGTGGATTTTGTCGAAGATGAATGATCTCGTTCAGGAGGTCACAGACAATATGGAAAAATTTGAGCTTGGTATCGCAGTATCAAAGCTGTACGATTTCCTGTGGGAGGAGTTCTGTGACTGGTATATCGAGATGGTAAAACCAAGACTCTGGGACGACGCAGACGAGACAAAGGCAGCTGCACTCTGGACATTGAAGACGGTTCTTACAACCGGTCTGAAGCTGTTGCATCCATATATGCCATTTGTAACAGAGGAGATCTTCTGTACACTGACCGACGAGGAATCTATCATGATCTCCAAGTGGCCGGAATATGACGAGGCATTTGATTTCAAGGCAGATGAGGCTGCTGTGGATAAGATCAAGGAAGCTGTACGCGGTATCCGTAACGTGCGTACAGAGATGAACGTTGCACCGAGCAGAAAGGCAAGTGTCTATGTTGTATCGCCGAAGGAAGACATTCGTGCAATCTTTACGGCAAGTAAGAATTTCTTCGCTATGCTTGGCTATGCAAACGAGGTACATGTACAGGCAGATAAGAGTGGAATCGCAGATGATGCGGTATCGGTTGTGATCCATGATGCAGCGATCTACATTCCATTTGCAGAGCTTGTGGATATCGAGAAGGAGATCGAGCGTCTGACGAAGGAACAGACAAAGTTAGAGGCAGAGATCAAGCGTGCATCCGGTATGCTTGCAAATCCAAAGTTTGTAGATAAGGCACCTGCAGCAAAGGTTGAGGAAGAACGTGCAAAGCTGCAAAAGTATACAGAGACATTGGAGCAGGTAAAGGAAAGACTTGCGAATATCGCAAAATAGTCACTGGGAGAGGCTGTTTGAAACGGCAACAGGTGAGAATCGATGAATAACGAAAAGATCTTAAAAAAGAAAATACAACAATATCTGCTGATGCCATTGGCACTGACTGTGCTTCTGGTTGGCATGGTGATCGTGCTGTATGTACATGACAAAAAGAGCGGTGCGATTGCCGCTGCGGCAGTTTTTATCTTCGTTGTATGTGAGATTATATTTTTCATTGTAATGAAGGCGGCGATCATGCCGGTTGTCTTCCGGTTTGCGCTGGAACAGGGGCAGATTCAGAAGGAGCTTTTGAAAGAGCTGGATATTCCGTATGCGCTGCTGGATACGATGGTAAGATTCTGTGGGGCAATGCAAAGTTTATCGAAGAGATTGGCGTTGGATCCAAGAAGCGGATTCGGAAAAACATTTCGGCATTCTTCCCGGCGGTGGATGCGGAGGCGTTATCGTCCGAGGAAATGCAGATGGATCTGGAATATAACGACCGTGTCTATCGGGCATTGTTGCGCCGGATCGATTTTTCCGAGGCGTTAGTGGATTCGGATGAGGATGCGATGGTCGATCATCAGGCAGATGCCATGATTACTTTGTATTTGTATGATGAAACAGAGCTTCGGATCTACAAGAAGGAAAATGAAGACCAGAAGCTTGTCGCAGGACTGTTGTATATTGATAATTACGATGAGGTTATGGAGAATACAGAGGAGGTTCGTCATTCGCTGGTGGAAGCACTGGTTGACCGACGAATCAACATGTATCTTTCCACGATCGACGCGATTGGAAAGAAGCTGGAGAAGGATAAATATTTCTTCGTATTCCGGCAGCAGTATCTGCCACAGCTTCGTGAGACAAAGTTTGCGATTCTGGACGAGGTAAAGAGTATCAATGTCGGAAACGAGATTCCAGTTACGTTAAGTATCGGTGTCGGTGCTGGAACAGACAGCTTTGCGCAGGCGTATGAGCGGGCGCGTACCGCAATCGGACTGGCACTTGGACGAGGCGGCGATCAGGCAGTTGTTAAATATGGTGATAAGACGACGTATTTTGGTGGAAAGAGTGCAGGAACTGAGAAGTCCGCAACCGTTAAGGCGCGTGTTAAGGCACAGGCGTTCCAGGAGCTTCTGACAAGTAAAGACAGTGTTATTATCATGGCACACAAACGACCGGATGCGGATGCGTTTGGTTCGGCAGTGGGCGTGTATCGTCTGGTTAAGACGTTAAATAAAAAGGCATATATCGTAGTGAATGAGGTGACCTCAGCCATCCGCCCGATCATCAGCGGATTTATGGGGAACAGCGTTTACGGCGATGATATGATCATCAACAGTGAACAAGCAATCAGCCGGGTAACTCCGAACACGCTGGTTGTCGTAACGGATGTGAATAAACCAAGCATGACCGAGTGTGAGGAGCTGCTCAGTCTGGCAAAGTCTATCGTGGTATTTGATCACCATAGACAATCGGACGAGGTGATCGAGAATGCAACACTTTCGTATATCGAGCCATATGCAAGCTCTG
>ENA-OQEN01000320-OQEN01000320.1-human-gut-metagenome-genome-assembly--contig:-NODE-320-length-21095-cov-2.198827_pt1 | contig 21095 bp, 27 predicted proteins | sample MGYA00242791_ERZ504627 | MGnify/ENA primary metagenome ERZ504627 (study PRJEB26092, sample SAMD00036316) | human gut metagenome | host: Homo sapiens | study: EMG produced TPA metagenomics assembly of... | reverse complement strand
CTCAATTCCGTCCATTGTCAGACTTTCTGTCCATCCTGCGCACAGATTGTCAAGCGCTCTAACGTCTGTCTGTAGTCACTGACTGCAAGCTCTGCAGCCGCTGAAGGTGTGGGTGCTCTCCTGTCTGACACAAAATCCGCTATCGTCCAGTCGGTCTCATGACCTACTGCCGAGATGATTGGCGTGCGGCAGTCAAATATGGCTCTCGCCACAATCTCCTCATTAAAGGCCCATAAATCCTCTATGGAGCCTCCGCCTCTGCCGACTATTATCACATCAAGATTCATCGCATCCAATGTCTGTATGCCCTTCACTATGCTATTAGCCGCACCCTCTCCCTGCACAAGTGTCGGATAAAGTATGACCTGTACATATGGATTCCTGCGCGATGATACATTCCTTATATCCTGCACGGCCGCGCCTGTCGGTGCTGTAACCACACCAATACGGCCGGCATACTGCGGAATGGGCTGCTTGTACTCTGCCGCAAACATGCCCATCTCCTCAAGCTCACGCTTTAGCTGCTCGAATTTGAGATACAGATTGCCCTCTCCGTCAAGCTCTATCTTTTTGGCATAAAGCTGATATGCGCCGGTCTTCTCATACACCTCAACGGAACCTGTCACAATAACCTGGTCCCCCTCCTTCATGTGGAAGGAAAGTCCTGCCGCCCTGCTGCCCGCAAACATGATAGCGTTCATGCTGCTCCCGCGTCCTTTATTGTGAAATAAATATGACCGCTCGTGTGATACTTGCAGTTGCTCACCTCTCCCTTTATGCTCACCTGTCTGAGCATAAAATCCTGAGCGAACATATTTTTAATATAGCTATTTACTTGCGCTACCGAATATATATTTCTATTTGCCATGTTCAATGCTCTATATCGCTGTTCCTCTTAAGCTATGCAAACTTTGCAAGCACTCCGTTTACAAATGCACCTGACTCATCTGCACCATACTTCTTTGCAAGCTCAACAGCCTCATTTATTGAAACCTTTGTAGGAATATCGTCCTCAAACTTTATCTCATAAACTGCCAATCTGATAATTGCCAGATCAACCTTTGCCATACGATTGGTCTTCCAGCCTGTAGACTTCTCATCGATGAGCGCATCAAGCTCTGCCATATGCTCAATAATTGCACTGCATTTTTCATCAATATACTGTTTTTCCTCGTCTGTAGGATTTGTAAGCTCATCATTTAAAAGCTCCATCTGCTCTGCAAGCTCAGACTTGTCATGAAACTCAACCCTGAAAAGCATCTTAAAAACGTTTTCTCTTATCTTGCTTCTTGTCATTTAAATTCCTCTCGTGAATAGTATTTTATATAAATTAAGGATGTCTGTACGACATCCTTAATTATACTACATTTGTGATCATTTAAAAAGAACTATTTAATTCTCTCCCATATCAACACTTGCTATACGAACATTGATAGTAGCCACAGAAAGCCCTGTCATTGTCTCAATTGCAGACTTAACCTTCTCCTGTACCTTTGTAGAAACCTCAGGGATGCTGTATCCATAAGCAATATTGAGTGCTACATCAACCACTACCTCATTGTCTGCTATCTCAATCTGAATTCCCTTTGAGAGATTCTTCATACCGAGCCTGCTGACAATCTCGTTTGTGATATTGCCTGCCATGGAGCTTACTCCCTCAACCTCAGTGGCAGCAAGACCTGCTATGATAGCTACAACCTCATCTGCTACCTTGATCTCGCCAGACTCATCTGATTTGATATTTATTGTGTTTCTATTCTCTGCCATGTCCATGTTCCTCCTTAACCGGCTATACGGTCTGTCCCTTTGCCACGTAAACCTGGAATGAGTCATTACCCGTAAGTGATCTATTTCTTGATACGCGAACATTCTTGTCTGTGATCACGTACTCCAGATTGGCGCCATCCTCAATTACCGTATCCTGTAGCAGGATGCAGTTCTTGACCTTTGCATTCTTTCCTATCTTGACGCCTCTTGATAGGATGCTGTTTTCCACGGTACCCTCGATGACACAGCCATCAGCAACCATGACATTCTTGGCTTTTGAGCATTTATGTATCTTGTAGGGTTATCATCCTGATCTTTGTATAGATAGAATTGCCACTCTTAAACAATGCTGCCCTGTTATCCTCATCAAGGAGCTTCATATTCTCCTCGAAATAGCTCTTCATATCTGTAATCTGTGAAGCATAGCCTGTGTACTCATATGCCTGGATATTGAGTGAATCAGTGTTTGTAGCCATCAGATCCCTTGTAAAATAAGAATAACCATGTACAAAAGCGTCATCCACTATTCTAATGAGCTTCTCCTTCTCCATGATATAGATATTCATGCCAAAGTTTACCTTGCCCATATCCCTGTCATTGATATATATCTTTTTGATACGTCCATCATCTATATCAAATGTATAGTACATCTCATCATTGTTGCCGTTTGGTCTTAAGAATACCTTCGGTACCTCCTGCTTGCGGTACATTGCAGTGATATCAGCCCTGTGTTCTTATGTGCCTCAATCAGCTCCATGAAATCAAAATTGAATACATAGTTGCATCAGCCATGATAACATACTTCTGAGTGCACTTTCTCAGATAGCCCTTAAGGCTTTCGATTGCCTCAACACGGCCCTCATACACCTTAATCTGCTTCTGTGCATAAGGCGGAACTATATTGATACCACCATTTTTTCTTGCAAGATCAAACTCCTGACCTGAGCCCAGGTGATCCATCAGAGAGTGATAGTTCTTCTTAACTATGAGAGATATATTGTCGATTCCGCTATGTACCATGCTTGAAATCAGGAAATCGCAGAGTCTGTAACGACCTGCAAACGGAATGGAAGCCATAAGTCTCTCGGATACCATCTCAGGAATGAGGGCATCGTAGCTGTTTGCAAAAATAACGGCCAAAGCCTCTTCGTTGTTCATGTTTAGCATTGTTCCTGGCCCTCCTCAACATCATTATATACCATCGCCTTTGGTCCTATAACCGCTCTATCGCCAATTGTAACTCCCGGTGCAATTGTAGCAACATCACCTGTCACGTCCTCCGCCGGCTTTTCTCCAATAACTGCATCACAGCCTACTGTAACGCCCTCTGCAACTATACAGTGTGTAACCTTAGCGCCTCTTTTTATCACAGTATCACCCATGACAACTGCATCCTCTACCACTGCGCCCTCTTCTACGACGACACCGCCAAAAAGAATTGAATGCTTACTGTGCCCTTCACTACACAGCCATCGGTAATCATAGAGTCTGTAACCTCTGCGTTGTTGCCGATGAAATGTCCTGTATGACCGCTGTTACGGCTGTATATCTTCCAGTTCTCATCAAACAGGTTGATACCGCTGTGCTCAGGATCAAGCACCTCCATGTTTGCCTCCCAGAGTGCAGGTATTGTTCCTACATCCTTCCAGTAGCCGTTAAAGTGATAAGCATACATCCTACGGTCATCCCTCAAAAGGTTTGGAATGATATTGTTACCGAAATCATTCTCTGAATCCGGATCATTTTCATCCTCGATAAGATACTTCTTAAGTATATCCCAATTGAAGATATAAATACCCATGGATGCAAGATTAGACTTAGGATTCTTTGGTTTCTCCTGAAACTCTGTGATCTTGTCGTCATCATCTGCTACCATGAGACCGAAACGTGATGCATCCTCCCATGGAACCTCCATAACCGCTACAGAAAACTCAGCATTTTTCTCCTTATGGAACTTAAGGAAATCACTGTAATCCTGCTTACAAATCTGATCTCCTGAAAGTATGATAACATACTCAGGATCATATCTCTCGATAAATGCAATATTCTGATAAATCGCATTGGCTGTTCCCTTGTACCAGTCTGAGCCTGAAGCCTTCTGATACGGTGGCAGCACATGCACTCCTCCATATAATCTATCAAGATTCCATGGCTGTCCATTTCCTATGTACTCATTCAGCACAAACGGCTGGTACTGTGTCAATATACCAACTGTATCTATACCTGAATTAACACAATTAGAAAGCGGAAAATCAATAATTCTGTATTTGCCTCCAAACGGAACTGCCGGCTTTGCAAGTTTCTGCGTCAGTGCATAAAGTCTGGAGCCCTGACCACCGGCAAGAAGCATCGCAACTAGCTCTTTTGCCATATTAAAATCCCCCTTATTTAATTTTATTAAATTTTTGTTAGCTTTTGCAATTATTTTGGTTTTTTATAATGGTTTATAGTTATATTTTACCACACTTTGGCATTTATGCAATTCAAAATTAACTAAAAAATACTATAATTTTTGTCATTATTTTCCAATTATCTCGCGGTTGTTTATGAATCTCGTACGGCGACTTCCTGGTACACATAGTAGTTAAGCCAGTTGGAATAAAGTATATTGCCGTGAGACCTCCACTGTAAAAGCGGCTTTTGTGTATCATCATTATCCGGATAGTAGTTCACCGGCATATCTATATCAAGTCCCTTTTTCTTATCCCTCTCGTACTCATTGTGAAGAGTATATCTGTCATACTCAGGATGTCCCATCACAAAAATCTTTTTACCGTCCTGATCCATCAGAAGGAATACTCCGGCATCATCCGACTCCGCAAGTATGGTAAGCTCCTGATGCTTTAATATATCCTCCTTTAAGACCTCGGTATGCCTTGAGTGTGGTGCGTAAAACACATCATCGAAGCCTCTGACAAGTGGGATTTTTCTGTTCTTTACACGGTGCGCATACACACCAAATTTCTTCTTTGGAAGCACACGCTTTGGTATGCCGTAGTGATAATATAATCCTGCCTGTGCACCCCAGCACAGATGAAGTGTGGAGAAAGCATGTGTCTTGCTCCACTCCATTATACTGCATATCTCATCCCAGTAGTCTACCTCCTCGTATTCCATAAGTTCAACCGGTGCCCCTGTGATTATCATGCCATCAAAGTATCTGTCCTTTATATCATCAAAGGTCTCGTAAAATTTGTTCAGATGACTGAGTGATGTGTGAGTGGCCTCGTGAGTAGATGTGGTCACAAACGTTACATTGACCTGTATAGGGGTATTTGACAGCGAGCGCAGTATCTGAAGCTCTGTGTCCTCCTTTAATGGCATGAGATTTACAATCGCAATCTCCAGCTGTCTGATGTTCTGATGTGATGCCCTGTTTTCGTCCATCACAAATATATTTTCTCTCTCAAGTATTTCCTTTACAGGTAAATCATTTTGTGTCTTTATAGGCATTTTATAACCTCTTTTCTAACGCCCAAACATCTCTATAAATGTATCCTCCGAGATGATAGGTATTCCTAATTCTTTTGCTTTTTTATTTTTTGATGAAGTAGATTCAGTGTCGTTGTTTACCAGATAGTCCGTCTTTTTTGACACGCTTCCTGTCACCTTGCCGCCTTGTGACTCCACATAGGCCTTAAACTCGCTTCTGTTGGCAAAATCATGCACATCGCCTGTGATAACAAAGGTCTTGCCGTTTAAGCTTCCCTCAGACATATCCTTTATATCGACCTTTTCTATGTCAAGCTCCTTAATCAGTGCTTCAAACATCGTACTGTTTTTGGGATTTGCATACCATTCAAGTATGGAGCCTGATTTTTCCTGGCCTATACCGTCTATATCCACAAAATCTGTGGCATTTCTCATTCTGTCCGCGAAGCCATCAAAGCCTATTGCGTTGACAATCTTCTTGCCTGCATCGGTACCTATAAGAGGTATACAGAGTGCAAATATCAGATTGACCGGGTGGACATGTCTGCTTTTTTCGATGGCAGCCTGCATATTCATGCATGATTTTTCTCCAAAGCCTTCCATGCTGCTTATCTTATCAAAATGCTCGGGCAGATGGTATATGTCAGGGAACTGTTTTATGAATCCCTCATTTATAAATTTTAGCATTGTCTGTACCGAAAGTCCATCTATATCCATTCCGCTTTTGCTGACAAATCTTGAAAACTTTTTGACATTCTTGGCTGTACAGTCAGGATTTGTACAATGCAGTGTCTTCACACCGCTGTTTTTACTTACAAATATGCGTGTCGGATGATGACACACCGGACATTCCTTCGGTATCTCAACTGCTCCCACCGCATCCTTTACAGCTATGCATTTTGGAATAATCTTGTTGGCTTTTATCACGGAAAGGGTACACTCTTTTCCCACTCCAAGCCTTTCTATTTCAGTCAGATTGCAAAGCGAAGCTCTCGAAACCGTCGTACCCTCTATCTGCACCGGCTCAAAAACAGCCACCGGCGATATTGTCGAAACCGCACACGACCATCCAATATAACGAAGTCTCGTATCTACAGCCTCATCCTGCCACTTGAAAGCAAAGCCGGCTCTCGTAGCATGATGCCCTGTGACGCTTCCGCCTGCAGCGTAGGCAGTGTCATCATAGCATATGACAAGTCCATCCACAGGCACATCCATCCTGCCACTCTCGACATCCCTTGTCCAGCGTTTACAGCCTCATCAAGCCTGCCGCATCTGTTGCCTCCCTTTTGACAACATTGAATTTCATATCACTAAGATAGCTCATTCTATCTCCCCATGATATGATATCATCATCTATATGCACAAGTGTAAACGCATAAAACACTACATGTCTGCGCTTCACTTCTTCCACATCATCGAGATTTAATGTACCGGAGGCAAGGTTCCTTGGATTGGCATATTTCTCATCATCGTCCTCGATTGTATCATTTAACAGTTTAAAATCCGTGTAGGAAATTGTCGCTTCCCCTCTTACAACCATATGTCCATTGTATGGTATCTCCTTTGGAAAGCCGCTTATGGCATCCTGTAAAAAGGTGATGTTACTTCCTACAGTTCCATTTCCTCTCGTCAGTATTTTCACAAGCCTGCCACCGTCATATGTGAGCACGAGTGTCAGTCCGTCAAGCTTCCATGAAAGCCAGATTGGCATATCACCTGCCCATTTCTTAAGCTCCTCAATGCTCTTTGTCTTGGCAAGTGAAAGTGCCGGATACTCATGCGGCTCACGATTTCCAGCCTCTGCCTCATAGCCTGCATTCTGTGTCGGACTGTCATGGCGGATATATCCTGTCTCTTTTTCAAGCTGTGTAAGCTCATCAAACATTGCATCCCACTCGTAGTTTGGCATTATTTCATCTGCGCCGTTGTAGTAAGCTTTTGACGCGCGGTTAAGACTTTCAACAAGCTCATCTATCTTATCTTTTATTTTGTTATTCTCCATGCTGTAATAATCCCTGTCTGCTTTACTTTGCTCTTCTATCCTGATATTTCTTATCCGTATGTTTCTTATCCGTATATTTCTTATCAGAATGATCCTTATTCGTATCAGGCATAACCGGCTGATTCGAGGAATCCGCAATCAGTCTTTTGAGCCCCTTGTATTCAAGTGGTGTCACTGCCCTGTACTTTCCTCTTGGCAGGTCACCAAGCTCAATATTCATGATTCTCACTCTCTCAAGCTTAACCACACGGTAGCCAAAGTATTCACACATCCGTCTTATCTGTCTGTTGTAGCCCTGTGTCAGAATAATCTTAAACTGCTTTGAGGACAGCTTTTTCACATGGCACTTTCTGGTTGTCACACCAAGCTCTACAAGCGGTACGCCTCCTGCGAGCCCTCTGATGAAACTGTCAGATATTGTTTTGTTTACTGTGACAATATACTCTTTTTCGTGTCTGTTGCCGGAGCGCATCATCTTATTTACTATCTCGCCATTGTTGGTCAGAAGTAAAAGTCCCTCTGAATCCTTATCCAGCCTGCCAATGGGATAAATGCGCTTTGGGTAATTAAGATAATCTATCACGTTGTTTTTTTCCCTTTTTTCTGCTGTGCAGACTATGCCGGCCGCTTATTGAGGGCAATCAGTATCATCTCTTCTTCCTTTGATACTACCTGTCCATTATATGTGACAGTCTGTCCCTTTAGAACTCTGTCACCTGTCTTTGCTGTCACGCCGTCTATTCCTACTTTGCCGGCTTCTATCTGCCTGTCTGCCTCACGCCTTGAGCACACGCCCGCTTCACTGAGGAATTTATTTATTCTTACACCATTTTCTTCCATACCATATCCTCTTTTTAGATTGCTTTATTCGATATACATAAACCAAACAGCAGCCTTTTCTACTCTTTACAGCAGCCATTTGCTATGTAGATTAAAACACGGAGACCTTCAAGCCTCCGTGTTGCTTCTTATGATTGTATGCACATCTGTTACTTTATATTGCTTTTACTGTCCTACTGTCTGGAGATTCTCTGTCTTGATATAAGCTCTGCCATTTGTTCCGGCGCTGTAGGATACTATAGTCCAATCTCCCTCTGTGCCATATGCTGTAAGTGTTACCTGTTCCTTTAAGAGACCAAGCTCCTTTGCATCTGTGCTTGCACCGTCACGTACCTTTACAACATCCTTTGTCACTACCTGATACTCAGCCGGTGCCTGTGGCTGCTCGGCTGTCTGCTGATTGGCAGCATTTGTATCTGTGGTCTGTTGATCTGTGGTCTGTCCGGCATTTGCATCTGTGGTCTGCTGATCTGTGGTCTGTCCGGCATTTGCATCCGTAGTCTGCTGGTCTGTAGTCTGTCCGGCATTTGCATCTGTAGTCTGCTGGTCGCCACTCTGTGATGCATCATCTGCCTGCTGTGTATCTGCCTCTGTAGTCTGTGTGTCTGCATCAGACTTCTTTAAATTGGCAATGCCCGACGATGTGTACCACTGCTTTATAGCACCTGTGAGTGTTGTCTCAAGCATAGTCTTTAAATTGGCATCAGAACCGACCGCCTGCTCATATGCCTTTTGTACCTCCTCATGCAGGTCTGCAAACTCAGATGAAGCAGTATACTTAGAAATAAGCTCCATAATATCGTCATCGAGTTCATTCTCACAGTATGTTCTGTTGAAATTACTGTATACATTGTTTATAAAGAGCTTTCCGTCCTTACCTGTCTCTATATAAAAGAAGTCAAGTGTAGGTGCCTGTGTATCAACTCCCGTAAACTTTATGCTGTTTTTAACAGACACAAAGTATGTTCCCTTTTTCAAGCCATTCTTGGTGTAAGGTGTGATGTCATTGACTGACTCATAGTACTGGCTGACAACACCAATATAGCTCTTCTCGTTGTCGCTCATAGGTGTCGCAAGCTTGCCAAGGGTATCAAGGTCATCACCCACGTATGCCTTGTAATAATCAGCAAGTAATGTGCTGATATCGTCCTTGGCGTCATTTGTGTAATCCTTTTCAAACTCAAAATCCTTCACCGAAATCTCTGTCTGTGATCCGGCTTCAGTATTGGATTGTCTGTCATTATTGCCTCCTGCGACAACTACTATAAGTATAAGTATGAGTCCTACAAGTACACCTGCCACTCCAACGTATTTTTTATTTTCTGCACAAAACTGCTTTATATTATCCAATGTTTCCTTGTTAAAAAAGTCCTTCATATGGTTCCTCCATTAACCCAACATATCAAAATCAAAGTATGTGACCGACGCGAATCGAACGCGCACTCGCCGGAGTCGGAGTCCGGAATTTTATCCATTAAACTACGGTCACAAAAAAGTTACCAACTATTTATATCACATCTTTTACTTTTTTTCAATGTTACTTTTTTATTATTATAGTCTTTTAGTGTTTTATTATAACTTTTTATGCATACTATTATAATTGATAAAAATTTGACAATATATTTCATTTATCTTATTATTTAACTGTTTGGGCATTATATATTGGAAATTTTTTCCGATATGCCATAAAAATATACCATTTTAATTAATACAATTACTATTTATATAAGGAGCAGTATTATGAGTTTCACATTTTTAAACCAGCTTCCAACTCCTGCACAGATTAAGGAGGAATATCCTCTGTCAAAGGAGCTTACCGAGCTTAAAGCGAAGCGCGATGCAATGATTTCAGATGTTATCTGCGGAAAAGATGATAGATTTCTCGTCATTATCGGACCATGTTCAGCCGACAACGAGGATTCAGTCTGCGACTATGTCAGCCGTCTGACAAAGATTCAGGAGGATGTAAAGGACCGCGTAATCATCATCCTCGTGTATATACAAACAAGCCAAGAACAACCGGCGAGGCTACAAGGGAATTGCCTCACAGCCTGACCCTGAGAAGCTCCTGACATGGTTGAGGTCTTATCGCCATGAGAAAAATGCACATCCGTGCCATCGCAGAGAGTGGACTCACCTGTGCAGATGAGATGCTTTACCTGAGAACTGGGGCTATGTTGAGGATCTTCTCTCATATGTGGCAATCGGCGCTCGTTCTGTTGAGGATCAACAGCATCGTCTCACCGTCAGCGGCTTCGATGTGGCCAGCGGCATGAAAAACCCTACAAGCGGTGATTTTTCCGTCATGCTCAATTCTGTTTATGCAGCACAGCACCCACATCATTTTGTTTACAGAGGCTATGAGGTTGAGACATCAGGAAATCCTCTGACTCACGTTGTTTTAAGAGGTGCTGTCAGCAAGCATGGCAACACTACAACAAACTACCATTACGAGGACTTAATCCGTCTGCACGAAATGTACGACAAGATGGACGTTGTCAACCAGGCGGCTATCATCGATACCAACCATTCCAACTCCGGAAAGAAGTTCAAGGAGCAGATTCGTATCGCCAAGGAAGTTATGCACAACAGACAGCTTTCCTCTGATATCAAATCACTTGTCAAGGGTCTTATGATTGAGAGCTATATTGAGGAGGGCAGCCAGAAGATTGGTGAGCATGTCTACGGAAAATCCATCACCGATCCATGTCTAGGATGGGAGGATTCAAAGAAGCTTATCTACGACATTGCAGAAATGAATTCTTAAACCACAAATTATACACACATTTTTTTACAAAACACAAGCCACAGGAGTATATATCCTGTGGCTTGCATTATTTTGTCGATTTATTATTTAATCATATTACTATAAGCAAGAACTGCACTGACTGTTTTGGAATCCTGGATTTTTCCGGCATAAATCATGTCGCACAGCTCCTTTAGGGTGTATATTTCTACATCGATTGACTCGGCATCATCGAGATGCTGCTTGCCCTTTTTCAGGTTTTTAGCAAGATAGACATCTACTTCTTCGTCGCAAAAGGCAACTGTTGTGCGAAGTGAAAGTAAAAACGAGATATCATCAGAGCTGTAGCCCGTCTCCTCCTTAAGCTCCCTTTCTGCACACAGTCTGGTATCTTCTCCCACAAAGTCTCTGCAGCCGGCCGGAATCTCTATTGTCTCCCTCTCGAGAGCATTTCTATACTGACGCACCATGATTATCCTGCCGTCATCAAGCACCGGAAGCACTGCCGCAGCGCCCTTTCTGTGTGAGACAAAATCCCATTCCTCAGTCTTACCGTTTGCAAACTGCATTGTATCCTTGTATATATCGAGTATTGAACCCTTATATACAAGCTCTCTTTTTTGCCGTTTCATTTCATCAATCATTTTTCCTGTTTACCTTCTAAATAATTTAAATTCAGAGTTACCGTTTTGATTAGAAATCCACCTCTGTATCATAATAGCAGCATTTGAGAAGCTTCTCCATCTCCTCCTGGCTTGGCTGGCGAGGATTTGAGCCTGTACAAGCATCAAGGATGGCATTTGCAGCAATCTCAGGAAGTCTCTCAAGGAATACCTCCTCCGGTACAAAGCCCTGCTCTGTTGGATAGCTGTCTGCTCCGTAATTCTTGATGCAGTGTGGGATATTCAGATCATCATTCATGCCACGTAAGTATTTGATAAGAAGCTCAACCTTCTCATCAAGTGTCTCTCCACCCAGTTTCATGAAATCTGCTATTACGCCATAGCGTTCCTTCGCTGTCTCATCCTTTGCATTAAAAGCAATAACCTTTGGCAGATACATGGCATTGGCTGCTCCGTGGATGATATGTGCACCATAATCAGCAAAAGCTGCGCCTGTCTTGTGTGCCATGGAATGAACTATTCCAAGTAGTGCGTTGGAGAATGCCATTCCTGCCAGACACTGTGCATTGTGCATCGCATCTCTCTTTGCCATATCACCATTGTATGAATCAATCAGGTCATGCTGTATCATCTCTATTGCGAGGGTGCAAGCGGATCTGTAAGTCACTGTTGGCTGTTGATACATATGCTCGATGGCATGTGTCATGGCATCCATTCCTGTGTGTGCAACAAGCTTCTGTGGCATCGTCTCTGCAAGCTCAGGGTCTACGATTGCAACATCAGGTGTAATCTCAAAGTCTGCGATTGGATACTTGATACCCTTCTCATAATCTGTGATGATTGAGAACGCAGTAACCTCAGTTGCTGTACCTGATGTGGATGAAATAGCACAGAAATGTGCTTTCTTTCTAAGCTTAGGAATACCAAATACCTTGCACATATCCTCAAATGTGATATCCGGATACTCGTACTTAATCCACATAGCCTTAGCTGCATCTATAGGTGAGCCACCACCAATTGCTACAATCCAGTCCGGTTCAAACTCAGCCATGGCAGCCGCACCTTTCATGACTGTCTCAACTGACGGATCCGGCTCAATTCCCTCAAAAAGCTTTACCTCCATGCCTGCTTCCTTCAAATAAGCCTCGGCTTTGTCTAAAAAGCCAAATCTCTTCATTGAGCCTCCGCCCACACAGATAATAGCCTTCTTTCCCTCAAAGCTCTTTAATGCCTCAAGTGCACCCTTTCCGTGATATAAATCTCTTGGTAATGTAAATCTCTGCATTGTAAAACCCTCCATATGATATTTTATTATATAGTTTCTCCCTTGTAATATTTATAAATATTGCAGCCATCAAATACTAAATAGTTGCTAAATATTACACTTACCATTTTATAACATTTTACTAATTTTGTCACGTACTATTATCTATTTTTGTGAATACAGGATATCTTATACATATATTTTTATGCAATATATACAATTTTCTTCAGTAGTAATGAACAGTTACCGATAATTTATTTCATACCATAAGCACTACATTGTAAAAACCGGCTGCATTTACGTTTTTATTTTTTTGCAAAAAGAAAAGGCTTCATACGAAGCCTTTTTCAAATGTACATGTTATTATGTCAAACCGACAATACGCTAATGCTCTACTTTGCGTAATCCACTATACGTGACTCACGTATTACATTAACCTTTATCTGACCCGGATACTCTAACTCAGACTCAATCTGCTTAGATATGTCTCTGGCCATGATAACCATGTCGGCGTCGCTGACCTGCTCAGGAACTACCATAATACGAATCTCTCTACCTGCCTGAATAGCAAAAGATTTCTCTACCCCTTTATAACCATTTGTAATGTCCTCTAACTGCTGAAGACGATTTGAATATGTCTCCAAAGTCTCTCTTCTTGCACCCGGACGTGCCGCACTGATTGTATCAGCTGCCTGCACGAGACATGCAATAAGTGACTCCGGTTCAACATCACCGTGATGTGATTCTACTGCATTAATCACAAGTGGTGATTCTTTGTATTTCTTACATAATTCGGCACCGAGCTGGATGTGTGAACCCTCCATCTCGTGATCTACTGCCTTACCTATATCATGTAATAAGCCTGCACGCTTTGCCATTCTGACATCCTCACCAATTTCAGCAGCCAGTAAGCCAGCCAGCTGTGCAACCTCGATAGAATGCTTTAACGCATTCTGACCGTAGCTTGTTCTAAACTTCATCTTTCCAAGAAGACGCACAAGCTCCGGGTGAATACCATGTATGCCCACCTCAAGTGTGGCAGCCTCACCCTCTTCACGAATCATATTATCGACTTCTTTTTGAGCCTTCTCAACCATCTCCTCTATACGGGCCGGATGGATTCTTCCGTCAACAATAAGCTTCTCAAGAGCTATTCTTGCAACCTCTCTTCTAATTGGATCAAAGCTTGACAAGATAACTGCCTCAGGTGTGTCATCTATAATCAGATCTACACCTGTCATAGTCTCGAGAGTACGGATATTACGTCCCTCTCTTCCTATGATACGTCCCTTCATCTCATCATTCGGAAGCGATACTACTGAAATAGTAGTCTCAGACACATGGTCTGCTGCACATTTCTGAATAGCTGTAACCACGTAATCCTTAGCCTTACGGTTTGCCTCTTCCTTTGCTTTGTTTTCCATTTCCTTAATCATTTTTGCAGTATCAAGTTTTACATCTTCTTCAATGGTCTTTAAGAGATATTCTTTAGCTTGCTCGGAGGTTAATCCAGAGATTCTTTCAAGTTCCTGTAAACGCTGCTCGTTAAGCTTTGATATTTCAATCTTCTGCTTCTTGAGTTCCTCTTCCTTAACTGCAAATCCGGCTTCACGCTTCTCGATAGCTTCAAGCTTCTTGTCGACATTCTCTTCCTTCTGAACGATACGACGCTCATTACGGGAAATCTCGTTTCTACGCTCTTTGATTTCCTTATCCAGATCATTCTTAGCCTTAATAGACTCTTCCTTGATCTCAAGCATAGACTCGCGCTTCTTTTCCTCCGCAGTCTTTACAGCCTCATCAATGATTCCTCTTGCCTTCTCCTCAGCATTTCCTATCTTGGAGTTAGCAGATTTCTTCTGATATAAAGCGGCTGCAAACCATACAATCAATGCAGTAATAATAATAGAAACTACAGCAGTAATGATATACGGTAGCATTACAGGAGCACCTCCTTTATTAAATTTTCATTGTATTTCACAAATTACAACAATTAAATTCTATACTTTTTGGTGCAAATTGTCAAGGTAATTGTGACCTCATTGCTGAAAGAATCTGGCTGCTCTTAAAGCCCCTGCGCATAAGAAACTGGTATATCCTGCGAAACTCCTTTTCATCACAGTTATCAGGATCATAGTGTTTCTTTTCAAGCAGCTTTGCTATATGTTTCTCTTCATCAGCAGTGTATTCGCTGTCTATGGCACAATTTATATCATCTCTGCCTATGCCCTTTGCCATAAGCTTCTGCTCAAGCTGCCTGCGACTTAAGCTGTCCTGATGATACCTGACATATGTGGAAGCAAATCTGTAATCATCAAGATAATGAAAGCTCTTGACATAATCTATCGCTGCATCCACACAGCAATCCGGATATCCGCCCTGTGTGAGCTTTTCCCTAAGCTTTCTTTCACTCCTGTCCATCTGTTCAAGCAGATGAAGTGCTCTCTTTTTGGCTCTCTTTCCTACCACCTCAGTTATCAGCTTTTCGTAATCCGCTTCACTGATAAAGCTCCCTCCATAATAGAGTACCGCACGGCCTCTGTACGATACAACACACATGTCGTGCCATTATCAAAAGTCATGCGGTATTTGCCTTTACCAATATTCTCATATCCGGTAATCTCTATCATATATAACCCTGCTCACTTATTATTCTTCTGCTTCAGGCTTTTCAGAGTCTTCCTGTACTGCAGCATCTTCATCCTCAGGCTGTGTAAAGTAAAAATCCCTTACCTTTGCCTCAAGCATATCAAAAAATGCCGGATTCTCATGGATATAAGTCTTTGCATTCTCACGACCCTGTCCTATCTTGTCTCCCTCGTATGCGTACCATGCACCGGATTTGTTGACAATGCCTGCATTTACTGCAAGATCAAGCACATCTCCTTCTCTTGAGATACCCTGACCAAACATGATATCAAACTCTGCCTCCCTGAAAGGAGGAGCTATTTTATTCTTAACAACCTTTACGCGGACATGGTTGCCGACTATCTCACCGGCCTGCTTGAGTGACTCAGTTCTTCTGACATCAAGACGCACTGATGAATAGAACTTTAATGCCCTTCCACCTGTAGTAGTCTCAGGATTTCCAAACATCACTCCTACCTTCTCTCGAAGCTGATTGATGAATATAACGATACAATTTGACTTACTGATAACTGCCGTGAGCTTACGGAGTGCCTGGCTCATAAGTCTCGCCTGAAGACCCACATGGGAATCACCCATATCTCCGTCAATCTCGGCCTTTGGTACGAGTGCCGCAACAGAATCGACAACCACGATATCCACAGCGCCCGAACGCACCATTGTCTCTGTTATCTCAAGTGCCTGCTCACCACAGTCCGGCTGTGAAATATAGAGATTGTCAATATCAACACCTATATTTCTGGCATATACAGGGTCAAGCGCATGCTCTGCATCTATAAAGCCTGCGATGCCGCCTCGCTTCTGTACCTCTGCAACACAGTGGAGTGCAACCGTTGTCTTACCTGATGACTCCGGTCCGTACACCTCAACAATCCTGCCCTTCGGAAGGCCTCCGAGTCCTAATGCAATATCAAGGCTTAATGAGCCTGTAGGTACTGTCTCTACATTCATATTGGCTGAATTGTCACCAAGCTTCATGACAGAGCCCTTTCCGTATTGTTTCTCAATCTGCGCGATGGCAGCGTCTAATGCTTTTAATTTATCTTCCTTTGCCATAATAATCTCCTATCCTCTCGCGAACAAACGTTCGTTCTGTTATTATAATAATACACTTCTATTCAATTGTCAACAAATAAATTGGAATAATTACAGAATCATATAGCTGCCCGTGCTGCTGTTTGTGCCTCACGCTATACTCTAAGACAGCTATAGCTAAAATACTCAAAAATATACAAATATAACATAATTAAAAAGACAGTTGCTTTCACAACTGTCTTCATTATACACATAATCTCTCACTAACGTCAAGTCCAAATTCAACCTTGAAATCCTTACCTAGTTTCTTCCAAACTCAGTAAGCACAAGTCCGTCATTTCTATCGAGTGTCATGCCGATGCTCCACTCATTGATGAACAGAAGAAGCGGATTTCCCTTCATGTCGACAACCTTCTTCATATCGCTTGTTCCGTTAATTGTATCTACATTGACCTCATCCTTGTTCTCAATCCATCTGATATGCTCATATGGCAGATTCTCTAGTCTGATCTGCACATTATACTCATTTTCAAGTCTGAATTTAAGCACGTCAAACTGAAGCACACCGACCACGCGACTATGATCTCTTCCATGCCGCCCTTGTACTCCTGGAACATCTGGATAGCACCCTCCTGCGCAATCTGTGTGACACCCTTTACAAACTGCTTTCTCTTCATGGAATCAACAAGTGATACCCTCGCAAAATGCTCAGGTGCAAATGTCGGGATGCCCTCAAACTCAATTATTCCTTTGCTGTCGTGAGTGTATCTCCTATAGAGTATACGCCCGGGTCAAACACACCTATGATGTCGCCCGCATATGCCTTGTCCACTATTTTTCTCTCATCTGCCATCATCTGCTGCGGCTGTGAAAGCTTTAGGCTCTTGCCTCCCTGCACATGGTATACCTCCATGCCGGCTGTAAACTGTCCGGAGCAGATTCGCATAAATGCTATTCTGTCCCTGTGATTTTTATTCATGTTGGCCTGAATTTTGAATACAAATGCAGAAAAATCCTCTGAAAAAGGATCAATCATTCCGATGTCAGATTGTCTTGCCGTCGGTGCATATGTCATCTTAAGGAAATGCTGTAAAAATGTCTCAACACCAAAGTTTGTAAGAGCAGAGCCGAAAAATACAGGTGAAAGCTCTCCCTTTGTGACAAGCTCCATATCAAAATCGGCACTGGCACCATCCAACAGCTCAATCTCATCCATGAGCTGACTTTTAAATTCCTCTCCTATCTCATCGGAAAGAGCCGGATCATCTATATGGATGATCTTCTCCGAGCCCTCCTTTGTACCCTTTAAGGTATCTGCAAAGGTCATGACCTCCTTGCTGTTTCTGTCATACACACCCTTAAACTGCTTTCCTGAGCCTATCGGCCATTGATAGGACATGTCGCGATGCCCAGCTCTTTTTCGATGTCATCGAGAAGCTCAAACGTATCGTTGGCATCACGGTCCATCTTGTTTATGAATGTAAAAATCGGGATATGTCTCATGACACAGACCTTAAAGAGCTTTCTGGTCTGTGCCTCAACACCCTTGCTCGCATCAATTACCATGACTGCCGAATCGGCTGCCATGAGTGTACGGTATGTGTCCTCTGAGAAATCCTGGTGTCCCGGTGTATCAAGGATATTGATGCAATATCCGTCATAATTAAACTGTAATACCGATGAAGTAACCGAAATACCTCTCTGCTTTTCTATCTCCATCCAGTCCGAAACAGCATGCTTTGCCGTAGCCTTTCCCTTTACCGAACCGGCCTGGTTTATTGCCCCTCCGTACAAAAGAAACTTCTCTGTCAGAGTAGTCTTTCCTGCATCCGGATGGGAAATTATTGCAAATGTTCTTCTTTTTTCTATTTCCTGTCTTAAGTTATCCACTGATATTTCCTCCAAACAAAATCAGAGTATAGTATAGCTTAAAACGGTTCCCATTTCAAGACACTAAAAATTTATGTATCAGTCCATCGTCGATATGACAATATTTGATGCCCCGATATTTGTCTTGCGCTTGATAATGTCCTCTATCTGAGCTCTCTTCTCATCAGTCACATCGTCCTTTCCCACAATCACATCACAGCATTCATCACTGAGACTTACCACAGCATTCTTAAAGCCCTTTGCCTCTAGCATCATCTGGGCATCCTCCTCCATCTGTGCATTTTCTGTCAGCTTCACCATGCATCGACCGCGCTCTTCTTCTCTGCCTCTGACACTCCTGCATCATCGATAATCTTCTGCAGAGCCTCCTTGTTCTTTGAGCGCACCTGCTCGCGTCCCAGCTTCACCTGTGCCACACACTCCTCGCTCTCTGTGGATGCACTTGTCAGTACCGTTTCGCCGGCATTTAATATTTCCTCTGTCGAGTCTGTCTCAAGTGCAACCTCATCTGATGCCTGTGTATCCTCACATTCCTTAGACTCCTTTGTATCAGCCTTTCCATTTACAGCTTCGATTTCAGTGGAAAGCACATCCTTTGCATTCATAAAGGTATCCCTGTTATCGTAGCTTATGTAACCGACCACTGCCAAAAGAAGTGCAAGTGTCGTAATAATTATCTGATTTTTATGGCTGCCTTTCTTCACTTTTATTCCTCCCTGGATATCATTTTTGCTATTTTTATTTTATGCATGGGCACATCAAATAATGCAGAAACCGCATTAGAAATATCGTTGTTTACCTGTGGGCTTCCTCCTCCCTGCGCTACCACAAGCACTCCTGAAACAGTCGGTTTGTCCGTGCTTGTGACATAAGGTACGCTTGCATCCTCGTCATCGTATATGACCGTAGTCTTTTCAATGCTCTCCGAGGTCTCCTTAGTATCCTTATCCACTATCCTTGTGCCATCGTCTGACAGCGTAATCATCACAGATACCTCACCCACACCGTCCATCCTTTCAAGAATACCCTCAAGCTTTTTTTCAAGCAGCTTCTCATATTCTTCATCATCGCAGGTGCTTTCACTTACTGACTTAACTTTCTTTTGTGAATTACTACAGGTCTTTCTATCCTCTTTTACCGGAAGCACCACAATAAGAAGCAGTACTCCAACAAGTAAAATCACTATGTAGTCAGTTTTCTTCAGCTTCGAAAGCCGTAAACAAATCTGTCGTATCCGCGTCATATTCATACGAAATCCCCTCTATTTTCTTTGTAAGCTCAGCAAATCTCATGTCATATTCATACCCTGCCGCAAGAGGTTTTAGGATAATGACCGCCAAAAACACCCCAAGCATAAACCTAAAGTACCTCCTGTACTGCTCCTTTGGCGTTAAATATGTCATTACCATGAAAAAAACGCCAGATACAAATAACTCTTCATGCCCTATCAACCTCCCATAAAGCTTGTAGATGCACATACTATCGCAATCACTATAAAAAACAATATAGATGCATCTCTTATCACGATATAATACAGATTTCCTGCCCTGGCAACGGCTTCTATGCCTCCACAATCCTGTTGTCTGAAACCGGCTGCAGCGCAGCGGAAAGCAATCTGTACATCAGCGAAAAGATTAGTGTTTTTACAAGCGGGGTCAGCACAATGAAAAAAAGCACGATAATCGCCGCCATACCAACACTGTTTTTTATGAGCATCGCACAGCCAAGCATAATTTCACCTGCACCCTGCCCAAGCCTCCCCACACCCGGTATCGCCTGAAAACTTTTTAAGATAAGGCTTTCCGATATTTTGTCCTTTGCGGGAGCAATCATGGCCTGGACTATGCCTATGCCTGCCACTATCTTTTATGGATGCCTTCATTATTTTTGTAACTGCTGATTCAATAAACTCGGCAAGCTTTTCAAGCTTCTTTTCACTAGATACGTGATTGAGCACCTCAAGCACCAGAAACAGATGAATTCCCGGTATGAGCACCAGCTTTATAAGCCACTCCACTACATAAATGAGCACAAATGCCAGCATGTAAAAGCCTGATGCCGAAAATCCTTTTCCGGACGCAAGAAGTACTGTCGCATATGCCGCACAAGCGCTGTAAGATAAGTCAAAAGCACATCAATACAGCCCTTTTGCCACATCAGACAACACAAAAAAGATGCCATAAGCATTGATATAACCGATGCATACATAAACAGAAAGCTTACATTGTATACATAATCCTGCCGCCAGAAAATAAGCCTTGAAAACACCATAAAAAGTATCGTATAGCACAGCACATTTATAATAACAGGCTTCACCGCCGCTATCTCATAAAAAAACAGCTCATAAATATACTCACAGATTTTTTCACCGGCCTTTTGATCTCCTGCCAGAATGGCATCCACTATATCCGAAAACGATAGTCTGTCCGGCAGATAATCCTTTGAATATTTTTCAATCTCTGACATATCTATTTTTTCAAGCATCTGCTGCTCAATTTTATCTGTAATTTTGGTGTCCGACGCATACACAAAACACTGCGGCAAAAACACTACAGCCAATATGATTATTATCAAAATATATTTTTTACAAATCAAAACAGCTCTCCAATCAGCTCTATCAGACAAGACATCACCGGAATTGACATCACAACAATTGCTCCCTTAGCAAAAAGCTCTATCTGCGATGCAATTGCGCTATGACCACAGTCCTTACAGATTGAGGATGAAACTCCGCAATATATGCAATCCCAAGCATCTTTACCATAGTGACAAAAAATGCCGGTTCCACAGGAAGCTTTGAAAGAAGTCCTTTAAAAAACTCAAATTGTCGTGCCGAGCCGCTCCAAT
>ENA-OQEN01000319-OQEN01000319.1-human-gut-metagenome-genome-assembly--contig:-NODE-319-length-21122-cov-2.828531_pt1 | contig 21122 bp, 27 predicted proteins | sample MGYA00242791_ERZ504627 | MGnify/ENA primary metagenome ERZ504627 (study PRJEB26092, sample SAMD00036316) | human gut metagenome | host: Homo sapiens | study: EMG produced TPA metagenomics assembly of... | reverse complement strand
CTCCTTGGCAAAGGGGCCTTCCTCAGCCTGCTCCTCCTCTTCCGGGGCGGGGGTGTTTTCATAGCCAGCACGTTGCACACGATGTAAGCCACGAACATGGCCAGCAGGATCAGACCCACCGGCGGGTGAAGGAGCCGGTGGTGTAGGCCACACCGGCATAGAAAGCGGCAGCCACAAAGAAGAAGGCCACCGGGGTGCGCAGGCTCTTGGGTCAACCTTGCCCGGGCGCACCGCAATGGTGATGGCGGCGATCAGTGCAGAATTGCAGATGACCGAGCCGATGGCGTTGCCGTAGGCGATCTCGCCGTGACCGGTGAGGGCAGAGGTGGTGGACACCATGACCTCCGGCAGGGTGGTACCGATAGACACCACCGTGGCACCAATGAGCAGCTCCGGCACATGGAAGCGGCGGGCGATGCCGGTGGCACCGTCCACAAACCAGTCGCCGCCCTTGATCAGGCACAGCAGACCCACGATAAACAACAGAACAGGGATCAGCATAATATTTCTCCTTTTTTTCAAGTAATGGCAGCAGAGGCACAAAAAAAGACCTTTATCACATCTTGCCCGGAACGGGGAAATGTGATAAAAGTCTCAAGCATCCGGTGCTGCATCGGGCATTTCTGCCGGGACTGTCGCTGCAGCACAGCGCACCCGTTTTTCAACCAAGGTACGCCCCTTACTCCCTTTTATCCAGAGAATATTATACCTGTTTTCCGGCAAAAGCGCAAGGGGAAATATGGGATTTATTCTGCCTTGATCACTTTTTTGGCGTTGGGGTAAATGCGCTCCATGCGGGCATTGTCGAAATGCTCATCAAGGAACACTTCCAGCTGGCCGTTGGGCGCTTCACCGCTGGTGCGGGCATCGTACCGCGCCAGTGCCAGCGCGCTGGTAAGCATATTCACCGCCATGAACACCGCCAGCGCCGCTGTCATCCACGGACGGATATGGCTGCGCACCTTTTTCATCAGCTTCAGCACCAGCGGATAGCCGTAGCGCATCCACAGCACCGCCGCAATGCCCCAGAAAAAGCAGTACAGCAGGTTGATGCGCCCGCCCAGATTGAACTTGAACTTGCTGTAATCCCAGAACACGGTACCGAACAACAGCTCGGTGACGGCACTGCACACATACTCGTACACGCCGCCCAGCACCGTGCCGAAGGCGAAGAGATAGCGGTCGCTTTTGTCCTGATTCTGCCGCAGCAGCACGGTAGCCATGGCCAGCGCCAGCCCCCACACCACGCTGAAAGGCCCCCATACCAAGCTGGAACGGCTCATCCACACTCCGGCGGTCAGACGGCAGAACACGGTCTCCACCATATCGCCCAGAAACGCCCCGATGACAAACAGCCACAGCAGGTCTGCCGCGCTGAGGAAGTCGGCTTTCCCCTTCTGCACTGCCGTGGGCTGCTGCCGGGCGGCTTCCGTAGGCGCGCTGGATGCGCTTTTCCACATACACGGCAATGCGGCGGCGCAAGGTGTCGGAGCGCGCTCCAGTTTCTGGTTCAGCTGTTCCAGCACCGGGTGCTGCGCCGCGTACCGCCCCACCAGAACCGCCGAGCCCAGCTGGTCCAGCGCCGCGATGCCCAGCGCGACCCATACCAGCGGATGCAGCAGCCAGTCCGGCACAAGGGCGCACAGACGCAGCAGCAGCCCGTTGCCCCAAAGCACGGTCACCATGCCCAGCGCACCCCACAGCACCGAGTACTGTAAGCAGACGTAACCGTTCAGGTTGAATTTTTTATCGGAGTAATCCCACCATTTGCGGTTGTGCAGCCGTTCCAGCAGCTTTGCCGTGAGCCACTCCACCACGGTAGCCGTGAGCATACAGGCCACAAACAGCACCACGGGCTTTGTGCGCATATCTGCAAAGCCTACTGCCATCAGGATGGCCGTGGTGCCATACACAAAGCAGAACGGCCCCGCCGCCATGCCGCGGTTTGCAAACCGCTTGCCCCGGAAGGTAGCCACCACGGTCTCCCCTACCCACCCAAGGAAGGAATAGACCAGATACAGCACGCCCAGCGTGTAGAAGTTCAGTGTCATCGCGCTTTCCTCGCCTTCTGTTTTTATGTTTTGATTGTACTCGCTTGCGCCGGTTTATACAAGAGGACAGCTGAAAATGTTACAATTGGTACGGGATTCCCCCACCAAAAAAGCCGCTGCACAAGCACGGTGCAGCGGCTCTCGGAGTTTATTTATAATGGATTACAGCTGGCTCTTATACAGCTCCACGATCTCCTCCACGCTGGTGTCGCGGGGGTTGCCGGGACGGCAGGCGTCTGCAAAAGCGGACTCGGCGAGGAACTGGATGTCCTCTTCCTTCAGGATGCCGTGCAGGTTTGCGGGAATGCCCACGTCTGCGCTCAGCTGCTTGACGGCAGCGATGGTAGCATCAGCGGCTTCCACGTCGTTCATCTCGTCGATGCCCATAACGCCCATAGCCTTGCCCACGGCACGGTAACGCTCACCGGCAACGCTCTTGTTGTACTCCAGACCCACCGGCAGCAGGATAGCGCAGGCCACACCATGGGGGGTGTCATACAGGGCAGACAGGCCGTGTGCCATGGAGTGGACAATGCCCAGACCCACGTTGGAGAAGCCCATACCGGCAATGTACTGCCCCAGAGCCATGCCCTCGCGGCCCTCCGGGGTGTTCTGTACAGCGCCGCGCAGGCTCTGGCTGATCAGCTTGATGGCTTCCAGATGGAACATATCGGAAATGACGCAATGACCCTTGGTGATGTAGCCCTCGATGGCGTGGGTCAGCGCATCCATACCGGTGGCAGCGGTCAGACCTTGGGCATGGAGGACATCATATCGGGGTCGACCACAGCGATCTCGGGGATATCGTTGGTGTCCACGCAGACGAACTTGCGCTTCTTCTCCACATCGGTGATGACGTAGTTGATGGTGACCTCGGCAGCAGTACCGGCAGTGGTGGGCACTGCAATGGTGAACACCGCGTGCTTCTTGGTGGGGGCAACGCCTTCCAGAGAGCGGACGTCCGCAAACTCGGGGTTATTGATAATGATGCCGATGGCCTTTGCGGTATCCATGGAGGAGCCGCCACCAATGGTCACGATGCAGTCAGCCTCGGCAGCCTTGAAGGCAGCCACGCCGTCCTGTACGTTGGCGATGGTGGGGTTGGGCTTGATCTCGCTGTAAACAGCGTAGGCAAAGTTTGCGGCATCCAGCAGGTCGGTGACCTTTTTGGTAACGCCAAACTTGATCAGGTCGGGGTCGGAGCAGACGAAAGCCTTCTTGTAGCCACGGGCGGTCAGCTCGGGAACGATGTTCTCGATAGCACCGTGGCCGTGGTAGGAGATGGTATTCAGAACAATGCGGTCAGCCATAATACAAATCCTCCAAATCTGTTTGCAGCCGCCTTTCCGGCGGCGTTCCTCTACGTTTCAGCATAGCACATCGTCAAAAAATTTGCAATGTAAAATTGTTTAAATTTGTAGTATATTTTTATACTTGTGTATTATTTTCTATCATCTTTGTCTGTTTTCCGGCATTATTATCCCCTGCAAAAAAACAATCCTTGCCAAATTGCCGTGCCTGTGTTATACTATTTTAGCAACCTTTGCTGGTGTGGCGCAATGGCAGCGCAACTGATTTGTAATCAGTGGGTTGCAGGTTCAACTCCTGTCACCAGCTCCAAGAAAAATCCTGCGATATACCGCTAGAATAGCGGCGTGTATCGTGGGATTTTTGCTTTTATATGTGTTGTGAAATGCCTGAAATTATGTCATAATCCAACAAACAAGCTAACAAATCCGTATTTTATCTTCTTTATATCACACTTTTTAACACACTTCTGCGTCACTCGCGTTGTCAGGTACTGCCCGGGGCAACGATCAGCAGCGCTAAAAGGCGTTTAAGGTGTTCCCCCGCAAACAATTTTGGTGTATAATGGTAAAAACGCACCCATATTAAAGGAGGAACCAAGCATGATCCAATTCGGTCTACGTCTGCACGATGCAGAAAAGCTGCCCATTGAACAGGTGCTGCCGCTGGTACGCCAGAAGGGCTTTTCCTGCGTGCATCTGGCACTGAGCAAATCCCTGAAGGAGGTGCCCAACACCCCCTCTGCCCTCACCCCCGGCTACGCGGCCTATCTGCGCCGCCTGTTTGCCAAAAACGAGCTGGACATTGCGGTGCTGGGCAACTACCTGAATCTGGCGCACCCGGATGCGGCTGCCCTGCACGCCATTCAGGAAAAGTACTATGCGCATATCCGCTTTGCCAGCCTGCTGGGCTGCGGCATGGTGGGCACCGAGACCGGTGCACCCAACGCGGAGTACAAGTTCTGCCCGGAGTGCCGCAGCGATGCCGCCCTTGCTACCTTTATCAAGAACTTCAAGCCGGTGGTGCGCTGCGCCGAGCAATACGGCGTGACCATTGCCATTGAGCCGGTGGTCAGACACATTGTGTATGCGCCCGCCGCGCCCGCACCGTGCTGGACGAGATCGGCAGCCCCAATCTGCAGATTCTGCTCGACCCGGTGAACCTTTTGAACATGGAAACGTGGACCAGCGGGAGGAAGTGTTCGCCGAGACCATTGAGCTGCTGGGCAAGGATGTGGCCATGATCCACTTCAAGGACTTTTTGCTGCAGGACGCCGACGGGCAGCTGGCTGCCACCGGTGCCGGACAGGGCGGTATGGGCGACTACCGCACCATTCTGCGGTTTGTCAAGGAACAGAAGCCCTATGTGTTCGCCACCTTGGAGAACACCACCCCGGAAAACGCAGTCCAGTGCCTGCAATATCTGCAAAAACAGTATGACGAGTGCTGATAACAAATTGAACTGCACGCTGCTATCCGCAGCAGCTGGTGTTTCATAGTATGAAAAAGTCTGAACCGGTGGCTCATGCCTCAGTTCAGACTTTTTTGTTATTCTATGCCTTTATCTGCCAGCGGCAAAGGCTCAGGTCTTCACAGCCTGAAAGCTGATCTGCTCAATGGCCTCGTTGAGAATACTAAAATTGAGAATTATTTGTCAATTTTCGGAAGGTGCGGAGTAGTCACCCCTGCCCCCCTAATGAAAGCAAAACGGCCTGAGCCTGTACCATACAGGATCCAGACCGTTCCGATTGCTTTACTTCTGCTCTTTGTCCACTACCTGGATCTTGCCCTTCTTCCACAGCACATAGGAAGTCAGGATGCCGATGGGCAGCATCACGATGATAAAGATGCCCACAAGTCCGCCCAGCACGGAACCGTAGCCCGCAAGGCGTGCGGCGAGGGAGAGCACCGTCATGATGATCAGCACCGGAAGCACCCCCTTGATGCCACCCTTGACCACCTTGCTGCCACTGGACGAGCTGGCGAACAGGCCCAGCGCCATGGAGCCGAACAGGGCCGGCAGCAGGTAGCCGGAGGCTGTCTTGACGGCGGGCAGCTCGAATACCGGACTGATGAAGGAGGCGCACACCGCTGCCAGCGTCAGGATGGCAACGGTCATCAGGGAGGAGACCGCAACAGCCACCGAGGCAATGGCCTCACCCTCCGGGGTGTTGGGCTGCTTTTTGGTCAGGTTCATGGCGTTTGCTGCCACCGGGAGCTTCAGGTTCATAATGTTGCCGGTGATGAAGGCAGATAGGCCGAGCAGCCAGAATGGGGGTGTAGCTCAGTGCTTCCGAAAAGCCCACCGGGATGTAGATGAGCAGGATGGAAAAGGTGTTCACGTTGAACACCTCGCCCAGAGACGGGATGCTGTCGTAGGCAGCCAGCACCACAAAGGGCAGCGCACCATGTAAATGAGGGCGATCAGAGTACCCACACGGCCCCAGCGGTGCGCCCAGCTCTGGAAGGAGTCCATTTTGGTCTCAATCTTTGCTTTGCTCATGTCCGTTTCCCTCCTCAACCGAAAATCCGTACCCACGCCAGCGACGAGATCAGACCGCCCAGCATAGAGAATGCCATCACGAAGTTATTGAGCCACGCAAGCCCCGGGCGCTTTGCCAGCACACCCACACCAATGGCGATCACAAGACCGGTGATCATAACGGCAGCCTGCACATTGTCAGTGAACAGCAGAATGGGAATGTATACCGAGAACATCACAAGCATGAACACGCCGGACAGCACGTTTTTCCAGGTGCTGCCGCCGTTTTCGGCTGCAGAGCGGTCCACGCTCTTGCACAGCTTTTTGCCGAGGGGCAGCAGGATCAGGAAACCGCTCAGCATACCCACGCTCATCAGGATCATCACCACGCCGAACTGCGTCCGGTGGCGCTTTCCAGCATTTCCGCAGAGGATGCGTAGCCCAGCACCTGCGCAATGGAGCTGGAGATCATAGTCTCGTAGGACAGAGAACCGATGACCGACAGCCGCCACCATGCCCACACGCTGCCCAGCACCGCAATGAGCACGAACAGACCCACCACGATGGAAAGGCTGGGCACGACGGAAAATATAAGGCTGGATTTGATCACGTTGCTCAGTTCCTTGTGGGTGATGCCCAACTCCAAACAGTGGTCGTAGGCCTTTTTGAGGTAGACCAGCGAGAATGCGGAAATGTACAAAAGACCGCCGATGACCAGCGCCAGCAGCAGCGGGCTCTGGATGATATCTTTCATGGTTGCCATAGATTGTCCTTCCTATAAATACAGAATAAACGAAAAAAAGCGGGTATTTTCTGCCCGCTGTCCTCGTGATACGGACAGGATACCCAAAAAAGCAGTTTCTGTCAAATGAGTATGACTAAAGTGTGAACAGCTTTTGGATACATTTCCGGCAGGAGAAGCCGTAAAAAGCTTTTACCGTGTTAAAATAATAAAGTGTTGACTGCCGGTCACTTCGCTTCCGTTGAAAATTGCACAAATTTTAAAGAAAATTTCTGTCGTTCTGCCGAAAGCAGCAGACTAGGCAAGGTGTTTTTCTGCCTTGTCCTTGTCGGTGTATCAGGTCTTTTTTCGTAAAATACAAAGCAAAAAAGGGAGTTCCGTCCCGGACCAATGTCCGGGCAGAGCTCCCTTTTCACTTATTTTATTATGTCTTACTCGGCTTCCAGATCCTGCAAGGTCAGCTTGTCGGCGGTGTAGCCGTTGCCCTCCCTGTTCAGGACAGCTTGATCTTCAAATCTGCCAGCAGATTCACCGCTTCCGGCAGGGAAAATTTCGCATCCTTCAGGCGGCTGCCCAGAATGTCCACCTTATAGCCTGTAGCATCCCGGAAATCCGCCTTGCGCAGATCACACTGGTAGAACTCCGTTTCGTGAAGTTCCACACCCTTGAAATTCGCCAGCTGCATCTCGCATTTGGCAAACATTGAGCCGACAATTTCGTTGCCATCCGAAAAGTCGAAGCGGTTGAAGTTCATTTCGGTAAAGGTGTTGTATTTCAGGCTGCAGTCCTTCAGGGTGTGGATAGGGTCTGGGAATGCGCCGTTTGACAGCAACGATGCCCACTCGATCTCCTGCAGGCGGCAGTCCTCAAAATCCAGCGACTGCACTGAGGAGGACACGCTCCGCAGCCCGGTGATCTCGCACCGCACGAACCGACACTCGTTCAGGGTGGTGTGGTCCAGCTCACATTTTGAAAAGGAGCAGTCCACAAATACGCAGTCCGCAAAATCGCAGCTTTCAAAGGCTTCCCCTGCAAATGACAGGCCGGTAAACCGTTCACCTTCGCAATAACGTTCTGTCGTAGCCTTCCCCTTTTTATCGCAGTTCTTCCAGCAGGGCGGTGCAACCCTCCAGCACATCCTGCCATGTAGCTTCAAAGTCCCCGGTGTACCACGGGTCTGCCACATCGCCGGGGCGGCGGGTGTGATCCATCAGCAGCGAGACTTTGTGCTCCGGGTCGCCGCCCACAAACCGTGCCATGTTCCGCAGGTTGTTGTGATCCATGGCGATAAGATAATCGTAAGTCTCGTAGTCCCGCCGGGTCATCTGCCGGGCGGTCTTGCCCGCGCAGGAGATGCCGTGCTCCGCCAGCTTGCACCGGCAGGCGGATAGACCGGGTTGCCGATCTCCTCGGTGCTTGTGGCAGCCGAGGCAATTTCAAACTGCGCGGAAAGCCCGGCCTTTTCCACTAAGTCCTTCATCACAAATTCCGCCATGGGGCTGCGGCAGATATTGCCGTGGCAAATAAACAAGACTTTTTTCATCTTACTCCCCCAGCACCTCGCCCAGTGCCAGCACGGCGTTGCGGACGCACTCCGGGCAGGGGCACAGCGGTGCACCGGTCTCCACACCCTTCAGGTCTTTACAAATGGTAGCGCCGCATTTTTCCTGAAAGTTTTGCAGCAGTTCCTTGGAAATGCGGGGCGTGCCCTTGCCGTCGGTGGCAGCACCCGCCACCATCACTGCGCCGATGAGTGCACCGCAGGTGCTTTCCATGCAGCCCATACCGGCGGCATAGCCTGCGCCCAGCTTCATCAGGGTGTCGGCATCCACCGGCAGCTTATCCTCAAATGCTTTCAGCACCGCCTGCGCGCAGTTGCACTGTCCGGCAGCTTTCCATGCGGCAGCCTGTGCTGCCCGTTCTTTGATGTTCATTTCACAGTCCTCATCTTTCTTTGATCCGTTCCGGTTCATTGCGTTCAGTATACCACGCTTTTCCCCTGCGGAAAAGATTCCGCCCCCATAAAGCCCTATTTCCGGGATCAGTTCCTACACCACCACATACAGCATAGCTCCGGCAAAAAGGTCAAGAGCCTTTGTTCACCTTGTGCCTCCTGCGGCTTCAGCGCACTTTTGCGGTATTGCAGTGGGCTTTGCCCGGTGGCTTTTGCAAAGCGGGTGGAAAAGTTGCTGGCATCACCAAAGCTACCTTCTGTGCAATTTCGCTGACACTGTGGTCGGTGAGGACAAGCAGTTCCTTTGCCTGTGTGATGCGGAAATTGACGAGGTAATTATACGGTGTCGTGCCCATATACCGCCGAAACAGCCGCAGAAAATAGCTTTTGCTCATGTGCGCCTCTGCCAGCAGGTCGGCAAGGCAAAGCTCCTTCTGGTAATGTTTGCGCAGGGTCTCCGCCGCCTGCAAAATGACCTGCCGTGTGCTGGTGGTTTCAGCTTCTGCAAGAATGCTCCGGGCGCACAGCGCCAGCATCTCGTGCAGCGCCAGCCCGGTGGTCACCATGCTGTCCACGGTGCTGTGCTCCATCTGCCCTAAAGCATTCAAATATTCCTGCATCTTACCCCGGTGAGCTGCACCGGGGTCAGTTTTTTGCCAGGAAGCAGCAGCGGCTCCATGGCAGCCACCCCTGCGCCATCCAGATGCACCCAATAATGATGCCAGCAGCTTTGCCCCGGGGCGGTGCAGTAGCTCTGCGGGGTGCGGCAGTTCAGCAGCAGCGCCTGCCCAGTGCGGAGCACCACATGGCTTTCCCCCTGCTCGATGAGCCCTGCACCCCGGAGGGTGTAAAACAGAAGATAGCTTTCTTTATCCGTGCGGGCGGTGGAAAAATGCTGCTGGGCGTAGAACACCCCTGCCTCGGTGCAGTAATAGGGCTGCGCCAGCTCTGCTTCGCTGGGAGTGGTGCGTTTCCAGATGCTCTTCGGGGTCACATCCATGTTGTAGGTCAGCATTTTCTGTTTCCTCTCTTTCCGAGGTGTATCTGAAAACAAAGAAAATGACGAATATTTCGCAAGCACAAGCGGGATTTAAGGCAAATAGCCGCAGGAATCCTTTGTGGATTTCAAGGCTGTTTAACGCAAAATCCAGCTGTGCTTGTAGAAATAGACTAAATTTTCGACTTTTCAGATACACCCTAGGTTCAGTATAGCGCACCGGTCTTTGCAGTGCAAGAGTAGACTTTTCACAAAGAATGCGTCACCTTTGCGGATGGAATTGCCCGCATTATACCGCTATACTGGTAGCAGTCAAAGCCACACAGGAGGCGCATTATGCACAAAAATTATCTTGCCATCGACATTGGTGCGTCCAGCGGGCGGCACATTGTCGGATGGATGGAGAACGGTGTTCTCCGCACCGAGGAAGTGTATCGGTTCCCCAACAGCGTCCAACGGGTGGACGGTCATCTGGAATGGGACATCGACAGCCTGTTTGCTAACGTGAAGCAGGGCATCCGGGAAGTCTTTGCAAAATATCCGAATATCGAGAGCCTTTCCATCGACACATGGGCGGTGGATTATGTGCTGCTGAAAACGGTCAGCCCCTCTACCGTCTACGCCTACCGGGACAGCCGGACGCAGGCGGTCATTCCCGAAGTACACAGCATCCTGCCCTTTGCGCAGCTCTACCAGCGCACCGGCATCCAGTTCCAGCCCTTCAACAGCATTTATCAGCTGTACGCTGACAAAAAAGCCGGACGGCTGGCAGAGGCCGAGGACTTTTTGATGATCCCGGAATATCTGCTGTGGAAGCTGTGCGGCGTAAAGGCACGGGAGTACACCAACGCCACCTCCACCGGACTCGTGAACGCCCAGACCGGGGAGTACGACCCGGAGATTCTCAAAGCTTTGGGCTTGCCGGAGGCGATGTTCCCCAAGCTCACCGCACCCGGCACGGTGCTGGGGTCGCTGATGCCCAACATTGCCGCCGAGGTGGGCGGGCAGACCAAGGTGGTGCTGTGCGCCACCCACGACACCGCCAGCGCGGTAGAGGGCATCCCCATGGAACAGGGGGATGCGCCGTTCCTTTCCTCCGGTACATGGAGCCTGCTGGGGGTCAAGCTGGCAAAGACCATCACCAGCCCGGAAAGCTGCCGCGCCAACTTTACCAACGAGGGTGGCGTGGGGTACATCCGCTACCTGAAAAATATCATGGGTCTGTGGATCATCCAGTGTGTGCAAAAACAGCTGGGCATCTCCTTTGCCGAGATGGTGGAGCTGGCCAAGACCAGCACCTATACCCGCATTTTTGATGTAAACGCAGCCCGCTTCTCTGCCCCGCAGGATATGCGCGCAGAGATTCGCACGGCTCTTGCCGAGACCGGCGAAGCCCCTGCCACGGATGCGGACCTCATCAACAGCATCTACCACTCGCTGGCGTACTGCTACGGGGAAGCTTTCCGGGAGCTGGAAGCCTCACCGGCCAGCACTGGGATAAGCTGTACATCGCAGGCGGCGGCGCAAAGAACGCCACCCTGAACGAGCTGACCGCCCACTATACCGGAAAGCAGGTGGTGGCGCTGCCCATCGAGCAACGGCCATCGGCAATTTGAAGATCCAGATGAGCATTTCTGAAGGAGGAACCCTATGAGTTACGCAGAAGCAAAAGCCCGCTACGCTGCCATTGGCGTGGACACCGAAGCCGCCATTGCCCGACTGAAAACTGTCCCCATCTCCCTGCACTGCTGGCAGGGCGATGATGTCAGGGGCTTTGATACCGACCCCACCAAGCCCCTGACCGGCGGCATCCAGACCACCGGCAACTACCCCGGCCGTGCCCGCACCCCGGAGGAACTGATGGCAGACATAGACAAGGTGCTGTCCCTCTGCCCCGGCACCAAAAAGATCAACCTCCACGCCTCCTACGCCATTTTTGACGAGGAGAACCCGTGGGTAGATCGGGACAAACTGGAGCCGAAGCACTTCAAAAAATGGGTGGATTTCTGCAAGGCAAGAGGGCTAGGCGCAGACTTCAACCCCACCTTTTTCTCCCACCCCAAGTGCGACCCGCTGACCCTTGCCAGCCCCAACGAGGAGACCCGGAAATTCTGGGTGGAACACGGCAAGGCCTGCATCCGCATCAGCCAGTATCTGGCCGAGGAACTGGGGCAGCCCTGCACCATGAACATCTGGACGGGCGACGGCTTTAAGGACGTACCGGCGGATCGCAAAGGTCCCCGGGACCGCTACAAGGCCAGCATTGACGAGATTTTGAGCGAGCCTTACGACTTCAAGCTGGTGAAGCCCTGCATCGAGAGCAAGGTGTTCGGCATCGGCGTAGAGGCGTACACCGTGGGCAGCGCGGAGTTTGCCCTGAGCTACGCCGCCTTCAACCGGGAAAAGTGCATTCCGCTGATGGATAACGGCCACTACCATCCCACCGAAGTGGTCAGCGACAAGATCCCCGCCCTGCTGGCCTTCTTCCCGGAGATCGCCCTCCACGTCACCCGCCCCATCCGCTGGGACTCCGACCATGTGGTGCTGTTTGACGATGAAACGAAGGAGATCTGCAAGGAGATCGTGCGCTGCGGCGGTCTGGACGGCCGGGTGAACATTGCACTGGATTACTTTGATGCTTCCATCAACCGCATCTCCGCATGGACGGTGGGCTTCCGCAACGTGGAAAAGGCGCTGCTGTCTGCCCTGTGCACCCCCCACACGGCGCTGAAAGAGCTGCAGGACACCAACCAGTTCACCGAGCTGATGGTGCGGCAAGAGGAGCTGAAGACCCTGCCTTTTGGGGAAGTCTGGGACGAATACTGCCGCCGGAACGGTGTGCCGGTGGACGGTGCATGGTTTGAGGAAGTCAAAAAGTACGAGCAGAACGTGCTGAGCAAGCGCATTTGAATGAGAGAGGTTTTTGAAGATGGGTATTCTGGATATTGAAATTGTCAAAGGTTTTATGCGGATGTGCAACGATGGCTGGCTGCAGGGCTGGCACGAGCGCAACGGCGGCAACCTGACCTACCGCATGAAGGAAGAGGAAGTAGCCCAGTGCCGTCCCTTCTTTGACCCGCAGCCCCGCGAATGGGTGAACATGGGCGTGCAGGCGGACAATCTGGCCGGGGAGTATTTCATCACCACAGGCTCCGGCAAATTCTTCCGCAACGTGGAGTCGGACCCTGTCCACAGCATCGGCATTGTGGAGATCAACGACAAGGGCGACAGCTGGCGCATCGTCTGGGGTCTGGAAGATGGCGCAAAGCCACCAGTGAGTTCCCCAGCCACTTTATGAACCACAGTGTCCGCAAGGCTGCCACCAATGGCGCAAACCGTGTCATCTACCACTGCCACGCCACCAACGTGATCGCCCTGACCTACATCCTGCCCCTGACCGACCGGGACTTCACCCGTGCGCTGTGGCAGAGCGCCACCGAGTGCCCGGTGGTGTTCCCGGAGGGCGTGGGTGTCTGCCCGTGGATGGTGCCCGGCGGGGCAGATATCGCCATGGCCACCAGCGAGCTGATGAAAACCTATCAGGCCGCCATCTGGGCACAGCACGGTCTGTTTGCTTCCGGTCCGGACTTTGACATCACCTTTGGTCTGGCCCACACCATCGAAAAGAGTGCCGAAATTTACGTCAAGGTGCTCTCCATGGGCGGCGGCATCATCCGTCAGACCATCACCGACGACGACCTGCGCGCCATCGCCCGCGACTTTGGTGTGACTTTGAACGAGAAGTTCCTCAACTGAGCCATTCTCCCCCATTTTTCGTCATCATAGCAGAACAGGCATCCTGCCCGATACCGCCAAACGGTAACGCAGGATGCCTGTTCTGCTTTATGTTTCCCGGAATTCCATGGGCGTTTTTCCGGTGACCTGCTGAAAGACTGCGCTGAAATAATTGCGGGTGGAAAAGCCAAGCTGCTCGGAAATTTCCCGGACGCTGAACGGTGTACTTTTCAGCAGAACTTTCGCACGTTCGACCTTTGCAAACTTTACATAGTTCGTCACGCTCAGACCGGTTTCTTCCTTGAATTTGTGGGTGAGGTAATATTCCGTGTAGCCCACCAGGGCGGCAAGATCTTCCGCTACGATCTTTTTGTCCAGATTCATCTCGATGTAATCCACACATTTCTGGATCTGCATACTGAGGTTGGGGTTCGTCCGGTGTTTGTGGACACGCCGAATGAAATCATCGTACATCATCATTGCAAGCGGGCTCAGTTCATCCAACGATTTTGCCGCTTCTGCCGTCTGAATGTAGCTGTCCCCCAGCGAGTACGCCTCCTCCGGGGAAAGACCGCCCTCAATGGCGGCACGGCACACCAGCGAGGTGAACACGATGATGGAAGTCTTACTCTGGCGCAGAACATCGCTGCTCTGCACCGGCACGCCTGCGCTTATGCTCATACTGTTGGAAAGCGCCTGCTTGTAATTCAGGTCTCCGGTGCGGACCATTTGCAGCATTCCCTGCTCCGCCATCCAGATCTTATGGCGGTCATGGGGAATGGCATCGCTTTTCAGCCGTTCGTCCTGTGCTGCACTGCTGTTCACACTGCTCAGCTCCAGCCGCTGCCCGGTCAGGCAGTAGTGCATCATCAGCAGATAGCGGTTCATAATGGTGTTTTGCAGGGTAGGAACTTTTTCAAGGGCTTTGTAAAGCTGGATCGTCCATGCCACACTGATCTCCAGCTTGCTGTAATATTTCAGCCCTTCCTCGATCCCGCGCATTGTCACATCCTGATAGAACACCGGCCCGATGACCCAGACACGCTTCAGGTTTCCCTCTTCCTTTTCAAAGGCTGCGCCCCACAAAAGACCCAATGCCGTCCCCAAGGTAACAGGTACATCGTCCCGATCCCCATGCTCCAGCATCCGCTGTTTGCAGCCGAACAGTTCAAATGCACTGGCAAGAAATGCCTCGTCCGGGCAGTTGCTCCGCAAGAGCACACCTTGTGCATCATAGCACCATGTATATACATTTCCGCCGCACTGGACAAGCTCGGAAAACAGCATCATATTCTGGAGAACATCCATGCCTAATCCCTCCGGCTCATTGATGGAAACAGTATATCATACTTCTGCTGTTTTTTCTACCGATGCCCGGAGCCAGTGCAGCAGAATGCCTGCAGAGATGACCGCAGCGCCCACGTCTGCCATCAGGTGCGCCGCCGCAATGCCCTGCACCCCGCAAAGCGCATTCATCAGGTACAGCAGCGGGATCAGCAGCAGCCCCTGCCGCAAAAGAGAGAGCACCACCGCACCACTTGCCCTGCCCACGGATTGCAGCAGGCTGGTTGCCAGATAGGTCAGACCGATCACCGGGCTGCCCAGCACCAGATAGACCACCAGCTGCGTCCCCAGACGGAATGCTCCTTCTTCCTTGATGAACATCCCGATCAGGCATTGCGTCCGGCAAAGCTGGCCGCCCCGGCAAGAACACCAAAAACAACGGTCAGCAGGATCAGATCTTTCAAAAGCTGCTTCAGGCGCTTCGTGTCGCCTGCACCGTAGCTGTACGCCAGAAGCGGCTGGCACCCCATGCAGATCGCCATGGCGATCATACTGATGATCATGGTCGTCTTGCCCGCTGCCGCCATGGCTGCGACCGCCGCCGTGCCGTGGGTCACCAGCAGCCGGTTGCTGAAGGAGGAGGCAAACCCTGCCAGAAGGCTGCTGATCCCGTTGGGCAGACCAATGGCCAGCATCTCACCCAGCATCTGCGGCTTTTCAGGGCAGGACGGAGATCAATGGTCAGCACTGTGCCGTGTTTGACGATGTAGCGCAGATAGCAGCCCGTTGCCACAAGATTGCCCAGCACACTGGCAGCAGCCGCACCGCTGACGCCGAAGTTCAGCACCAGAATGAACAGCGGGTCAAAAATGCAGTTGACCAGTGTGCCCAGAAGATTGCCGATCAAGCCTTCTTTTACTGCGCCCTCTGCACGCACCAGCATCGCCATGCTGTTGGACAGGATAAAAAGCGGCGCACCCAGTGCAAGGACCTGAAGATACCGCTCTGCATAGGGAAAAAATTCTGCATTTGAGCCCAGCACCCCCAGAAGCGGCACTCTGCTCACCAGCAGACCGATGCTGACCAGAACGCCCAGAAAAAAGCTGCTCCAGAAGCAGAGCGAGGAGCAAGTCTTGCCCTGCTCGATCTCGCCTGCGCCAAAGCAGCGTGCAATGATGGCGCTGCTGCCTGCGCCAAGCATGGTCGCTACTGCCGAAAGGATCGAAAACACCGGCCCCACAACGGAGACCGCCGCCACCTGTGCGGTATCTCCCAGACAGCCCACAAAAAACATATCCGCCATGTTGTACAGCACCATGACAAGGATAATGATAATGGAGGCACCGCCATGGAAATGATGGATTTCCAGACAGAGCCGGTACGGAAAAGTGCTTCGTTTTTCATGGTCTCCTCCCAAAAATCAACCGCACGCAGGCAAAACGAAAGCCCCTGTCAAAGAGGCTTTCCGAGCTGCTTCGGTCACAGGTTGTCCAGCGCATCCAGCAGTGCTTTCAGCGCCATTTCCGGCAGCCCAAGCATAGGCCGATCTTGCCAAATGTCATGCCGTAGGCAGCTTTTGCCTGCTGGTTGTCGGCAAAACCGGGCAGGTACTGCTCCACGATGGCTTTTGCGGCCTCGTTTTCCATCAGTGCTGCAATCGTGCTCTGGCTGTTCAGCTTGCCGCCGGTCAAAATTTCCGGGTGCTTCCAGCTGCTGATGCTCTGGTGTCCGGCAGACAGTGCGCCGTCCACCGGGATGGCTGCACCAGTGATGTACCGTGCCAGACCGCTGGCAAGGAAAAGTGCCAATGCAGCGCACTCCTCCGGGTCGCCCATCCGCTTTGCCGGGCAGTCGGATGCAAAAAAGTCCATGGCCGCAGCCGGTGCATCCCCGAAAATGCTGGTTCTGGTGTAGCCGGGACAGATAGCGTTGACGGTAATGCCGTATTCTGCGTAATCCAGCGCCGCTGCGCGGGTCATGCCGACCACGCCGAACTTGGTGGCACTGTACAGCGCCTGTCCACGCTGGGGCACAAGACCCGCCACCGATGCCACATTGATGAGGAATCCGCCTTCGCTGTGGCTCTTGAGGATGGCCTCTGCGCCGTACTTCATCCCGGCAAAGACGCCCTCGCTGTTCAGGGAGAAGATCTTCTCGTAATCCTCTACCTCATACTCATGCAGCGGTGTGCCGCCCATGCCGATGCCTGCGTTGCTGACAACGCCATCCAGCTTGCCGTAGTGCGTCACCGTCTTATCCACCAGTTCTTTGATGGCAGAAGCTTGCTGCAATCGGTCTGGATAAAGATGGCATCGCCGCCCTTGGCGCAGATGCCATCTGCCACAGCCCGCCCCTGTTCTGCACTGCGGCTGCACAGACCACCTTCATGCCGTTTTCGCCAAAGCACTCGGCAATGGCCCGGCCGATGCCACGCTTGCGCCGGTGACGATGGCCACTTTGCCTTTGACACTGTTAAAATCCATCATTTTCATTCTCCTTTTTCTCAGATCATGTTACTCTGCTTCAGCCATTCCACTTCATCGTGGATGGTCTCCCGATGATTTATCGTATTTACGAATCAGATTTGCAACCATCAGTTGCTTATCCATCCCTGTGGTGCTATAATAACACTGTGGCGCAGGAGCTGCAATCAGCAGTTTCCGGCGTGTCCGGTGTTTAAGCAACGGATCACGTCCAAAGCGTTGGTTAAGCACCATTTATGAAATACATTGACGGAGGAATTCTATGGATATCCGGGTCAAAAAAACGAAGCGTGCCATTCAGAAAGCATTTGTTGCCCTGCTGCGGGAGAAGCCGATCGAAAAGATCACGGTCAAAGAAATTGCCGAACGGGCCGAGATCAACAAAACGACCTTTTATTCCCACTATGAAACGCTGGATGCCCTCACCGCCGAAATGGAGCGGCAAACGGTCCAGCTCGTCTGCGACAATATGGGCGGCGCACAGCAGCTGCTGGATACGCCGGAGGCTTTTGTGCGGGAGATGTTTGCTAATCTCCAGCAGGCGACCGATTATCTCGGCGTGGTTCCTGCATCAGCGATGAACCGCTTTACACAGCATTTGCGGGATGCCGTTCTGGAACAGATCAAAAGTGATAACATCGAGCCTTCTCAATATGAAAATGTCGGTGCGATCCTGATTTTTGTAATGAACGGTCTTTCCGGGCTTCTGAACACCGACGCAAAACTGGCACAAAAACAAATTGATGTGATCGCCGCCGTGGTTGCGGATGGTGTCCATGGTCTGCATCTTTCCCGCTGAGCCAAAACAGGCTGCAAGAAGCATCTTCCGCAGCCTGTTTTTTGCTATTGCAGCTTATCTTTCTGTGTAACTACCCAGCACCGCAAGGCTGGGCTTTGCTGTCCGCTCCATCGTTTCGCGGTTCACGGCGATCAGTCCAAACTGCATGGCATAGCCTTCTGCCACTCAAAGTTGTCCATCAGATCCAATGGAAGTATCCCTTCACCGGGATGCCGTCGGCAATGCAGTGCTGCACGCCATCCAGTGCCTGCCGGATAAACGCCACACGGCGGGTATCATCGGCGGTGGCAATGCCGTTTTCGGTCACGATCAGGTCACCCTTGAATTCCTCTGCCACCTTGCGAATGACGTGTTCCAGTGCCTGCGGATAGACCTCGTAGTCCATCTGGGTCAGTTCTGCGCCCTCCGGTGCCGGCAGCTGCCCCTGCGGGCCATAAAGGGTGCGGGTATAGTTCTGCACACCCAGAAAATCATCGTCTTTGATATAAGGCAGATAATGGGTGAACTCCTCCTGCCATGCGGCCTCGGCAAAGGCTTCGCCGCCGGGCTGTGCCTGCAGGTCGTGCAGCGAGAGGGTCAGACCCACCTTGATCTGCGGGCAGAGGGCTTTGATGGCATCCCGTGCGGCTGCATGGGCACGCATCACCAGCAGATCACCTTCCGGGGTGCGCTCGCTGACAAAGATCTTCGGCTGGGGTGTGCCGAACACCTGTGCATTCTCCATGGCAGCATACTTCATGTTTTCCATCATCTTCTGGAAGTTCATGCCCACCTGCACCGTGCCCTCGGCAGACTTTCCGGCCGATGCGGCATTTTGGGCAGCCTGTTCTGCCATCAGACGGAACCGCTTGGAGATCGCGGCAAGCTGCAAGCCCATATTGGCCTCGTTGATGGTGCAGACATAGCGCAGCTCGCTGCCCAGCTGTTCCATCACATAGGTCACATAACGTTTAAAATCCTCTACGGTGCTTTCGGTTTCCCAGCCGCCCTTGCAGATGAGCCATTTCGGCTGGTGAAGTGCAGCAGCGTCACGATGGGTTCTACGCCATGCGCTTTGCAGCAGGCGATCACCTTGCGGTAATGCTCGATGGCTTCCGGAGCAAACTTTCCTTCCTCCGGCTCTACCCGTGCCCACTCGATAGAAAAGCGGTAGGCATTCAGCCCGGCATCAGCCAAGAGCTTGATATCTTCTTCGTACCGTTGATAATGGTCACAGGCAATGCCGCTGGGCTCCGTAAAGCTGGAATGGGGCAGCTGTTCCTGTGCCCAGTAGTCACTATTCGTATTGTTGCCCTCTACCTGATGGGCTGCTGTTGCAGCACCGATGAAAGCCTTTTTCAAATTTCTGCATGATGGTTCTCCCTTCCTGCGTGTTGCTTGTTGAGACTATTGTAGCAGACCTGTTTTGCCCCTATGGGACAATAAATCGTGAATGCGGGCGCAAATTCATGCATCACAAATTATTGCACGAATTTTTATCCTTAACTATCGTTTTTCATCCGGCAGTGGCTGTTGCATTCTGTTATTCTGGTGTCAGAAAAAGCGGAACTCAGTTCACACAAAAAGGAGGAAAATCATTATGTTCCAAAAGAAACCCAGTGCCAGTGAAGTAGACGGCGTCCAGTACCGCCGTGCAAAGCTCTGGCAAATCATCTGTTACGCCTGCAACGCTTTTGTGGGCATGAGCGTCTATTCCCTGATCGGTATGGCCAGTTACTCGGCCAGCATCGGCTACGGCATCACCACTGCAACCGTCGGTCTCATCCTGATGCTGGCCCGCATTCTGGACGGCTTTACCGACCCGATGCTGGCGTTCATCTACGACCGCGTCAACACCCGTTTCGGCAAGCTGCGCATTCTGCTGATCAGCGGCTACCTGATCGAGGCTGTCGGTCTGCTGTGTATGTTCAACCTGTGCTCCAGCAAGGGCTTCGGCCTGCCGGTGTTCGTTTTGACCTACATTATTTACATCATCGGCTATACCGTCACCAACATGACCGCCCAGACCCTGCCGGCTATCATGACCAATGATCCCCCGCCAGCGTCCCACCATCGGTGTCTGGACCACTGCACTGAACTACTTCGTGCCCATGGGCATGAGCATGCTGATCTACACCGTCATCCTGCCCAAGTGCGGCGGCACCTTTAATCAGGACTTCCTCAGCACGGTCTGCACCATCGTGCTGATCATTGCCGGTATCGGCACCCTGATCGTCTGCGCCGGTATCTCCGCCTACGATAAGCCCGAAAACTTCGAAGGCACCAGCAAAAAACACGAGCCGCTGAAAACTGCGGATATTCTTGAGGTGCTCAAGCACAACAAGCCCCTGCAGTGCTACATCGCCTCCAACGCTTCCGATAAGCTGGCACAGCAGGTAGGCAGCCAGGCCATCATCAACACGATGCTGAACGGCATCCTCATCGGCAACATGGGTCTTGCTACCACCCTTGGCGTGATCAGCATGGTGCCTTCCATCTTCTTTGCGGCCTTCGGTGCAAAGTATGTGGGCAAAAATGGCAGCAAGAAGGGCATCGTGACCTGGACCTGCGTCAGCATGGCCATCGCCTCTGTGCTGTTCCTGTTCTTCATCTTTACCGACACTCGTCAGATCGGTGTGATCGGCAGCTGGAACATGATCGTTTACGTCCTGCTGACTCTGTTGCAGAACGGTTCCATGATGTGCATTACTACCTCCAACACTTCTTACATGGCTGATACCATCGACTACGAGCTGGACCGCAGCGGCCGCTATATCCCGGCTGTCGTTTCTGGTACTTACAGTCTGGTGGACAAGCTCATCACCTCGGTGGCTGCTGTCATCGCCACCGGTGCGGTCGCCCTTCTGGGTTACACCACCACCATGCCCCAGCCCACGGATCCCTACACCAGCGGCATCTTCTGGATGACCCTTGCCATCAAGTTCGGTCTGCCCATGCTGGGCTGGGCCATCACCCTGATCGCCATGCTGGGCTGCCCGCTGACCAAGGAAGAAATGGTCAACGTCCAGAAGCGCATCGCAGATAAGAAAGAAGCCCTTCGTCATGAAGTAATTGCAGAACAGATGCAGTAACACCCTGCAAAGACCGAAAGGGCTCATACGCTCTTTCGGTCTTTGCTGATTCCATCCATCTTTTATAAAGGAGTTTTTACCATGAGCAAGACCATCCTGTTGAATCAGAGCGACTGGCATTTTACCAAGGAGAACCCCGGCATCCCCACCGCTGTTATGGGTGAGGCCGTTGCCCTGCCCCACACCTGGAACGCGGTGGATGGCATGGACGGCAACG
>ENA-OQEN01000318-OQEN01000318.1-human-gut-metagenome-genome-assembly--contig:-NODE-318-length-21147-cov-3.266461_pt1 | contig 21147 bp, 27 predicted proteins | sample MGYA00242791_ERZ504627 | MGnify/ENA primary metagenome ERZ504627 (study PRJEB26092, sample SAMD00036316) | human gut metagenome | host: Homo sapiens | study: EMG produced TPA metagenomics assembly of... | reverse complement strand
CCCCGAAACTGCCGAGATGTACACCGGCGGACAGCTTGCGCTGAATGCAGAGGTTTACCCTCAAATGTTGCCGATGCAAGCGTTTCCTGGAGCAGCAGCAATGAATCGGTTGCAACCGTCAATTCGAACGGCGTTGTTACCGCCGTTGCACCCGGCACCGCCGATATCATTGCAGCAACGACCGAAGGCGGCTTTACCGACAGCTGTTCCCTTACGGTTGTTGATTCCGCCGTTATTGATGCGCCAATCAGCGATGCACTTAACGTTTCGGGCGGTTCACTCGTTTTCTCGAACGATACCGCTCATCCATGGGCGGTTGACAGCGAAACCTTTGCGGGCAGAACGGCTGCAAAATCAACTATCAACGGCATGGCGGGAACTTCAACAGGCATCAGGCTCAATGCCGGAACACTTCATGCAGGCGACAGGCTCAGTTTTGACTGGCTGGCAAGCAGCGAGGGCGGCACTTGGACTATGCTGCATTCATTGCCAACGGAAATGTTGAAGCAACGACGGGCGGCACCGACAACGATTGGGCGAACTTCATCTATACGGTGCCCGCGGACGGTGAATACATCTTTGAATGGACATATCAAAAGGACGGATCACGCGATCAGGGCGATGACTGCGTTTATGTTGACGAGGTGTGCATTCTTCCGGCTGTCGGCGTTTTGGGCGATGTTGACGGAGACGGAACCGTTACAATATCCGATGCTCTCATGATAATGCGCAATGCCATGCAGCTGCTTGAGTTCACTCCCGCACAGGCCGCAGCTGCGGACATGGACGGCGACGGACTTATCACCGTTGAAGATGCACTCACCGCACTCCGCGCGGCCATTACCGTGCGTTAACGAGTGCTTCCTCTCGCACTATACGGAGCAGCAGAGTTCGGAAAATTCCGTTAAACTGTATACCCGCGAAAAAATGCCGAAAATTTAAGCCTTTTTCGCAATGAGCAAATTGTTCGGAATGTTCCCGGGCAAAAGAAGCGGATGCACCAAAACGATGCACCCGCTTTTTTATGTATGTGTTTAATCAATTGTGCGGCTTTTTGTGTTCAGTGCCCAATGCTGCGTTTAAGCTTCATAATCATTATCCTGAGCAGCTTTCCGGGAAGGATCTGCCACAGAAGCGCACCTGCGGCAATCGCAAACAGCGTGAAAAATCTTATCTTGCCGTGGTCGCAATAAAGCAGTGCGCCCGCCGTAATGCCGATTGCAATTGCACCGAAAAGCGTATCCGCCGCCGCTGTCGCAAATCGATTTCCCCTTATCCTTACCAATCTGAATAAATCATAAATGATGCCTGCTGCCAATCCGCACCAAAGACAGCACAAAAAAACAGGTATCTGGTTCAGGGTGTTCTGCATCCTGCACGTTTTACCTCCTTTCGCTTTCAGCCGTTTCGACATAAACTGCCGCGGCTGTCGCGGGTTTATCTGAACATTCTTGAAAAAACGAACCGCGCTGAACGGGAACATCATCATATTCAAAGGCAATAATTTGTCCTTCTATGATAACCTGTCCTTCATCAAGGTTCAGCTTCGTAATGTGGAGTTCGGTTCCTTCCACTGTAAGTCCTCCGCCCTCCGTCATAAGCACAACCATGCTTTCGTTGAAACTGCCGACATCCTTAACTCCTGTGATGCTTGCAAGCTCCCTGTTCTCAATATGCACGGAATGCGTGCGCAGCCTGAGCGTGCTCCCTTCGATACACGGTCTGTCATTCATTTTGTTTCTCCTCTCTCTTCTATATGTTTTTTACTGCCGAAACTGCGGCTTATCTGCCGACAGGCTTCGGAACAACACCGACAACTCAAGCTTTCCTTTTCGGAATACACTGAACTGTTCATTGTTTTCTCGGGAAATCCGTAACCGGTCTCCCCCCCTGTGTCCTTTACACTGTATGCATGCCTGCACGGCATTATGCTGACGCCGATGACTCGGCCGAAGTCTTTTCGTTATTAAGTAAACGTGTAGTTTTATAGCAAATAATCGATGTTTTATGTCAGTTTTCAATTCCGGTTATATCATTTACGATGCGCGCATAGGTGTTATAAAGAGCATTTATGCTGCAATTTTATCAGTCTGTCCGCACTGTGACGGCATTGGTTTTTCTTTGCCGTTGCATATTTAAAAATATATTTTTGCTTTTTGAGTTTTTTTGCGGGGAAAAAAGCAAAAACTTGTATCAAACGGCAAGAAACCCGCTCGGAACGGAAAAATTGCTCTTGACGAAAATGCATTTCGGGAGTATGATATGAATGCGAGATATTGGTATGCTGAATTGAAAACAGATTGAATTCTTAGCTCCGTTTTTCACGTTCGTCAGAGCTATTGGAATATGTCATACCATTGATATAAAAAGACTAAACTTTGTGTGAGGTAATACTATGACCAGAGAGCAGCTGCTCGAAAAAAGCTTGGAAAGCTTGCGCGAAATTGCAAAGGCTCAGGGCGTTAAATATATTACTAAATATCGAAAAGCAGAACTTGTTGAGATTATTATGAACGGCGGCATTGTCGCCAGAAACCAGCCGATTTTCGGTGCTTACAGTCAACTCAGTCAAATGCCTGATCCCATTGCCGCCGCAAAAGCGAAGCAAGCTGCCAAAGCTGCAAAGGATGCAGGAACTCCCCCCGTTGTTTCCGAATCCTCGCAGCCCGCTGCCGGCACACAGCCCGCTGCCGCACCCTCGGAACCGCAGCCCGCTGCCGCCGCTGCAAAAACAGTGTCGGAACAAATACCCGCTCCGACCCAAATACCTGCTCCGACCTTTGAAATGCCCAAGCCTTCCGCGGCTCCGCAGTTCCAGCCTGCCGCGCCGAAGCCCGCTCAGGGAACTGTTTCCGCACCGTCTCAAATGGCCGCTTCAATCCCGATGCAGTCTCACTCCGCACCCGCACAGGAAAACCCGCGTTCGGGCTTTACACTCGGATACAACAGCTCACGTCAGCAGAGTTACGGCAGTCAGCCTTATTCAAAAGGCTATGATCGCAGTGCTTATTCCTCTGCGCGTGACAGCCGCAGTTACAGCCGCAGCGGGCAAAACTACCCCGCAGGCAATAATTCAGGCAGCTATCGTCAGCCCAGAAACGAGCAGTATTCCTCCAACGATTCAAGCTATCGTCAGCAGCGTGGAAATGATTCTTTCCGCCAGCAGCCGCAGGATCCTTATCAGCAGCAAACCCTTTTCCCGCAGCAGGATTTTTATGCTCAGCAGGGTTATACTGCCCAACCCCAGAGCGGTTTCCAGCCCACTTATCCGCAGCAGGACAGTGCCTATCGTCAGCCTGCGGCAGGGTATACAAATCCCGTCATGCCCGGTGCGAATTATCCTGCAAGGCAGGAGGGTTACTACAACGCCGAATACGGAACGAGCAACCCTGCCGTTCCCGAAATGATCGAAGCCGGCGAATGCGATGATGCGAGGGCATCCTTGAGATTATGACCGACGGATACGGCTTCCTCAGGCGCGACAACTACCTTCCCGGAACGAACGATGTTTATGTTTCAAACTCCCAGATCCGCCGTTTCCGCCTCCGCACCGGCGATCTTGTAACGGGCAAAACGCGCCAGACAAGAGAGAACAATCGTTATGTTGCTCTTATGTACATCACGGCGATCAACGGCATCAGTCCCGAGGAAGCCGCGCTGCGCAAGCCTTTTGAGGATCTCGTCCCTATCTTCCCGAACGAGCGCTTCACCCTTGAAACACCCGGAAACAGCCAAAAGGCGCTTGCAATTCGCTTATAGACTGATCTCCCCCATCGGCAAAGGTCAGAGAGGCCTTATTGTTTCTCAACCCAAGGCAGGAAAAACCACCCTGCTTAAGTCCATTGCAAACGGTATTGCTCAAAACTATCCCGATGTTCATCTTATTGTTCTCTTAATCGATGAACGTCCCGAGGAAGTTACCGATATGCAGCGCTCAATTAAGGGCGAAGTTGTTTATTCAACTTTTGACGAACTTCCCGAGCATCACACCCGCGTTGCCGAAATGGTTATGGAACGTTCCATGCGTCTTGTTGAAATGGGCAAGGATGTTGTCGTTCTTATGGACTCCATCACAAGGCTTGCCCGTGCCTATAACCTGACCATCAATTCCACCGGCAAAACCCTGTCCGGCGGAATGGATCCCGGTGCGCTGCATAAACCAAGCGTTTCTTCGGTGCTGCACGCAACATTGAAGACGGCGGAAGTCTCACGGTTATTGCAACCGCACTTGTTGAAACCGGTTCCCGCATGGACGATATGGTCTATGAAGAGTTTAAAGGCACAGGAAACATGGAGATTCATCTGGATCGCAAGCTTTCCGAAAAGCGCATCTTCCCTGCCGTTGACATATATAAGTCCGGCACAAGACGCGAGGAGCTGCTTCTCACGGATGATGAGCTTGACTGCGTCACCCGTATGCGCAGGATGCTCTCCGGCGGAAATACAGCAGAAGTTACGGAACAGGTTATAAACATGCTTGAAAAAGCACCGACCAATGCCGAATTCTGCACGCTCTTCAAAAACTACATTGCGATGTATGAAAAGGATGGCTACATGTCCGCGGGAAGAACGCCGCTCAGACGGTGAGCAATCACGGTGAGCAATCATTGAATTAACATAGCATTATGCACAAGCCCTCGCCGCGGCATTCGGCGAGGCTTGATTGAAACAAAAAACAGTACGAATAAAGCCTTCTGCCGATCGGCAAAAGGCTTTTTGGCTCCCCCTGTTGGACTCGAACCAACGACACTGCGGTTAACAGCCGCATGCTCTACCGACTGAGCTAAGGAGGAATATTGAATTTGAACATCAGTTCCTTCGAACAAGATGTATTATACACCCATTGGACGTATTATGCAATACCCTTTTGCAAATATAACATCGGGCTCATTGTTGCACGGGCTCAATATAATATTTGTATTTGTTTGGAGCATAGGTCTGTGTTTATGCATCAACCGCCGCCTGCATTCCCGTTTGAATTTCCGGCAATCTCCATGAAGGTCATCATCGCCTCCCAAACCGCTGCTGTCAAAGCAGCGAAACAGGCACAGGCATTGCAAACAGCAATTGCAGTCAATGCCTGCTCTTTGCCGGAAAAGAGCATGTTTGCAAACGGGAGCAAGAACAGCAAGCAGCCGGTAATTCTGTTTGCGATGGTGTGCCTCATAATAAACCATCTCAGCGCGATAAATCCCGCAGCAACGCTGCAAGCACAAATTGTGATAACAGCAGCAATCACTCAAATAACCCAATTGTCGAATTGCAGCTTCGGCAGAGCATTAGCTGCGTCTGATGCCGCAAAGCATAAATCCGATATGCTGTCAAGTATCGCGCCCATTTCACTCTCTGTATGCAATTTGCATGTCATCGAGCATATCATACAATCCGCAGTATGCATACACAATACAGAGCTGCACTGTTCCGTACTTAATCGGAAGCAATGCAGCCTATACAGCAATCCGCGTCAAAGTGACAATATTTGCCGCATTGTCATGCAGCGCCTTATTTCTGCACTTCATACCCCGCTCCGTTCACTGATTAAAATGAAATAAAAAAACAGCATTTCAACATGAAATGCTGTTTTGTGGCTCCCCCTGTTGGACTCGAACCAACGACACTGCGGTTAACAGCCGCATGCTCTACCGACTGAGCTAAGGAGGAATACTATTTTCTCAACAGTTGCTATTATACCTCCAACCGACTTAAAATGCAAGGGCTTTTGACAATATATTTATTTCCGCGTACTTTGATTATTTGCTCAAAGGAATACTCCGCATACTCATAGATAATCAAATCCAGCTCTTTTCGCACATTGTCGGGCAGTTTAACTCTTCCCATTTGCGGCAGCGGCAGCAGAATCATGCGGCGCAGCGCTTCAGCCGAAAGCGCGCTGATCACGCGGCAGCCGACACCGCAATAATCGCAAAGGGTTCCTCCCTGCACTTTTGAAAAAGCAACCTCCTTCTGCTTTCGCAAATCCTTCCCGCAGCGTACGCAATGCGTCAGGACGGTTTATAGCCGGCAAGGCAGAGCATTTTGGCCGTGGAACAGAGTTCAATGTCTATCGGATTGTTGTCTCCGTATGCAAGAAAGCTCAGTGCATGGTAGCACAAAGGAAAAAGTTCCGCGCCGCCATGGTTATACGCAATAATTTCCGCAAAACGAAGAATCTGGTTTGCTGAAACAAGCCTTTCGTAGTCCTCCCTTATCGGATAAAACGATTCCTTAATTGCTGTTGACGAAGCGTACAATATTCCGCCGCGTTCATACACAACAAACTCACCGTAGCAGCACTGCTCTGAAACTGCGTCAGTTGAAACGGAGCTTTTTTTTCGGCAGTTGCGCACGGTAACTGCGACCGCACCGCGTTCCTGCGTGAGGACGGTCAGTATACGGTCGTTGTCGCGATAATTCGCATATCTCAATACTATTCCGTTCAGTGTTTCAAATGCCATGTTGAATTCATACCGCCGTATCGCGCTGCTCCGCACACCTTACCGACACCGGTAAGCACGTTTGAAAGCCCATGTGTTTTTTTTTCGTTTTTCGGGAACACTAAGCTCACTTCGATAAGGCAGCTCGAAGTATTCCCGAATCTGTTACCGCAACGAAAAGGAGGACATGATGAACCATTCAGTCACAGAAAGCGGCACCGCGGACAATCAGGAACCGCTCTTTTCCGAAACATTTCGCAAAAAAAGCGACAGGGCTCCAAGCAGCGAAAAAGCACAAAAATCTCTTTGGGCCGATTTTGCCGCAACGGGAAATGTTGAAGCTTATCTCAGGTACCGCCGTGCTTTCGGGCAGCGCAAGGATGAATAATCGGCGATTATTGCAAAATCGGCACCGCTCTTCCGCCAAATGTCGTCCGTCGCTTAAAAATCGGGAGTAAAGCCGAATTCTTTCAACGCGGAAGCACTGTTGCGCCAGTCGGGACGAACCTTTACCCAAAGCTGAAGGTTCACCTTTGTTCCGAAAAGCCATTCTATATCACGCCGCGCTTCCGAACCGATGCGTTTGAGCATTCTCCCGCCGTGTCCGATTATGATGCCTTTGTGTGTTTCGCGCTCGCAATAAATTGTTGCAAAAACATCGTGTATTCCGTCTTCACGGAGCTTGATTTTGTCAATGCCTATGCCTATGCCGTGCGGTATCTCATCCCGCAGCAGTTTCAATGCGTTTTCACGTATCATTTCACCGCAGATCGCCCACATAGCTGATCCGTCACCATATCGTCAGGATAATACTGCGGGCCTTCGGTCAGGTACTTGCAAAGAATCGCTTCAAGTTTATCCACATTTCGGCCCGTCTCCGCGCTTATTGCAACAATATCCTTTATGTAAGGTTCTTTTTCAAGCCGTTCGCGAATCTCGTCGATATCTCCGAGACTCACAAGGTCGCTTTTGTTAATTGCGGCAACCATAGCTGTTTTTCCGCATCGTTCGCCGAGCCGGGACAGCAGCAATTCATCCTTTTCGCGTATGCCGACGGAAGCGTCAAGCATTAAAAGTATCGCTTCAACCTCGTTCACGGCATCAAATGCGACTTTCAGCATGTATTCGCCCAAACGATTTTTCGGTGCCGTCACTCCGGGAGTGTCAAGAAAAATTATCTGGTAATCCTTTCTTGACACAATGCCCGTTATCCTGTTGCGCGTTGTTTGCGCTCTGTCGGAAACAATGCTGATTTTTTGCCCGACCATGCGGTTCATCAATGTTGATTTTCCGACATTCGGAGAACCGATTATCGTTACGAATCCGGATCTGTATGCTGGTTTATTCTGTGTTTGTGTCATTGTTTACTCCATATCTTTTTTTGAGAACGCAAAGGGCAGAAGTTCGCCGAGGGAAAGAATTCTGTATTTGCCTTCCCTGTTTATGCAAATAACAGGCATTTCCGCATCACAGAACTCCGCAAGCACCTGTCTGCATACCCCGCACGGAGCCGTAAAATTATCGCTGTCCGAAGCAACGGCAATTGCTGAAAACTGACGTTCCCCCTCGTAAACTGCTTTAAATATCGCCGTCCGTTCCGCACAGTTTGTGGGCGTATAACCGGCGTTTTCTATATTGCAGCCGCAATACAGCGTTCCGTTTTTTGACATCAGGCAAGCCCCGAGCGAAAATGCGAATAAGGCACATATGCGCGTTCGCGCGCCCTAAGTGCAAGTTCAACGAGCTGATTAATCTTTTGTTCCGTCAGTTCAAAACCATTCATATTTACTCCGTGCATCCATCAATTTGTTTTGCAATTGCGGACATTATTCTCCGCTGATGTTCAAGCATAACCGTTTCATCCTCCGGCCGCATATGATCGAAGCCCAAAAGATGCAGCACTCCGTGAACGGTAAGGAACATCAGTTCGCGCTCCGTCGAATGCCCGAGAGCTGCACCCTGTTCCGCAGCGCGCGGAACCGAAATCATAATATCGCCCAGGAAATCATCCGGAATGCTGAGTATTTCATCACCTTCATCCGCAGGGAAACTCAAAACATCCGTCGCCCTGTCAACATCGCGATATTCACGGTTGTAAACATGAATCGTTTCATCGTCTGTCAAAACGATCGAAACGCCGCGCCCGGCCGCACCCTCAATCGCAAGAGCGGAAAGCGCGGCCCTCTGCACCGCATCGGTTTCCGACTGCGCCGCATCAAAATTCATGGTTTCAATGCTCACCGCAGAGGATTTAATGTTCCGTTCGGTTCGGTCTTCACCGTTCTTTTTTATTGTATCTTCATACTTGCTGTTCACTTGTTTTTTCCTCTAAAGGCGGATATTCCACCCTTTCATGATACTGAGCCGAAAGAGTTTTTAAAAAGCTCTGCTCAATTTTTTTGATATCTTTTGCCGTAAGCGGTGATTCGCTGAGCTGCCCGTCCTCACGCAGCCAAAGGCCGTTTATCACTTCGTGAACTCTATCCGCAATCATCTCATGAGTCGGATTTTTCATCGAGCGCACAGCCGCCTCGCAGCAATCGGCAAGCATTATTATCGCGCTTTCCTTGGTCGAAGGTTTGTTTGCTTTGTAGCGGTAAACAGCGGCATCAACCTCCTCGGGCGAACCCGCATCATTCACGGCCTTGTTATAGAAAAAGCGTACTATTGAATCACCATGATGCTGCGCAACAATTTCAATCACGTCGGACGGGAATTTATGCTTTTTGAGCAAGGTCACTCCGTCACTTTGGTGAGAAATTATCCGGCGTGCACTCTCCTCCGGCGGAAGTTCATCGTGAATGTTATAGTCACGCTGATTTTCTATAAAATGTGCGGGGCTTGTGAGTTTGCCGACATCATGGTAATACGCTGCAACCTTGCATAAAAGTGAGTTCGCATCCACCTCGTCCGCCGCCGATTCCGCAAGTGCCGCAACAAGAATGGAATGATGATATGTCCCGGTGCTTCAAACATCAGCCGCTTTAATAACGGGTTGTTATTGTTCAAAAGGTCATTGAGTCTCGTTTCGGTTGTTACATCGAAAATGCTTTCGCACACAGGCATCAGCCGACTGCAAGCACGCCGCACAACGCAGAGCTTGCAAGCAGGCCGCAGGCGTCAAGAAGCACATCGGTAATACGGACACCGAAGAAGGCTTGTACACAGATAAGGATAATACCTGAAACAATCCCGCCGATGACGCCGGAAATAATCGGCGAAGTTCTTCCTTTGTTGATTTTCAGTGCAATCACCGCAGCAAAACCGCCGGCGGAAACAGCAGCAAGCATTGACAACGGCTTATATGCAAGAGCAGCATCGGGCAAACAGGCAAACAGAGCTGCATATACTGCCAGCATGGCTGTGCATGCGTACGCACAATGTCTTCCGACAAGCAATGCGGCAAGAATAATCCCGAGGAATGCCGCTGTAAAAGCATATCCGACGCAGGTCGTAAACGCACTCAGCACCGTTGAAACAAGAAGAAGAATTGCTGTTATCAACAGCTGCTTGAGATTTTTCGTTATACGGTTTCTTTCCGCAAACAAAAGCAAGCCGAATCCCGCCGTTGTTGCAAGTGAAGCAACTCCGCAAATCAATGCGCACATCACATACCCGCCGTGGGGAATTCCCGCTTTTGCGCCCGCATCCGCAAGACGCAGATAAAAGGCGAAATACTCTGCAATTGCCGTGCAAGCAAGCACGATAAACGCGCTTCGCGGGGTGACGGCCCTTTTTGTTCCGCCCGCCCCGCCGGCATCTCCGCTGCGTTTTTTGGCTTGTCTCTGCATTTTGTCCTCCTGTTGCTTTTATCTGATTATAAAAATCGGAGAAAATCCCGACCGTTCTCTTCCGCCGTGCATTACCTTGAAGCAAAGTTTTCGAAAAGCTTTTCAGCGTTTTGCCGGTCTGAAACCGTCGTCCCGTTCGCTTCGCAAACCGGAGCGGCTGTGCTCTCCGTCGTTGACTTGTTCTCCGTCACGAACGGCAGCAGCGCGCTCCGCCGCACGTTCTGCGGCACGTTCTGCCGCTTTTTCATATGCACGAACAATGCGCTGAACCATTTCATGACGAACAACATCCCGCGCAGTGAGATAAACGATGCTCAAACCTTCAACGTCATTCAAAACGCGAAGCGCGTGAATAAGTCCGCTTGTTTTTTCCCGCGGGAGATCTATCTGAGTAATGTCACCCGTCACAACGACACGCGAACCCTCGCCAAAGCGCGTAAGGAACATTTTCATCTGTTCAACGGTGCAGTTCTGTGCTTCATCCAAAATAATATACGCATCATTCAGCGTACGTCCGCGCATGTATGCAAGCGGGGCAACCTCGATCACCCCGCGCTCAGATAAAATGCGGAAGTTTTCCGAACCGAGAAAATCATAAAGCGCATCGTAGAGCGGTCGCAGGTAAGGGTCAACTTTGTTTTGCAGATCTCCCGGCAGGAATCCGAGCTTCTCCCCCGCTTCCACCGCAGGCCTTGTGAGGATGATTCGGCTGACTTCCTTGTTTTTGTATGCAAGCACGGCCATTGCAACCGCAAGATATGTTTTGCCCGTGCCCGCAGGACCCACTCCGAAAACGACTGTGTTGTGTTTCAGTGCGTTTATGTAACGCTTCTGCCCCAGTGTTTTGCACTTTATCTGCTTGCCCTTGCTTGTGAATGCAATAACATCATCCGCAAGCTCAAGGATCAACTCCGAATTGCCTTCCCGCGCAAGGTCAATTGCGTATCGTATGCGCCCTCTGTCAATACTCTCACCGCGTTTAATCAGCGAAAGCAGTTTTTCAACTACATTGCGCGCAATATCCACTGCGCTCTGCTTTCCGCTGATATTGATCTTTTCGGAATCGGCAGCGATGTTCGTGCCGGTTTCGGCTTCGATTATTTTGAGATTTTCGTCAAAGACGCCGAACAGTTTTATTATCTCGTCCATGGACTCAATCTCCGTAAATTCGGTCACGGTCGGTTCATCAACAACTGCCTTGCCGTTGAGCATATTGCCTGCATCGGCAGTGCTTTCCGTATCCGTCAATTCGTTTATTTCGTATCTTTTCTCAGTCGGCATATGTTCTTTTCCTTTATTTCGCATATCCTGTTTTTTATGATTACAACCTCGGTCGGACTTTTTGCTTAAAAGCCGCGGAATAAACACACTTTCGCATCGGTCGTATTGGTTAAAGCATTTTCAAACTTTCCGCTTCGCGCCTTGTTAATTTTCAATCAGTAATACTGAATGTATCCGATGTTTTCAATCGTTTGAACATTCAAAACGGCAATAAGCGTTCCGTCCGCTTGCTGTATGAAATCGGTTGATTTTGCAATTATTCTTGCATCCTTCGGAATCGATGATTTCATTTCGGCGTCAAGCTTCGCGTTCGCTGCTGCTGTCATCTCATCGTATGTAAGATTTTTTTCCGCAACAACAAGCTCATGCGCCCTGCCTTTGTAAACACGGACAGGCAGAAGCCCTGCATCCAATGTTTCGCAGGATTCAAGCGTAATTTCAAATTCATCATAGAGCACGCGGGATTCCCGAGTAATTCTCTTTCCTTTAAATAGGGTCGGAAAACTTATTTGCGTGTATTCGCAGCTGTTCCCGCTTTGGCAAAGTTTGGGGGCTGTTTTTCCGATTTCAACAGAAAACCGATAAGCAACCTGACCCGTTATTGTTCCGCAGGAATGCACAAGTACGCGCTCCGACGAACCTTCCGGGGTTATATCCCCATCAATCAAAAGCTGTCCCTGCCGAACAGCTGCACCCTTCCTGACGGCAGCATTGCCTTTGTTTGCAACTATGCTGAGGATTACGCAGTCCTTGTCCGCATATATGCCGCAAGGTTCCGTGTTTTCTTCCGTCGAGGCAGCGGAATTGTATTCACTGACGTTGATTTTCAGCACAACGCCGCAAATACCCGCATCCGCAAAGCTCAACGTCGGCAGCGCATTCAGAAGCGAATCGGCAACGCGCTCAGCATTCAACTTGGCTGACGGCATTCCTATGCGTACTCCGCAATCCGCAACCACCGAAAGAATTTCGGACGGCTCCAACGCATCACATCCGGAAATATCAATCAGCAGCACTCGGTGCGACAATATGCACATGGCTGCAAAGCCGATAATCAATACTGCGATCAGCATGAAACGCGATTTAAGTGATCTCAGCAGCACGGGCAGCCCGCGCTGTTCAAGAACGCACGCTTCCCCACCGTGCAATTCCGTCAACTCAACAAGCGGCATGCAGTTGCCTGTCTCCGTGACGGCTGTTATCGTGCTTTTATTTTCGCGCTCGATATTGTGCAGAGATATGCCCTCCGCCAGCAAAAGATTAACCATTTTTTCCGGGCGCATGCACCTCATCCTTATTTTAACATATCCCCGAGTAAATTTCCACAAAAACATATATCTGTTCGCCGCTCCGATTTCCTTCTATTTTTCTTTGCAGAATGATGTATTCGAATCATTTCCGTGCCCGCCGACCACGGTCTTCAGCGCGAGCTTTCATATTCGACCGCAGCTATTTCGCCCGTGCATACAACGGTCTGCTTATCCGCGCAGCAGATTCTGAGTTCGGTTCCGGCAATGCTCAGTATTCCGAGTGCGGTATGCAGCCGAACCTTTGAATCCGAAAATTCCAGCACGCCGCGGTGATTCTCTATTTCCGCAGTATTTCTTCCGAATATGCGTATGCACGGCACGTTGTCAAGCGTACCCTCCGGCAGATCAAGCTTCGTCAGCAAAGCACCCGTTGCCTTGCTCATGCGATATTTTTTGCATTCTGTTTCGTTCCTCATGCAATAATAATATGAGCAGACCCGTGCATTATATGTTGTTCTGCATAATTCGGCTGCGCAAAGTAATCATATATCATGCGTTCGCATAACAATTTGGCTTTGCAAAGGGGCTTTGAATTTATTGTTTCCATGAAAACAGCGCTCCCGAATCGACAGCGGATTCAACGCTGTTTTTTATCGAAACCCGTTGCCCCCAAACGGAAAATGTTGTAAAATAGAGCTGCGGTTAGCCCATGCTTACACATCATGCCTTGCATCGGGCAATCCGCAATTATGCTTACAGGAGGTTTTCTTTCTATGATAAAGGAATATTCAATCAGCGGAATGAGCTGCGCCGCCTGCTCCGCCTCGGTTGAACGCGCCGTTCGCCGCATTTCCGGAGTTGACGCTGCAAGCGTCAATCTTTCAACAGAAAAACTTTTTGTACGAAGTGCAAATGACCTTTCCGATGAAATTTTTGCCGCCGTGCAAGTCGGGTTCGGCATTGCTCCGGTCGTTTCGGCGAAGAAGCAATCCGCTATCGACGCCGAGCGGCGTCGGCTTGACATCAAAAAAAGACGCAGCAACCTTATCCTTGCCGCAGTGTTTGCAATTCCGCTCTTTTATATTTCAATGGGGCACATGGTAGGCTTCCTGTCCCCGCGTTCATCACCGAACCGCGGGCTTCGCCGTTACGCAGATGATTCTGCTGCTGCCCGTGCTTTTTGCCGGCAGAGCATTCTATGTGCGCGGAATCAAGGCGATATTCGGACTGCACCCGAATATGGATTCGCTTATTGCCGTCGGCACAATTGCATCAATTGCCTATTCCGTTTACTCAACCGTACTGATATTCAAAGGACAGCATCATATGATGCATGAAGGGCTGTATTTCGAATCCGCCGGCGTTATCATCACTCTCGTCATGTTGGGCAAATACCTCGAACAGCGTGCAAAATCACGCACGGGCGATGCCATTGCAAAGCTCATCGGGCTTGCACCGGACACCGCATGTGTTGTTGCAAAAGACGGAAGCGAAAAGCAGGTTGACGTTGATGAGCTTGTTGTGGGTGAGATCATCCGCGTTCGCCCCGGTGAGCGCATCCCCGTTGACGGCGAAATAATCGACGGCACAACAAGTGTCGATGAATCCATGCTCAGCGGCGAAAGCATTCCCGTCGATAAACAGCCCGGGGACGAGGTCATCGGCGCAGCGTCAACCTCAGCGGCAGTTTCACATACAAAACGCGCCGCGTCGGCGATGATACCGTTCTTTCCGGCATGGTTCGCATGGTTGAGCAGGCGCAGGGCAGTAAAGCTCCCATTGCCGGGCTTGCAGACAAAATCAGCGGCATATTTGTGCCCGCTGTCGGCGCAATTGCACTCGTAAGCGCAGTCATTTGGCTGCTTGCAGGGCAAAGTTTCGGCATTGCGCTTAAAATTTTCGTTTCAGTGCTTGTTATCGCCTGCCCCTGCGCACTCGGCTTGCAACTCCGACGGCTATCATGGTCGGCATGGGGCGCGGCGCATCACTCGGCATTTTTATCAAAAACGGTGAAGCTCTTGAACATGCCTGCAAAATTGACACGATTATTCTTGATAAAACAGGCACAATCACAGAGGGCGCCCGGTTGTTGAAAAAGTTATTCCGCACGGCATTGACGAAAAAGAGTTTCTGCACCTTTTTGCATGCGGTGAGGCCTCCAGCGAACACCCGCTTGCGCGGGCAGTCACGGACTATGCTTCTGAAAAAAGTATTCCGTTCTCCGCACCGAAGGAATTCGAAGCCCTTGCGGGACGCGGTGCGAAAGCGATCGTCGACGGCAAAAGCATTCTTATCGGGAACGAACGACTTTTTCCGAAACGGAAATCGAATACGATAAAGCCGCACTCGACGAGCTTACTTTGTCCGGCTGCACACCGCTGATGCTTGCCGTTGACGGCATGTACCGTGGAATAATCGGCGTTGCGGATGCAATAAAGCCTTCCTCCGCAAAAGCGGTCCGGACACTTAAAGCACACGGCATCGATGTTTGGCTCGTCACCGGAGACAATGCGCACACGGCCGAAAGCGTTGCAAAGCAAGTCGGCATAGAGCACGTGAAGAGCGGCTGTCTCCCCTCCGACAAAAACGACTGCATTGCAGAACTTCAAAAACAAGGACACCTCGTTGCAATGGTCGGAGACGGCATAAATGATGCTGCCGCGCTCGCGCTCTCCGACGTCGGCATTGCAATCGGCACCGGCACGGACGTTGCTGCCGCAAGTGCGGATATTGTGCTTGCAAAAGGTGAACTCACCGGAATCAGCGATGCACTTCTGCTCTCCCGCACAACGCTCAGAATCATTAAGGAAAACCTTTTCTGGGCATTCGCTTACAATTGTCTTGGCATTCCCGTTGCGGCGGGTTTGCTGTATGCATTCGGCGGACCGCTGCTTAACCCCATGCTTGCTGCACTTGCAATGAGCCTCAGCTCAGTTACGGTGCTTACAAATGCATTGCGGCTGAAGCGGGCAAAACTGAAGTAGTTTTTTCTCCGTTTTCGCCGAATGCGCAGGCAACACAATAATATTGTGTTTTCGGTATAAAATTGGTATAATATGCTTGGAACAAAATCATGGAGGTTACGGCTTGATAAACAAGAGCATTTCAGAGGCCGTTCTTGAGGCTGCACTCAGGACGGGCGGGGATTTTTCTGAACTTTACATGCAGGATACCGAATTCAACACGGTAAAAATGGTTGACGGAGCAGTTGACAATGCAAGCTATGAGCGCAAAGCCGGCGCAGGCGTGCGTGTCCTCAAAGGCACGCGCAGCGCATATGCATACACTGCGAACACAAGCGAAAGCGCTTAATTGCAGCTGCAAAGGCGGCGGCATCCGCACTTAACGAAGCAAAGGAATTCGAAGCTAAATCCGTCTGCGTTGAACGCATCGGCGGATACGAGCAAAAAATACCTTTTTCAACCATAAAAAATGCAGATAGAATCGCGCTTTTGCGCAGCGGCACAGCAGCAGCAAAGGCCCATTCAAACGAAGTCACTCAGGTCGTTGCGGCGTATATGGATTGCGACCATCGCATTGCGGTCTGCAACAGCGATGGCGTTTATGCCGAGGATCGTCGGCCGCGAACAAGGCTGATGATTCAATCGGTTGCAATGGCAAACGGCGAAGCGCAAACAGGTTATGAAGGCCCCGGGCTTGGAAAAGGATTCGAAGCTTATCAGCAAATCGACCCGGAAACCGTCGGCAAAGAAGCTTCACGTATTGCGATAACAATGCTTCACGCACCCGAATGCCCGGCAGGAATGGTTCCCGTTGTTATCGACGGGGGCTTTGGCGGTGTTATTCTGCATGAAGCTTGCGTGCATGGGCTTGAAGCCACCAGCGTCGGCCGCGGGAATTCTGTTTTCTGCAACAAACTCGGTCAAAAATCGCAAGCGATATCGTGACGGCGGTTGACGACGGGACGATGCCCGGCGAATGGGGCAGCATGTGCTTTGACGATGAGGGACATCCCGCTCAGCGCAACGTTCTTATTGAAAACGGAGTCCTCAAGAGCTACCTTGTTGACATACTCGGTTCACGCCTTATGAACCACCCTGTCACCGGCAGCGGCAGACGACAGGATTATACATATGCCCCCACTTCCCGCATGACCAACACTTTCTTTGCTGAAGGCACTGACGATGAAGAGGCCATGCTTGCAACCATGGGCGACGGTTTGTTCGCCGCAAAGATGGGCGGCGGCTCCGTGAACCCTCTCACCGGTGAATTCAATTTCGCCGTTCTTGAAGGTTACTGGGTTAAAAACGGCAAGATTCTTTGCCCTGTCCGCGGTGCAACGCTCATCGGCAAGGGCGCGGACGTCTTATGAAAATCGACCGCATCGGCAGAAGGATGTGGATGGGTCAGGGCATGTGCGGCTCATCATCCGGCAGCGTTCCGACAAATGTCGGCCAGCCGCGCATTCGCGTAAGTGAAATCACTGTCGGCGGCAAAGGAGGCGCGCTGTAATGACTTTTGAATCCTTTAAAGAAGCCTGCTTTAAGGCTGCACTTGAAAAAGGCTGTGAAGCCGCTGAAGTTTTTTTCCGTGAAGATGAGTCCTTTTCGGTTAATGTGCTGAATTCCGAAATCAGCAAATACACCTCCGCACACGCTTACGGACTCAATCTGCGTGTCGTTTTCGGCGGCAAAACGGGTTATGCCTACACCGAAGTTTTCGACAACGCCGATGCTCTTGTTGAAAGTGCAATCGACAATGCTCGTGTTATTGAAAACAATGATGAAAACCCCATGCAGAGCAAATGCGAGTATCCGACAATAAATCAAAAGCAGAACCTGTGGCGGACATGAGCGAAAGCAAAAAAATCGAGCTTGCATTGAGACTTGAACGCGATACTCTCGATTTTGACGACCGAGTAAACCGTGTTGCTTACTGTGCGGTTGAAACGGGTGTTGAGACCACGCGCATCCATAACACGTACGGACTTTGTGCCGATAAGGAAAACAAATACTCCGTTGCTGTCATCGAACCGATTTTGCGCATCGGTGAAGACGAGCGCGAAAGTTTTGCTTTCAAATTCGGCTCAGGCATGTTGGATTGCGGGGACATTATCAAAGAGAGTGTCGACAATGCACTGATGCAGTTCCATGCTTCTGCCGTTGATTCCGGTGAATATCGTGTCCTTCTGCGCAGCGATGCAGCAACGGATCTGCTTTCCGCTTTTTCGAGCATGTTCTCCGCAGACAGCGTTCAAAAGGGACTTTCCCTGTTGAAAGACAAACTCGGCGAGCGCATAGCAAATCCCTGCATTTCAATCATTGACGATCCGTTCGAGGAGGATAATCCCCGCGCATTCGATGCCGAAGGAACACCTTCCGTAAAAACTGTTGTTGTTGAAGACGGCATACTTAAGAGCTTTCTTCACAATCTTAAAACCGCACGAAAGGCGGGTGTTGCCTCCACCTCCAACGCCGGACGCGCCGGTGTCGCCTCTCCTGTCGGAGTTTCTCCCAGCAACTTTTTCATTGCAAAAGGCGAAAAGAGCTATGATACGCTTGTTTCCGAACTTGACAGCGGAATTGTCGTTACCGAACTCGGCGCCTTCACAGCGGACTCGATCCCGTCAGCGGCGATTTTTCGTTGATTGCAAAAGGACTGCTTGTTGAACAGGGCAGCGTCATCCGTTCCGTTGACCAGATTACCTGTGCCGGCAATTTTCTCTCGCTTATGAATTCCGTTATCGCCGCAGGCAGCGACCTGCGTTTCGGCTTTCCCGGCGGCGGCAGAGTCGGCTCTCCGAGTCTCCTTGTTGAAAAGCTTATGATTTCAGGTAAATAATCGAACCTTTCTTCGACTGTATCAAAATGCCCCGAACCCGCGCAAATGCGGGAACGGGGCTGTTTAAATTGGCGCTATACCAAATATGGGGATCAAGAGTTGAGGCAAAACTCTCCGAATTGATGAAGAATACGGCGTAGAAAACCAAACTCATCAAAGAGGACTTTATACCTCAACAAGATTATACCGCAAGACTGCTCGGCATGTAAGTCGTGAACGTGCTCACCACCGTTTTCCGGCAATGGCTGCATCCAACTTGTTTCTGATGATGCATTTCGGAGCAGAGTTTTCGGAAACCGCCTCTGTCTGCATTCGAAGCGGATTACCTGCATTGAAACCATACGCACGATTGTTTTTGCCGGTCAATTCACGTGAAGAAACTTCCAGCAAAGCTTTCCTTGTTAACTTAGCTTAAGTTAACAAGGAATTACAGCAACCGAACCGTTGCGTCCGATTGCCCTGCAGCAATCAACATATACTTCAATGAACGCATATCCGCCGCGCAAGGCTAAGGACCGAGCCTTTTCCAATCCGCCCGGAAGGCTTTCCCGCCCGGATAGTGTTCAATTATTTGTCCGGTAACATCGAGGGTATGAACTTCATATGGTTTGCCAAGGTAACAAATTGATACAATACCAAGCATAATTACGTTGATTTCCACTTCAGGAAATTCATTATGAATGGCGTCAATAATTCTTTTAACTTTTTGTTGATTTTGTACATGGCCACCGATATCTAACTCGCACATTGTCTGTATATAATCTTTAGAACGCTTTTGCGCAGATATCTATCCAATTCCATTTTATTCATCTGCTGAGTTTGCAACTTTTGCTGCTGAATCGGAGCAGTACTCAATGTTGTTCCCGTCAGATTCCGGGTTTCAGGTCGTGTCAGTAATGGCTTTGGCATTTTGTTACCTCCTCATTTTCTTTTTGTTTATTCCGCTTATATGTTTATATTTTTGCACTCTTAAGAATAAGAATTAAACCGATAATTATGACGCAAGCAGCGCAAACGCAGCCAATATCATTGATAAGTTGGATAGGCTGTTCGAAATGCTTTCAAAGTTATTTTCTAAAACCCAAATGCCAAAGACATAAATAATTGCCTTCAGAAAGGATGCCCTCAGGATACCGGCAACGCTGCTTTCGAAAACAGCAGCAATGCTCCGACAAGTCCAACTCGCGCAACACGGTTTGCATTAAGCTGAGATATAACTAAGAATGGTATCGTTCCCATTGAGAGCAATGCGATGATACTGCCGACAACAGCAACAATCCAGTTATACGTATCCGTTTTCTTAATAACATAATTGAGCAGCAATAATGCGGCAAGAGCAACAACCATTCCGATAAGGTTTTTACCATGAATGTCCTTATCTTGAGCCCGCTTTCTGCAGTTTGACGCGCTCTATACGGCAGTATTTTCGTAATGATTTCAATCAACGCTGAAAGAATTACTGTATCCATAAATGCAATTGCAGCGGACGATGGGCTTTCCGAGAAAGCATTTTTCAGGGAGCCGTAATCAGTTATTAAACCGCAGAAAGGTATTTCTCCACATATTCCTTCAAAGAAGGCTGCAAGTTCAGAAGCAGAGCTCACGCTTAATACCAGGAGAGTGAAAACGAAAAGCAAAATGATTGCGGCTGCAACATTGTTGCTGACGTCTTTAATCTCATTCGTATAGATTCTCCCTATAAAGCCGGCAGCAACCATCGAAAATCCAATTAAAAACAGTAGAGCAATTATTGAATACATACATGCCTCTTAGATTAAATACATGTTATTATTTCATTTTAGAATATATTGTAAATCACGAGTTACTTATACGCAATTTTATATGCAGTTTTTCAAGCGAGCCATTAAGCAACTCCATCAAAACATTCCGTTGTTTCGGAATGAGCCATGCACATAAGAAATTGCAAGAACTCTATACTGTTTAAAAGCAATCCTTATTATCAACAGATTGTTGCGGACACGAATACTGCATTGACTCAACTGACTTCGTGTCTGCATGGTATTAATGCTCAAACCAACACTTTACGCATCTTAGGTCCATTGTTTTTCCGCAAAAGTCCTTCTTCACCGATCGGCTTTCCGGAAGCGGGAACAGCCCGCTCTCTTCCCCAGTCTCGTATGGCTTCAATCCTTTCCGGACTTGTTTGTGACAACGGAATAACATTGTTAAATGCTGTAACCATGTTTTCTTCACTAAGAATAAAACTACCGTTTGCCTTTGAACGATAAGTTAATTCTCTTACGGTAGACTCCAGATCAGCGCCTGTAAACCCTTCGGTGAGTCTAACTATTTTATCTGCAAACGAACCCGTAAAGGCAAGTTTCAAATATTTACTCATATACAGTGAGAGAATATCGCGACGTTCATCTGCTGTTGGCAAATCAATGAAGAACAACTCATCAAATCTCCCTCTGCGCAAAAGCTCGGAGGGGAGCATTGAAACATCGTTTGCGGTTGCAACAACAAACACTTGTTTTTTGCATTCCTGCAGCCAGAATAAAAACTGTCCGACCATGCGAGTAGACACACCGCCGTCATTTGAACCTCCTGCACCCGCTAACGCCTTTT
>ENA-OQEN01000317-OQEN01000317.1-human-gut-metagenome-genome-assembly--contig:-NODE-317-length-21168-cov-2.730621_pt1 | contig 21168 bp, 29 predicted proteins | sample MGYA00242791_ERZ504627 | MGnify/ENA primary metagenome ERZ504627 (study PRJEB26092, sample SAMD00036316) | human gut metagenome | host: Homo sapiens | study: EMG produced TPA metagenomics assembly of... | reverse complement strand
CAACGGCCTTGCCGCCGCCCTCTGCCTCGGCGCCGCCGGCGTCGCGATGGGCACCCGCTTCGTCAACAGCACGGAGTGCCCCATCAGCCACAACCACCAGCAGTGGATAATCGACCACACCGAGAAGGACACCGTCCTCGCCCAGCGCGTTGTCGGCAGCATGATGCGCATAACCAAAAACAACGCCGCCATGCTCGCCAACGAGATCGAAGACCGCGGCCTGAAGGCCGGCTATACCCCCGAGCAGATCCTCAAGGAGCAGTTCCCTGTCATCAGCGGCTCCCTGACCAGGGCAGCCTTCATCTCCGGCGACGTCGCAGCGCCACCTTCTGCACCTCCATGGGCATGGGACTTATCCACGACGTAAAGCCCGTCAAAGAGATAATCGACGACATGGTCAGGGAAGCCTATGAGACGCTTTCCGCCATAAAGGACTGCTACAAGAACTGAAACACACGTAGGATACGGCCTGCCGCGCTCACCGCGGCAGGCCCGCGCGGGCTGACCCATTTTCTCACAGGAGATGCTTCACGATGACACAAGAAACTATCAGCAAATTGAGGCAGATCTCCGGCCTTGCCGTCCTTACGGGCGAACAGATAGGCGCCGATTTCTGCCATGACGAACTGCCGGGCTCTGAAAGCTATGCCCCGGAGGCCGTCTGTGAAGCGTCAAGCACACAGCAGGTCTCCGAGCTCCTCAGAATTTGCGGCTGCGACGGCGTGCCGGTCACGGTGCGTGGCGCGGGCACAGGCCGTGCCGGCGGCTCCGTACCGGTAAAGGGCGGGGTAGTGCTCTCGCTCAGGGGAATGGACCGGATCATTGCCGTTGACGAGGCGGCACGCACGATGACACTGCAGCCGGGCGTCCTGCTCCAGGACGTGAAGGCCGAGGCGGAGAGGCACGGGCTGTGCTATCCGCCCGACCCGGGCGAGAAGACCGCTACCATAGGCGGCAACGTATCCACCAACGCTTCCGGCCCCTGCGCCGGCAAATACGGCCGCACCGCCGACTATGTTGCAGACGCCGAAATAGTTTTGGCCGACGGGACGGTCACGACCTTGGGCGCCGACGAGGGCAACCGGGCGGTCGTGGGCAGCGAGGGCGTGCTGGCCGTGGTCACGGAGGTCACGCTCAGGCTGATCGAAGCCCCGGGCGCAAGCGTCATGCTCCTGCTCCCATTTGCAGAGAGCGGGGCCGCCCTCGCGGCCGCGGCAAAGATCGCTGCCTCCGATTTCGAGCCGGCTGTCCTGGAATATATGGACGGCGCGCTGGTTGAGTTCTCCGGCAAGGTCACAGGCAACCCCGTATTCCCCACCGAGGCGGACGGGACGCCGGTAGAGGCCACCCTCATGCTCACGCTGGAGGGCGCGGACGAGGACGCCGTGGAGAGCCGCATGGAAGAGTTTGCCGAATTTGCCGAGGAGCTGGAGTGCCTGGACATCCTGGTGGGCGACAGCCTCAGCATGAAACGCGACTTCTGGGCCGCCCATGACGCCTTTCACACCTCCATGGAGGCGGCAAAGTCCGAGGCGGAGGTGAATGTCACCCTGCCTCCGGAACGCCTGAGCGATATCCTGCTTACGCGAAGAGCCTCGGAGAGCAGGGCGGATATCAGGTGATGGCCTATGCCCATGTCGAAAGCGGCGGCGTCCACATCCACGCCGTTTCCGAGCGGCCGAAGGCCGAGTTCAAAGAGGCCGCGGAGCCTTTTGCGACGCGGTCCGCACCCGCTGCGCTCAGCTTGGCGGCGACGCGGCCGGCGAATACGGCGTGGCTACGCCAACCTCAAATATTTCAAGGGCAGCGCCCGCCACGCCGGGCTCAGCGAGGCCAAAGCCAGGCTTGATCCGGCCGGCATCCTCAACCCCGGAAAGGTGGTGGAGGGATGCTGAGGCTCCTCTGCTGCGTAAAGCAGGTCCCGGACATAGACCAGCTGCGTATGGACCCTGAGACCGGCAGCCTGATCCGGGCGGGGGTCCCCTCGATAATGAACCCGCAGGACGCCAACGCTCTCTCAGCCGCGCTCAAGGTCAGAGAGACCTGGGGCGGCGAGCTCACGGTCGTGACCATGGGCCCTCCGGCGCGGAGACGGTACTGCGAGAGTGCCTGGCGGTGGGGGCGGACCGCGCTGTCCTCGTCACCGACAGGGCTTTCGGCAGCGCCGACACGCTCGCCACCAGCTACACCATCCGCGCCGCCGCAAGCACGCTGGGGGACTTCGACATGATCTTCTGCGGCAAGGAATCCCTGGATGGAGCGACGGGACAGATGGGCGCGCAGCTGGCCCAGCGCTTTGACTGCGCGCTGGTCAGCTCGGCCCTGCTCATAAAAGAGGTGGATGAACAGGCGCGCACCGCCGTCGCGGACAGACGGCTTGAAACCGGCGTAGAGACTCTTGAAGTCAGGCTTCCCGCCCTTTTCACCGTCGAGAAACCCAATTACCCCACCCGTATCCCCAGCCTAAAGGGCAAGCTGGCCGCGAAGAAAGCGGCGGTTACGGTCATCACGTCCCAGGACATCCCCGGCCTGGACACGTCCCGTATCGGGGACCCCGGCTCGCCGACGAAGGTCCCGCGCATGTTCCCGCCGCTGCTTCCGGAGCCAGGCGTCATCATTGACGAAGGCAGCGCCGAAGCCTCGGCCGCCAGGCTGCTCCGGATAATCGCAGAGCAAAGGAGTTAGTTCTATGAACAAAGCCGCTTATAAAGACATGTGGGTGCATGTGGAGCACGACGGGAAAACCGTCAGCCCCGTGTCGTTTGAGCTGTGCTGCGAGGCGCGCAGGCTCTGCGACAGTTCGGGGGACGCCCTTGCCGCAGTCGTGGCGGGCGAGCTGGCGGAACCCGAACTCGAAAAGCTGCGCGGCTGCGGTATCGACAAGCTGATACTTGTGTCGGGCAAGGGCTACGACAGGTACAGCACCGAGGCATACTCGAACCTGTATGTCGAGCTCTGCAAAAAATACCGCCCCTCGGCGGTGTTCGTCGGCGCCACGGTGAACGGCCGGGACTTTGCGCCCCACTTTGCCGCGCGCCTGGAGACCGGCTGCACCAGCGACGCGACTGTGCTCGTGTACAACGAGGAGACCGGAGACATCGAGTTCATAGAGCCCGCCGCGGGCGGCAGGATAATGGCCGTCATAACCATACCCTCCATGAGGCCGCAGGTGGGGACCATACGCCCCGGCACCTTCAAATATGCGCCGTCCGGGCGAAGGGAGCGGGTCGAGGTCATAAGGGAGGAGTTCTCGGCCCCGCCGCAGGACATACGCACGAGACTTCTGGCCTTTGCGGCCGACGAGCACGACCCGGAGCTGGATATATCCTCCGCAGAGAGGGTGATCTGCGTCGGTGACGGGCTGAAGGACGAGAGCCTGCCGAAATACCGGCGGCTGGCCAAGCTGCTCGGCGCAAAGCTGGGAGGCACGCGCCCGGTCATAGACAGGGAGCTCTTGCCCTACAGGCTCCAGATCGGCCAGTCCGGCGTCATGGTCAAGCCCAAGCTCTATATCTGCTTCGGGGTCTCCGGCGCCGTGAACCATGTCACCGGTGTGGACGCGGAGCTGTTCATTGCCGTGAACAAAGACGCCGGCGCGCCTATTTTCAACTACTGCGACTACGGCGTCGTAGGAGACATGGACGAATTCTGCGACGCCATGCTCGCGGCCCTTGAAGGCACAGAGCCGGTTACACATTGACGCTTGGCCTGAACCCACAGACAGGAAGGAAGGTATTCATGCTGGATTTTGAAATCTTCAACGAAAAGGACTTTTCGCTCCTCAAAGGGATGGACCCGTTTAAATCCATCGCCGTGCCACGACCCATAGCCTGGATATCCACCGTGAGCAAGGATGGCATTGACAACCTGGCTCCGTTCAGCCAGTTCACGAACGTAGGCTTCAATCACCCCCATGTGCTGTTCGCGGCCCAGCTCAACGCCGAGGGCAAAAAGAAGGACACCGTCGTCAACGCTGAGGAGACGGGCAGCTTCGTCCACAATATGGTCACCTATGACCTGCGCGAGGCGATGAACGTCACCTCGCTGAGCTATGCCGCCGACGTGACGAATTTGAGAAGGCGGGGCTCACAAAAGAGGAGAGCAGCATCGTCAAGGCCAAGAGAGTCAAGGAATCCCCGATACAGCTGGAGTGCCAGTATGTCACAACAGTCGTGCTGCCCGGCGCCGACTGGAAGAGCGGCTCCCACCTTGTCATAGGCCGAGTAGTGTGTATTCATGTCGATGAAAACTATGTGCTTCCGAACGGAAAGCTCGACATACTCAAGCTCCGGCCGCTTGCCAGACTGGGCTACGCGGACTACACCTCCGTTACCGACGTCTGGGAGATGCGCCCGCAGAGCATGATGAACAATCCTATTCCCGGCGGTTACAGCTACATGAGCCCCGAATCTCTCAAGCTTGAGGCGACGCACAAGGACTGATGAAAACACAGGCAGGCCAAAATATTCAGGAGGAAAAGCCATGCATTATGACGCAAAACTCAACGATCACGGGCTGAGTTCAGACCCCTTCAAAGCCTGCGTGGGTCCCCGCCCCATCGCATGGATATCCACCGTCAGTCCCGACGGCAGGGACAACCTGGCTCCGTTCAGCCAGTTCAACAATCTCAGCTTTGACCCGCCGATGGTGATGATATCCTTCCAGCACGGCGGCACGGAGGAAAACTCTACCCGCAAGGACACCCTCAACAACATAGAGGAGACCGGATTCTTCGTCTACAACATTGTCCCTACGCGCTGAGGGAACAGATGAACATCACCGCAATACCCACCAAAAACCTGGACGAGTTTGAGGCTGCGGGCCTGACCAAGGCCGACTGCATCCAGGTGCCCTGCAAACGTGTGGCCGAGTCCCCCATTCAGTTTGAATGTGAGTATTTCCAGACCATACACATCCCCAGCCGCTCCAAGCGCGGGGTCATCGACATGGTGCTGGGCAGGGTGCTGGAGGTACACATAGCCGATGAAGTCCTCACCCCGGACGGGAAGATCGACTTCTCAAAATAAAGCCCCTGGGGCGATGGGCTACTTTGACTACACCTATGTCAACGAGGTGTTCACCATGCCCATCCAGGCCTTAGCGTAAAGCAGATGGAGTCCTTCAGCGGCGAGCACAAGGGAAAGTGAGCGCTGAGCTCTCCACTGTATCTACATTGAATTGGAGGAAAATATCATGGCAAATTATAAACCGCTGGCCGGCGTCAAGGTCATCGAGCTCTCTTTCATGATGGCTGGCCCCTCCTGCTGCCGCTACCTCGCGGACTGGGCGCGACGTCATAAAGGTCGAAAAGAAGTCCGGAGACACCTTCCGCTTCTATCCGCCCACCATGGGTATGCCTGCGACCCAGGACTGCAACCCGCTCTACGACGACCTGAACGCCGGAAAGCGCTGCATCTCCCTCGACATAACCAAGCCCGAGGCATGGAGGCCCTGCACAAGCTCCTTGCCACGGCCGACGTCTTCGTGACGAACAACCGCCAGAAGGCACTGGACAAGAACGGCCTCGACTACGACACGCTCAAGGAGAAGTATCCCGGCCTCATCATGCCCAGGTCACCTCCTACGGCCGCAAGGGCCCCCGGCGCAACGACCCCGGCCAGGACACCATCTCCTTCTGGGTCAGCTCCGGCTTCAATGCAGACATGATGATCGAGACCGACAACAGCTACCCCGTTTTCGGCTCGAACGGGACCGGCGACTTCATCACCGGCCTCGGCCTCGCCTACGCCGTAGTCTGCGCGCTCTACAAGAAGAAAGAGACCGGCCTGGGCGATTACGTCGAAAACTCTCTCTACGGCATGGGCCTGTGGTGCACCAGCAACTACAACATCGGCTGCCTGCCTCAGTACAAGTGGAAGATGCCCCGCAGGCGCGACACCTGCACTCCCGGCAGCGCCCCCTTCAAGTGCAAGGACGGCAACTGGATAATGTGCGCCGTCGTAAACATCGAGGCCCAGTGGGCCGGCTTTGCCAACGCGATAGGCAAGCCCGAGTGGGCTCACCATGAGTCTACGGCACGACCAAGGGCCAGAGCGACTTCAAGGTCCGTGCGTACCTCATGCAGGAATGCGAGAGCATCTTCGCCTCCAAGACCGCGGCCGAATGGGACAAGATATTCACCGACCTCGACCTGACGCACGACATAATGGCCCATTACGGCGATTTCGTAAAGAACGAGCAGGCCTTTGCAAACGAATACGCCTTTGACGTGACATATCCCAACGGACACAAGACCACCCTCATTCGTCCTTCCATGACGAGCGAAAAGATGGGCGTTCCTGAGTTCGTGCGCGGCCCGATGACCGGCGAGCAGACAGAAAGCATCCTCGCCGAGCTGGGCTATACCCCCGAGGAGATCCGAGAGATGGAGAGCTCTGGCGCCGCTTATCAGATCAGCCTCTGAGCCTAATGCGCCTTAGCCGCTGCCCTGCATTCAACCCGGCAAGCTCCAAGCAGATACACGGCGGAAGACCCTGTATTTCACCGTTTCCATGACAAAACGGCCCCGGGGCTGTCCTCGAAAGGACGGCTCCGGGCCGTTTGTTATTTTGGGGAGAGGATGAGCAGACTGTGCGGTCACGCGAGGGCCTTGAACAGCTCGCGGCAGGCGGGATAGATCTTTGAAAAGCGCGCGTATCTCTCGTCATAAAGGCCTGTGAGCTCCTCCTCCGGCTCTATGACGCCGCTCGTGCGGACGAAGCGCCCCGAGAGCTCCCGCACGGAGCCGAGGCCACAGCCGGACATCGCCAGTATGGCGGCGCCGTAGCCGGGGCCCTGTTCAGTGGAAGGCACCTCAAGGCTCAGCTTAGTGACATTTGCGATTATCCTCGTCCAGAGCCTGGATCTGCTGCCTCCGCCGCATATGGTGGAGCGGCTTATGCTGTTCCCGGCCGCCCTCGCTATCTCCAGGCTGTCCCTGATCGCAAACGCCACGCCCTCCAGGACGGCCAGCAGCATGTCCTCGCGGCGGTTTCCCATGTTCAGCCCTATGAAGGTGCCGCGGGCGTCGGTGTCGTTTATCGGGTTCCTTTCCCCCATGAGATAGGGCAGGAAAAACACGTTGTTCCGCCCGAGACGGCCGGCATCTATCCTCCGCTGCTCCCCCTGGTAGTCAGATGAATTCAGGATGTTCTCCATCCACCACTTGTTGCAGGAGGCGGCGGAAAGCATGCAGCTCATGAGGTGCCAGCCGCCGTCGGCGTGCGCGAAGGCGTGCAGGGCGTTCCCCGGGTCGCGGCAAAATGTGTCCGAGCTGATGAAGATCGTCCCGGAAGTGCCGAGCGAGATGTTGCATTTTCCGCGGCCGACCGTGCCGGTGCCGATGGCTGCGGCGGCATTGTCCCCGGCTCCGGCGACGACCTTGACCCCCTGCGGCAGGCCCAGCCGCTCCGCCAGCTCCGGCAGCACTGAGCCTATGACCTCTCCGCTCTCAAAAAGCCGGGGCATCTGAGCTTCAGATACGCCGCAGAGCTCCAGCATCGGACGGCTCCAGCAGCGGCGCTCCACATCATAGAGCAGCGTGCCTGAGGCATCCGAGGCTCGCAGGCGTGTACACCCGTGAGGCGGTAGTTTATATAGTCCTTGGGCAGCATGATTTTCTCTATCCTGCTGAAGTTCTCCGGCTCGTTGTTCCTCAGCCAGAGGAGCTTGGGCGCGGTGAAGCCCGCGAAGGCGATGTTGGCCGTGTGCTGTGAAAGCGTCTGACGGCCGACTGCGCCGTTCAGGTAGTCCACCTCGCACTCGTGCGGCCGTCGTTCCAGAGTATCGCGGGGCGCACGACCTGCCTCGCGAGTCCAGGCATACCAGCCCATGCATCTGGCCGGCAACGCTATCCCATCCAGCCCGGACGCGTCAAACCCGCGCAGGAGCTCCGGTATTCCGCCGCAGACGGCCGCGAACCAGTCCTCAGGCTCCTGCTCGCTCCACCCGGGCCTGGGAAAATAGAGCGGGTATTCCCTTGATACGGAGTTGAGGACCCGGCCTTCCTCGTCTACAAGCAGCAGCTTGCAGGACGAGGTGCCGAGGTCTATTCCAATATAAAGCATGCGTTTCCTCCTAAAGCTCCGGCGCCGCGGCTCAGAAAATGCGGTCCTTGTCGGGATCGATCTCCCTTATGACCCTGCACGGCACCCCATAGGCCAGCGAATTCGGCGGAATGTCCCGCGTGACGACGCTGCCCGCGCCTATGACGCTGTTGCGGCCGATGGTGACGCCTGCGCATACGGTGACCCCGGAGGCTATCCAGACGTTATCCTCTATGACGATGGGCTTTGCATATTCGTAGAGGCGCCGCCGGCCGTCGGCGCGACCTGGAAATTCCGCTCCTCCGCAATGAGGGAATGCATCGGCGTCGCCAGGGTGACGTTCGCGCCGATGAGCACGTGGTTGCCTATGCTCACCTCGGCGCAGTCCAGCACCGTGAAGTTGAAGTTGGCACTGAACTCGTCGCCTATGCGGGTGTTGACGCCGTAGTCGAAGCTCACGTTCAGGAAAAATGCGTTTTTTCCGGCAGAGGCCAGCAGCCCGTCGAGCAGCTTCCGCCTTCCCTCCGTGTCGGATGCGCTGAGGCTGTTGAACTCGCGCACCGCCTGACGGCACTTTTCCCTCAGCTCGCAGAGCTCCTCGTCGTATGCGTCGTAGAGCTCGCCCCGGAGCATTTTTTCTCTTTCGGTCATGGTTACCTCCGGACTATTTGAAGTCAAAGACCAGCTCCGAGGTAAATCACCCGGATTCCAGCGTTATCAGGTCTTCCTGGGCCTCAAGCGCCTCCACGACGTCCTGACGCGCCGGGAGCGAGGTCATGGGCTCGACACACAAAAACGGAGCCTCAGTCTTCGGGGTGTGCCAGATGCTGAGATAGCGCATGTCCGGGTAACGTATCGTCACGCTGTGCTCAGAGCCGGGAGCGGACAGCACGGCTTCGCCGCCGGTCATGTCCAGGATGAGGGCGTCGTTATCGAACATGGAATGGGAAAGCGGAAGGGTCTTGCCGTCCCCCAGGGTGAGCCTGCTGCTGTCGCCGGTCCTGAAACAGAATTCCGTCATGCCGACCTGCATGGGCAGGGCGCGCGCGGGAAAGCCAGCCCGTAGTCCCCGAGACGCGGCCCTCCTCCAGTGGGAGGTTGAAGCCGGGGTGGAGGCCCAGGCCGAAATACATGGCTCGGAGCTCAGGTTCTCAACTGTGTGTTTCAGCCTGAGGGAGGAGCCCTCAAGACTGTAGACGGCGGTGAGCACAAAATCCCGGGGATACATCCGCCTCGTCTCCTCGCAGGAGCGCAGGCTGAAAACGGCCTCGCTTTCCGAGACGACGCGGCAGTCGAACTCCAACCCGGCGGCGAAGCCGTGCAGGGGCATCTGGTAAAGCTCGCCGTCAAGGCGGCAGACGCCGCCCGTGGAGCGCCCCACGTAGGGGAAAATGTGTATCGCCCTGTGCGGATAGTACTCGGGGCCGCCCTGCCAGAGATACTCGAAGTCCGTACGCGAACACCTTTTCACGGACAGCAGCTCCGCGCCCAGGGAGCTTATCCCGACGCGCAGCTCATCGCTGCAAAGCCATGCTTCCATCGCCGTCAGTCCTCCGCGGGGGGATACTCGTTGCAGAGCAGCCGGTACGGGGGCTCGTCCTCCTCGATTTTGGGGAAGCGGCCGTATTCCTCGTAAAAGCGGTTGTCGGCGTTGTCGTTGTTGCACATGGAGATCTCACCGAGCAGCACAGGCCCGGTGCCGGTTCTACGGAAAAGCTGTGGTAGAGATACTGCTGTACCGTTATACTGCTTCCCGGGACCAGACGTATGCCCGTCCCCGCCGGGACGGTGTATGTATGCCCGTCGCACGTCACCTTGACGTCTTCATCTGAAAGCCCGCCGTCCGGCGTGGAGTTGTACACCGTGATGATGACGTTGCCACCGCCGCGGTTTATGATGTCCTCCATCTTGTAGAAGTGGAAATGCAGGGGGAAGGACTGAGACTCGTACATCATGAGCAGCTTTTCCGCATAGGGCTTCGGGTACCGCTCCCTGTCCTCCCAGCTGCCGTTCCTCAGCGTTATGAGCGAAAAACCCAGCTCTGTGAACCTGTCCTCGCCGACGTCGTGATGTCCCAGCCGAGGGCATTGTCCCTCACCTCGTCGTATTCATGTCCCAGGGATTTCCATTTTTCGGGAGCGAAGCCGCAGAATTCAGGCAGAGAGAATTTGTACTCGCCCAGCATTTGCTCCATATCCCTTATAGCCTTATTGATCTCTGACCTTTTCAATGTGTGTTTCCTCCGTTAAAACGCCTCTCCCACGAGATATTGAAGATTTGCGGGCAGCTTGTTAAGAATACGGACCTCCTTGCCGAACTTGCCGGCGGTCTTCTCTATGACGATGTAATCCAGGCCGGCGATGGCCTCCTGGTCCCAGCTGTCGTAGTAGCCTTCAGCCCACGTCGAGCATGAGGACCATGGTGTCCGCGCAGTCCTCGTCGAAGTCGCAGGCCAGGGCGCCGTAGAACTCCTGGCACTCCGTGTAGCCGGAATTGTGGCTGGTCACGTAGCCCTTCAGGCTCTCAAAGTCCGGGATGCTGCGACCGTAAGCCTGTTCGAGCTGCGCGGCGTGTTCCCTGTAATAGGCTATCATGGCCTTCTCGTGCTCGCTGCCCTTGAGCCCCTTCTCTGCGATCTCGGCAAATTTCTCCACCGAGAACCTGTACGCCCCCTCCAGGAAGTCCATCCAGAGCTTGTATTCAGGGCTTACGAGCTCGGGACTGCGCACGCACTGGACGCTTATCCTCTCCGCCCCGCACAGGCCGTCGCGCTTGGGGCTGACGCCGATGTGGACGATGTCGCCCTCCCTGATGACGGTGTTTGAGGGGCGGCCGACCATGGTCTTGTTGTTGCGGCCCGTCGTCACCATGACGTCGAAGCCCAGACCCTCGGCCCCCAGCTCACGGGCTATCAGATGCCCCCAGCCCGCGACCTGGTTCTCACTCAGGCCGGGGCGGAGTATGCGCAGCATGCCCTCCAGCATGACGTCGGCTATGCGGCAGCTCTCCTCGATAAGGCGCATTTCAAGCTCGGATTTCTCATATTTGAGCCTGTAATACTTCTGCGAGATATCAGAGAGGCTGCCGGCGCGACGTAGCGCTCCAGCCGGCGGTAAAAGGCGGCCGGAAACACGCCGGCCGTTGTAAGCAGGGCGATCCTGTCCGGCTTTTTGCCGCAGGCCTCTTCGATGATGCTCTCGGGCGAGGGCAGACCCTCGGGCTGCTCGCCGTCCATGCCGAAGATGTTCAGGCGGCGTATCTGCACGCCGGAGCGGCGGCAGTACTGCTCCGCAACGATGCCGCTCTCCAGCCTGCGATGAAATACAGGCCGGTCTGCGAAATAACGGCGGCAATGGGCTCCACTATGATGTTGTTGTTGCCGCAGAGGTAGGGCACGTCGCCGCAGTAGTGCTCGTCCGAGTACACGATGCCGCAGTCATAGCCTTCGGCCTTGAGCATCTCGCGCACCCTGTCCTGACGCCGCGCAAACTCCTCTGGAGGCAGGCGATAGTCCTTGTCGAAGGACGGGGCCTTTTCCAGCACGCTGCGGATTATCTCCGCCTGCTTTGTCCAGACACTTGAATCAAACATATTAGCCTCCTTGTTTTTGGGGGGCGGCCCCGGCGCCGCCGGCGGGCAGTTCGTCCTCCCTCAGCTCGCCGAGCTTGCCGCCCGGGTGCCACATGACGTATTGAGCGGGGGTGATGTCGTGCTCCTGCTGAAGATAGACGCTCAGGCCTGCAGCACGACGGTCTCATAGAGTATGGAGAGCCTGGGCGCGCGGTTGAGCGGTCCGCCCTCCTCCTCCACTCCGGCGAAGATAAAGCACTCGCTCTGCCTGGCAAGCCAGGAGCCGCTGTTGCCGCCTATGCCTATCAGTCGGCAGCCGTTTTTCTTTATGGCCGTCACGGACGCACGCATCTCCATAGTCTCTCCGCTGTTGGAGATGAAAATGACCACGTCCCCCGGCACCAGCTGGCCGCAGGAGCCGTGCACGGCCTCGGTGCCGTGCAGAAGTATGCGGGCGTGCCGGTGGACGAGAGCAGGGCTGCGGCGTACTCCGCAACATAGGCCGGTTTGCCTATGCCGGACACATGCAGGCGGTTGCCCTTCTTCTGAGCCTCAAGTATCATGTTCGCCGCGGCGCTGATATCCCGCTTGCTGAGGGACTCAAAGGCGCTCTGCATCTGCTGCATGCCCGTGGCCAGATAGTCCTTATAGGCGTTCATAGGTTCGTTCGACATCAAGTATTCCCCCTAAAAAATTGCCGGTGCGTAAGCATGTGCGTTCAATCCTCCCGGAGCGAGGCCATGAAGTCCGTGACCCGCTCCATTGTAGCAGGGAGGGCAGCGCCCCCTTGCCTGTTACGGTGAGGCCCGCCGTATGGGCTGCAAAGCGGAGCGCCTTTTCCCCGTCCCAGCCGCTCGCCATTCCGTAGCAGAACGCCGCCACGAAGGAATCCCCCGCCGCCGTGGGGTCAACGGCCCGTATCCCCTTGGCCGCCGGGACGCTGGTAAAGCAGCCGTCCTCGTCCAGATAGGCTGCGCCCATGTCCCCCAGGGTTATGAGCACGTTCTTTGCCCCGCGCTTTTGCAGAACTCCGGCCGCCTCACGGACCTTTTCCATGTCCAGCGCGCCGTCCGCGCCCCTGTCCAGACGTATGCCGCTGAGGTCCTGCGCCTCGTGCTCGTTGGGACTTATGTAGGTGAGGTGCGAGAGGAAGTCGTCCGAGAGCTCCGCGCTCGGGGCGGGGTTCAGCATCACCGGGACCTTGAGCTCGCTGGCCCAGGCCGCCACCAGCTCGTTTATCTCCATCGGTATCTCCAGCTGGAGCATCACCAGATCGTACTCGGAGAGCCGGGCTTTCAGGAATTCAGTCTCCCGGGCCGTTATGCTCAGGTTCGCCCCGGGTATAACGATTATCCTGTTTTTGGTCTGCCCGCCGGGCTGGACCTCCAGGATGACAACGGAGCAGCCGGAAGGCAGCGCCTCGTCCCTGACTACGTAATCCATGCCCACTCCGGAGGCGCGGCAGGCGTCGAGCATCTCCTGCCCGTTGGAATCAAATCCCAGCTTGCCGAACATGTCAACTTTTGCGCCCAGCCTCGCCGCCTGGACAGCCTGGTTAGCTCCCTTGCCGCCGGGCGCTTTTGAAAACTCCAGCCCGAGCACGGTCTCGCCCTCGTTCGGGACTACTCCGGTGCTCGCAAACTGATCCATCACAAAGCTGCCGACCACTAGAATTTTGGGTTTTTCCATATACTCCTCCGCATCTCATTTGCCGCCAAAAAGTAAAAACGTTTCTATTGACAGCAGCCATTATAGAATAGCATTTTGGCTAAGTCAAGCTCAAACTATAAAATAGTTAAATTTTTTCACAAACGCGCCCCGCAAATATGCATAAAATACACAAAATTGCATTGTGTAATATCACAAAAAATACTTGACGCACACCGCGCATCGTTGACAAATCCAAGGCCGTATGTTTAAATCAAGTCGAATCGTTATGATAAACGGGGTGATGAGTTTGAGCGATAACCATACCGTTACCATTAAAGAAGTTTCAGAAAGAGCCGGTGTGGCGGTGTCCACCGTATCCCGCGTGCTGAACGGCCTTGACCGCGTCAGCGACGAGACGAGAGAAAAAGTCAAACTCGCTGCCAGCGAACTGGGCTATGTCAGGAACACCATAGCCGCCTCCATGAAAACGGGACGCACCCGCCTCGTAGTAGTCATCGTGCCAGATGTAGGAAACGAGTACTACACGGCCGTGATCCACGGGGTGGAGAGCGTGCTGACGGAAAACTCCTGCTATACGGTCGTCTTCTCATCCAACGACTCCCCCGATATTGAGCGGGAGTTCTTCAACGGCGAGCTGGGTCACATCGTGGACGGCGCCGTCATCGTTCCCAGCTGCAACGACCTCAGCTTTTATGAGAGCCTGAAAAAGCCCCTGGTCTTCGTGGACCGCTATCTGTACGGCGACAAGCTGACGGGCGTCGTCACCGACAACTACAAGAGCAGCTACTCGCTGACGAATCAGCTCATAATCGCCGGACACAGCAAGATAGCCTTCATCTCCGGCGGCTGCGAATTCAACATCGGCTCCGAGCGCTTCGCCGGATACTCCGACGCATGAAGAGCTACGGGCTGCCGATACGCGACGACTACGTCTGCCTGGGCTCCTGGTATCAGGAGCACGGCTACAACAGCCTCAAGCGCATGCTGGAGAGCGGGGACCCCCCCACGGCGGTCTACGCCGGCAACAACCTCATAGGCGCCGGCTGCCTTCAGGCCATGCGCGAGGCCGGAGTGAGGGTGGCGAAGGACATCTCCTTCGTCTGCTTCGACGACAGCGCCGTCGCCAGCCTCATAGAGCCTCCGTGACCGTGGTACGCCAGTTCCCGACGGAGATGGGCAAGGTCGCCACGCTCAAGCTTCTGTCCCTTATCAACGAGGATGAGGAATTCAAATATCGCAGATCAGCGTAGTACCGGCCAAGCTGATAAGGCGGAAATCAGTAGCACCGCCCCCGGGCGAGTTGGAAATGGAGGAAACATGAGCAAAACTAGAGTCCTTCTCATCGGAGAGTCATGGACAGTGCAGATCATCGAGACGAAAGGCTACGACAGGTTCTGCTCCGGCTCTTACGGAGTCGGCACACAGTATATTGAAAAGGTACTGGCAGGCGACGAGTTCGAGTTCAGCCACATGCCCTGCCACAGGGTGACCTTCGACTTCCCCGGAAGCGCGCAGGAGCTTGCGGAGGCCTATGACGTTGTGATAGTCAGCGACGTGGGGAGCAACACCTTCCTTCTGCCGGCCGAGACCTTCATGGAGTGCAGGCGCAGCCCGAACAAGCTGGCCATACTGCGCGACTTCGTCCTTGGCGGCGGAGGGCTGTGCATGGCGGGCGGCTACATGACTTTCGCAGGCATCGAGGGCAAGGCAAAATATCACGACTCTATCCTGGAGACGGTCATGCCCGTCGAGTTCCTGAGCTGCGACGACAGGCAGGAGCACCCCGAGGGCCTGGACATACCGATAGATCCGACGCGGCATCCCATACTCCATGGTTTGCCGGACAGACTGGAGGGGATACTCGGCTATAACAAAGCAAAGGCGAAAGAGGCTTTGAGACCCTCGCCACGGTGGAGGGAGACCCGCTGCTCGTCATCGGCGAGTTCGGCTCCGGGCGCTCCATAGCCTACTCTACGGACATCGCCCCGCACTGGTCGTCAAATGAGTTCTGCGAGAGCGAGGCCTACTCGACGCTGTGGAAAAACATGGTCAGATGGCTCGCCAAAAAGATCTGAGCAGCCGGACCTGATGCCGGAGTCAAAAGCCTCGGCATTGTAAATACTGAAAGGGGAACAAAAAATGAAAAAAGCACTGGCAATCCTTCTTGCGGCCGCCCTTTGCCTCGGGGTAATGAGCGGATGCGGCAGCGCTGAGCCCGCCGCAGAAAGTCCCGCGCCGACCGACAGCGGCAACGGCGGCGAAGTTGTATCCACCGACACTCCCACCTACAAGTACGACGAGCTCTATCAGGCTCTTCCCTTCGCCGACTGCTTCCCGCTTGAGGACGGCGAGATACTCATAGACGGCGAGGCCAAGCAGATCACCATCGGCTTCGTGCAGACCGCTCTGAACCACCCCTGGAGGATCGCGATGAACGAATCTCTGGAGGCTCAGTGCGAGCGCTTCCCCAATGTGGATCTCATAATCCTCGACGGCGAGGCCGACCCCGCGAAGCAGGCCAACTGCGTTGACGACCTCCTCGCCCAGGGCGTGGACGCCATCATCCTCAGCCCCATGGATTCCGTCTCCTTCGACAACGTCTGCAAGAAGGTCAAGGACGCCGGCATCCCTCTCATAGTGGTTGACCGCGACGTCACGAACTCCGACAAGGATTGCTACATCGGTCAGTCCAACTATGCCATCGGCTACTCCATCGGCCAGCGGCTGGCTGAGGACTTCGACGGCGTCTGCAACGTGGTCGAGCTGACCGGCAACGTCGGCAACGAGGTCACTAACGACCGTTCTCAGGCTTCTACGACGCCATAGCCGAGTATCCCGACATCAAGGTCATCGCCAGCGGCGACGCCGCCTTCCTGCGCGAGCCCGCGTCCACCCTTATGGACGACTACCTCGTGGCTTACGACGACATTGACGCGGTGTACAGCCACGCCGAGGAGTCTGCCTGGGGTTCCATCCTCTCCATCGAGCGCGCCGGCCGCACCGGTGACGGCATCAAGCAGTATACGATAGACGCCAGCAACGAGGCTTCCGCTCCGTTGAGTCCGGCGAGTTCGCCGCCGACGGCAACTACACTCCGTATATCGGCCAGGTCGCCGTTCGTGCCGTGCTCTACCTGCTCATGGGCGAGACCCTTGAGGGCACCGAGTCCTACGATTACGGCACCAGGTTCGTCCTTCCCGAGATGCCTCTCGTCACCCCCGACAACGTCTCCGAGTGGCTTGGACAGGCTTGGGGCGAATAATCAAAATCACTTTAAAAGGCACGCATTGGGGGCAATTATTTGCCCCCAGGTGCTTTAATATGAGGGAGGCACATTATGCCAGCCTTGGAAATGAAAAACATAGTGAAGAATTACGGCGGCGTTCAGGCCCTCAAGGGAGTTGACCTGGTGCTTGAACACGGCGAGATCCTCGGTCTTGTCGGTGAAAACGGCGCCGGAAAATCCACGCTCATGAAGATCCTTTCCGGCGCAGTCTCGTTTGACAGCGGCGAAGTGCTTGTTGACGGCAAGGAGATCAGCATAACCTCGCCGCAGGCGGCTATCCGCGCAGGTATAACCGTCATATACCAGGAATTGAACATGGCCAAGGACCTCTCGGTCGCTGAAAACGTGTTCCTCGGCGCCTACCCGCTCAAAAACGGCGTCATTGACTGGAAGACGATGCGCGAGGAAACGAAGCGCCTCCTTGGTCAGCTGAATACGGACATAAACCCGAACGAGCCCGTCGGCGATCTGAAGATAGCGCAGCAGCAATTCGTAGAGATAGCTAAGGCACTCAAAAACAACTCCAAGATAATCGTGTTTGACGAGCCCTCGGCGGTCTTGGGAAAGAGCGATTCCGAGGTGCTTTTAAAGCTCATTCGCAATTTGAAGTCTCAGGCGTATCCGTAATATATATTTCTCACAGACTTGACGAGATACTGGAGCTGACCGACTCGATAGTTATCTTCCGCGACGGCGCAAACGTCTGCCAGGACCGGACAGAGAACTTTACCATGGAACGCCTGGTATCTGAAATGACAGGGCGAGATCTCAAAGACATGTGGCCTCCTGTTGCTCCTATCGATGAAAACGCGCCCGTTGTCATGGAAGTCAGGAACTTGAATTATGCAAAAAACCGCTTGCACGATGTCAATTTCAGCGTCCGAAGGGGCGAGATACTGGGTCTGGCCGGACTCGTAGGCTCCGGACGCACGGAGATCATGAGGTGTGTTTTCGGCATCGACAAAGCGGATTCGATAGAGCTGTTTCTCAACGGCAAACCGGTTCGCATACGTTCTCCCCGCGAGGCGATAAAGCAAAAGCTCGCCTATGTCACGGAGGACCGGAAGAACCTGGGGCTCATTTTGGACCGTGCCATAAGTGAGAATATAACCCTCACCATGCTCAAAAACTACGTGCGTTTTCTGTTTATCAACAGGAAAAACGAAACCAAACGTGTTCTGGAGCTAAAGGAATCCCTGCAAATAAAGACCGATAACATCAGCAACCCGGTCAAAAGCCTCAGCGGCGGCAACCAGCAGAAGGTCGTCCTTGCCAAGTGGCTGCACATAGATCCGGACATCCTCATCCTCGACGAACCCACCCGCGGCGTTGACGTCGGAGCTAAGGCAGAGATATATACCATCATCGAGCATCTGCGCAGCCAGGGCAAGACAATCATCCTGATATCCTCTGAGTTTCAGGAGATCATAGGCCTTTCAACGAGGATCGTTGTTGTCAAAGACGGCACCACCGTGAAATCTCTGACCCGCGAGCAGGCGCAAAACGACTCAGGTCTGCTCGAAGCGTTGTCTGAGGGGGAGAAAATATGAAAACCAAAGAAGTTAGGATCTCAAATGATAAGCTCAGTCTGAGCAGACTGTACGACCGCTTCGGCGTGCTCGTAGTTTTCGTTCTGCTGTTTGCTGTTTCCTGCATGCTCTCGGACCGCTTCCTTCAGACGAGCAATCTGTTCAACATTCTCAGGCAGATATCGATGTTCGGCATCCTCTCGGTCGGCATGACCTTTGTCATAGTCTCCGGAGGCATCGACCTCTCCGTCGGCTCCATAATAGCGCTGGTGTGCGTCATCACCGCAAATATGGTGAACGATCACGGCATCATCCCCGCAATACTCGTTGCGCTGCTCGTAGGCGCCCTCGTCGGCTGATAAACGGCGTCGGCATAGCGTACGGCAAACTTCAGCCTTCATCATGACGCTGGGAACCATGTATATGGCCTCAGGCGCCGCCTCCATCTACACGAACGGCACGCCCATCTCCATAAAGGGCAACTTTTCCAAAATCGGCAACAGCATGCTGTTCAACACCATCCCGCTGCCGGCCATATATTTCATAGTCATACTCATCGCCGCCTATCTGGTAATGAGAAACACACGCTTCGGACGGCACGTCTATTCCATAGGCAGCAACAAGGAAGCTACGCGCCTGGCCGGCGTAGACGTAAAAAAGGTCACCTTAAGCGTGTACATCCTCAGCGGCGTGCTCGCCGCTGTGACCGGCATAATCTTTGCGGCGCAGATGGCCAGCCGGCTCCCCCGTCGCAGGTGAAGGCTACGAAATGAACGCCATCACCGCGGCCGTCGTCGGCGGCACCTCGATGTCCGGCGGCAAGGGCAACCTTCTGGGCACCTTCCTGGGCGCGGTCATCATGGGTATATTGAGCAACATCATGAACCTCTGCGGTGTCAGCTCCTACTGGCAGACCGTGCTCACCGGACTGATACTCGTCGTGGCCATCCTGGTCAGGAAGGACTGAGGCCAAGATGGACAGCATAGAGCGCAAACTTGCAGAACGCCGCGAGCGGCACATAGACTTCCTGAAGCAGCTCGTCTCCCTCAACTCCAGCGTGATAGACATGGGCAGGCGCGGAAACGAGCTGTGTGCGCAGGAGCTCATCGAAAGCACGCTGAGCTCCGTCGGGGCGGACATAGACAGGTTCGAGCCTGACAACGACGCCATGCGCGGTCACCCGGAGTACAACCCCGGCCACAGCTATGAGGGCAGGCCGAACATAGTCGGCGTCATAAAGGGCGCGGGCGGCGGGCGTTCGCTGATGATAAACGCGCACGCGGACGTGGTGCCGGCAGGCGCGGAGGGCTGGCTCTGCCCGCCCTATGAGCCGCGCATAATAGACGGGCGGCTCTACGGCAGGGGCGCCTGCGACATGAAGCCGGAGGCGCGGCTGCGCTCATGGCCCTGGAGACGCTGCACGAGTGCGGAATAAAGCTGGCGGGAGATGTGATATTCGAATCCGTGGTCGATGAGGAAGGTGGAGGGAACGGCACGCTCGCCTGCTGCCTGAAAGGCTATAAGGCTGACGCCGCCGTTATTCCTGAGCCCACGGGACTGAGTATCATGCCGGCGCATATGGCTGGCTCTTCTATCGCATAACCTTCAGCGGAAAGCCCATACACTGCGCCTTCAAGTGGAAGGGCGTGAATGCCGTGGACAAGTGCCTGGACTTCATGTGCAGGATGCGCGAGGTGGAGAGGAACTGGGCGATCTCAAAGCGCCACCCCTATCTCCCGCCTCCCACGCTCTGCTTCACGGTCATTCACGGCGGGGATTCCAGCTCTACCGTGCCGGAAAAGTGCGTGTTGGACATGTCGCTCCATTTCCACCCCTGCGAGACGGAGAACGGCAGGATAGGCTCCAGGATAGACGCGCAGCTCAGGGACGAAATAGCCCGCTTCGTAGGCTCTGACCCCTGGCTGAGCGCAAACCCGCCGCAGATAGAGTGCTTCCAGCAGGGCAACGCCTATGACATAGGCGAGGACCACCCCATAGTCACCTGCGTGCGCGGTTGCCTTGAGAGCTGCACGGGCCGGCGGCCGGAGATACAGGGGCTCGCAAGCGGGGCGGACGCAAGGCTGCTCACAAACTTTGCGGATACGCCCACCGTGCTCTGCGGCCCCGGCAGCATCGACAACGCACATTCCATAAACGAGTACGTGCCGGTGGACGAATACCTGGCGGCGGTACACATGTTCTGCAAGCTGTTCACCGAGTGGTGCGGCACGGCCGAATAAGGCGCCGGACCCGCCTCCTTTTGGAGGCGGGTCCGGTATTTTATATGTGCTTTGCTCAGTGACGCGCTCTGTGCCCATCACTCCCACTCGCCGGGGAGGCTGAGGCCCTGGGCGCTCAGTTGGCGGCGGGATTCCTTCAGGGCTTCCAGGGCCTGCTCTGCGCCGGCGGGCAGACGCTCCGGGGAAACGCTGCCGGCGCCGTCGTAGAAGCCTCAAAGGCCTCCATATAGGTCATGGCCTCCAGCGCCTGCTCCTGCTGCTCCGGCGCCATCTGCGAGAGCAGCTCGGCCAGCAGGTAGGACACATAGCGTCTCCGCCTCCAGCCAGCCCGCGTAGGCCGAAACCAGCCGCTCGCGCTTGTCGCGGCTGTCATAGGCGCTGTCCTCCTCGCAGAGCACGGCCTCCAGCCGCGCCATGCCGGCCTCCGCCGCCGGCTCCATCAGCGCCCAGCGCCCGCAGAGCTCCGCCAGCAGCTCCGTAGAGAACAGCCCCTTGCCCGCCTCCAGCTCCGCCAGGGCCGCGTACAGCTCCGCGTCCGGCTCCGCGGCGTAGAGCGAGGCGAGAAAGCTCCGCTGCTGCGCTATCATCCCGGCCAGGGCCACGCGCGCGGCCGCGTCCTCGTTATCCAGCACGTCGCTCACCGAGCGCGCTCCAGCAGCTGGCGCTGGGCCGAGACCTGGCTGCTCCAGAGCCGAGGCAGCTGTTCAGCGCGGCGACGGCGTCGTATATGAGGCCCTCCTCGGACTCGGTATAGCTCGTCCGGGCGTGCAGCCGCGCGCCAGGGCCGCGCCCGCCCCGCCCAGAAGCAGCAGCGCCGCAAGGAGCG
>ENA-OQEN01000316-OQEN01000316.1-human-gut-metagenome-genome-assembly--contig:-NODE-316-length-21210-cov-2.809562_pt1 | contig 21210 bp, 23 predicted proteins | sample MGYA00242791_ERZ504627 | MGnify/ENA primary metagenome ERZ504627 (study PRJEB26092, sample SAMD00036316) | human gut metagenome | host: Homo sapiens | study: EMG produced TPA metagenomics assembly of... | reverse complement strand
ACAAGAAAATGGCAGCTATTACAGCTAGTATGGTAAAAGAGTTAAGAGAGATGTCTGGCGCTGGTATGATGGATTGTAAGAAGGCTCTTACAGAGACTGACGGCGATTTTGACAAGGCAGTAGAGTTCCTTCGTGAGAAAGGACTTGCAACTGCTGTAAAGAAGGCAGGAAGAATCGCTGCAGAGGGTATCGTTATGACAACTGTTGTTGATGGCGGTAAGAAGGCGGCTATGGTTGAAGTAAATGCCGAGACAGATTCGTTGCTAAGAACGAAGTGTTCCAGACATATGTTAAGGAAGTTGTTGATCAGATCGTTTCTTCAGACGTTCAGGATGTAGAGGCATTGAAGAATGAGAAGTGGGCACTCGATCCTTCTATGACAGTTGCTGAGAAGCATGCTGCTATGGTTGCTAAGATCGGTGAGAACATGAACATCCGTCGTTTTGCCAAGATCAGCACAGACGGACATATCGTTTCTTATATTCATGCAGGCGGAAAGATTGGTGTATTGGTTGAGGCTGATACAGATGCATCCGGTGAGGCTATTGACGAGTGCATGAAGAATATCGCTATGCAGGTTGCAGCTATGAATCCAAAGTATGTTTCTACAGATGAAGTATCTGAGGAGTACAAGGCTCACGAACTTGAGATTCTTGTTGCACAGGCAAAGAATGATCCTAAGAATGCAAACAAGCCTGATAATATCATTGAGAAGATGGTTCAGGGACGTCTGAACAAGGAACTCAAGGAAGTTTGTCTGCTTGAGCAGGAGTATGTTAAGGCTGAGAACAAGGAAAGCGTTGCTCAGTACGTTGCAAACGTAGCAAAGGCGAATGGATGCAAGCTTGCAATCAAGAAGTTTGTTCGTTTTGAGACAGGTGAAGGTCTCGAGAAGAAGAACGAGGATTTCGCAGCAGAAGTAGCAGCTCAGATGGCTGGAAACTAAGCAATAAAAAAGATTAATAGAACGCCTGATATACCGCTTTGGCATGTCAGGCGTTTTTTCAATTTATAAATGAATCGGAGATGAAAGACATGAAGAAATATAAGATGCTTATTTTTGATATGGATGGAACGATTTTGTACACCTTAGAGGATCTGAAGAACACGACTAATTATGCGCTTAACGAGCATGGATTTCCGGAACGTACATTGGAAGAAGTACGCCGGTTTGTCGGAAACGGAATTCATAAGCTGATTGAACGTGCGGTTCCGGAAGGAACTTCGGATGCAGACATCGAAGCCGTGTTCACAACATTTGAAATCTATTATAAAGATCATTGCATGGATACAACAAGGCCATATGATGGCATCAATGATCTGCTTACGAAGCTACGTGCGAAAGGTTATATGACTGCGGTTGTATCAAACAAGGTGGACTTCGCGGTCCAGGATCTGGTGAAGGATTTCTTTATCGGACAGTTTGACATTGCAATCGGGGAACGCGAAGGTGTGCGTAAGAAACCGGCACCGGATTCCGTATATGAAGTATTGAAAGAATTCCATCTTGGTAAGGATGAAGTAATCTATATCGGTGATTCGGATGTGGATTACGCAACTGCAAGAAATGCCGGCGTAGACTGTATCTTAGTAGAATGGGGCTTCCGTGACCGGGCATTTCTAGAGTCACTTGGTGCAACTGTATTCGCGAAGAAGCCAGAGGATATTCTGAAAATAGTTGGTTAATGGGTAAAATATGTGAAAAGATTATGAACTGTTAGCACTTTCTGTTGCTGAGTGCTAATATAAATGCTATAATATTTCGTGTTCATAAAAGGTTTTTACGGAAAATGGAAAGGAGCATGGAATGTTACGTATTTTTAAGAATTTCCGAAAACAGGAAGTAGTATTGGCTCTTTTCAGTGTGGTATTTGTAGTGGCACAGGTCTGGCTTGAGTTAAAACTGCCGGATTATATGCGGGAAATTACATCACTGATTACGACACAGGATAGTGCAATGCATGATATCCTGATTGCAGGCGGTAAAATGTTACTTTGTGCGTTTGGCAGTTTATTGGTAACGGTACTGGTAGCTGTCTGTGCATCACGGATTGCTTCGAATTTCAGTGCAATCGTACGTGGGAAGTTATTTGACAAGGTACAGTCTTTTTCAATGGAAGAGATCGGACGGTTTTCAACAGCGAGTCTGATCACGCGTTCTACAAACGATGTGACTCAGGTGCAGATGTTGATTGTAATGGGGCTGTCCATCATGCTGCGGGCACCGATCATGGCGGTGATGGCTATCTTGAAGATTGTTGATAAGAGCTGGCAGTGGACACTCTCCACGGGCGTTGCGGTTGTTGTATTATTGGTTGTCGTTATTATCTGCGTCAGCTATGCATGCCGAAGTTCAAACGCTTACAGAGTCTGACGGATGATATCAATCAGGTAACACGTGAGAATCTGACAGGCTTGAACGTTGTTCGCGCTTATAATGCGGAAGCATATCAGGAGGAGAAGTTCGAGAAGGTCAACAAGGATCTGACAGATACCCATTGGTTTACATCAAAGACTATGGCATTTATGATGCCGACGATTATGATGATCATGAATGGCCTTTCGCTTGCAATATATTGGATTGGCGCGGTTTTAATCAACGATGCACAGGATATGCAGGGAAAATTCACGTTATTCTCGGATATGGTTGTATTTTCCTCGTATGCAATGCAGGTTGTCATGTCGTTCATGATGCTGGTTATGATATTTATTATGCTGCCGCGGGCATCGGTTGCAGCGAAGCGTATTTTGGAAGTATTAGATACTGAACCATCCATTGAGGATGGAACGAGAGATACGTTCCCGGTTATGAAAGATGGGGAAGTGGAATTCAAGGATGTCAGCTTCAAATATCCGGACGCAGAGGAATATGTATTAGAGCATATTTCTTTCTCTGCGAAGAAGGGCGAGACAATTGCGTTTATCGGTGCAACCGGATGTGGCAAGAGTACTGCTATCAATCTGATTCCGCGGTTTTATGATGCAACAGAGGGTGAGGTATTCGTCGATGGCGTGAATGTCAAGGAATATACGCAGGAAGCACTGCATAACAAAAATTGGATATGTCAGCCAGAAAGCAATCTTGTTCTCCGGAACAATCGCTGACAATGTGGCATATGGCGAAAACGGAAAAGCACCTGCTACACAGGACGACATTGCGATGGCGGTAAAAGTAGCGCAGGCAAGTGAATTTGTTGAGAAGAAGGATCAGGGCTATGACGGGTATGTGGCTCAGGGTGGCTCAAACTTCTCAGGTGGGCAGAAACAGCGTCTGTCGATTGCGCGTGCGATTGCCAGACAGCCGGAGATCCTGATCTTCGATGATTCGTTCTCGGCACTGGACTATAAGACAGATAGAATCCTTCGGGAAGCACTGCGCAAGGAATGTAAGGATGCGACGAAGATCATCGTTGCACAGCGAATCGGTACAATCCGTGATGCGGATAAGATCATCGTGTTAGACGATGGACAGATCGCAGGTATGGGAACGCATGACGAACTTATGAAGAACTGCGAAGTGTACCAGGAAATCGCATATTCTCAGTTATCAAAGGAGGAGCTTGCATAATGGAAAAAGATAATTATGAAGTAGGTCAGAATAATCGTGCTCCAAAGGTTCCTCGTCACGGTCCGGGCAGAGGCATGCGCCCCGGCGAAAAAGCAAAGAATTTCAAAGGTACATGGGCAAAGCTCCTTACGAACTGTAAGAAATACTGGGGTGCCATGATATTCGCGATTATCTGTGCAGGTATTGGAACCGTATTAACATTGATCGGACCGGATAAATTATCCAAGATGACCGATCTTATCACCGAGGGTGTAATGACCGGGATTGATATGGACGGAATCAAACGGATTGGAATCACGCTGATCTGCTTCTATGGATGCAGTGCGTTGTTATCTCTGGTCCAGAACCTGATTATGGGGTATGTAACACAGCAGGTATCAAAGGGACTCCGGAGCAACATCTCAGGGAAGATCAACGCTTGCCGATGTGGTTTTACAATCAGACATCAACCGGGGATGTATTATCCCGTGTAACAAACGATGTTGATACAATTGCACAATCCTTTAATCAGAGCATGGGAAATCTTGTGACAGCGGTTACGCTGCTTCTTGGTTCTCTCATTATGATGATAAAGACAAATATCATAATGACGGTTGCAGCGATACTTTCAACGCTGCTAGGCTTTGTATTCATGGCTCTGATCATGAGCAAATCCCAGAAATATTTTGCGAGACAACAGATGCATCTGGGGGAAATCAATGGACATGTTGAGGAGATCTATGCCGGACACACAGTTGTGAAGGCGTATAATGGCGAGAAAAAATCAAAGGAAAAGTTCGATAAGATGAATGAAAATCTGCGTGACAGTGCCTTTAAGGCGCAGTGTCTCTCCGGACTTATGATGCCACTCATGACATTCATCGGTAACCTTGGCTATGTGGTGGTCTGTATTGTCGGTGCGCTTCTTGTAATGAATGATAAAATATCATTTGGTGTGATTATTGCGTTTATGATGTATGTACGTTACTTTACACAGCCACTCAGTCAGATCGCACAGGCGATGCAGGCGCTGCAGTCTGCGGCTGCTGCCGGTGAACGTGTATTTGAGTTTACTGACGCAGAAGAGATGGAAGATGAGAGCACTAAGACGAAGAAGCTGAACGATGTGAAGGGTGAGGTATCCTTTGAGCATGTCAAGTTTGGCTATAAAGACAGCGATAAGGTTGTCATCCATGATTTTTCAGCTGTAGCAAAACCGGGACAGAAGGTTGCAATTGTCGGACCGACCGGTGCCGGTAAGACAACGATGGTGAATCTTTTAATGCGGTTCCATGAGATCTTAGATGGTGATATAAAAATCGATGGTGTATCCATCAAGGATATGACGCGGGAAGAAGTACACGACCAGTTCTGTATGGTATTACAGGATACATGGCTTTTCGAGGGAACGGTGCGTGAGAATCTCGTATACAGCCAGGAGAATGTACCGGAAGAAAGATCGAGCAGGCGTGCAAGGCGGTTGGTCTGCACCGTTTTATCCGCAGTCTGCCGAAGGGCTATGACACGGTGTTGAATGATCAGGTCAACCTGTCACAGGGACAGAAGCAGCAGCTAACCATCGCCCGTGCATGATTGCAGACCGCCCGATGCTGATATTAGATGAGGCGACAAGCTCTGTCGATACGAGAACCGAGCTTATCATCCAGAGAGCCATGGACGAACTGATGAAGGGAAGAACTTCGTTTGTAATCGCACACCGGCTTTCTACAATCAAGAATGCTGATCTGATCCTTGTATTGAAAGATGGCGATATCATCGAGAGCGGTACGCATGAGGAGCTGCTTGCGAAGAAGGGCTTCTATGCGGATCTCTACAACAGCCAGTTCGAGCAGGCGTCATAAAAATAAATTTGGAATCAGGACAAGCGCTCCCTGCATACATTTATGTGAATGTATGCAGGGAGCATTTTTTATGAGAAAGAAAACGACAAGGAGAATCCGACAGTCCATTGTAGCAGGTGTGGTCGGAGTGGCATGTATTTTCGGTTGTGAAAATCTGGAGGTCGCTTTTGCGGAGACAGCGACTGTGACAGATGCGACAGCAGAGGATGCAACGGCAGGAGAGAACGGTGATGATACAGACATCGAGTCTGCGGAAACGATGTTTGTCGGAGATACCGGTGTACAGGCAGATGCGACGGGAACTGATGCAACGGAGATGGAGGCGTATGATGAAATCAGTGGCGTGTCTGTCTTAAATGCGAACACGCAAAAAACACAGGTCAGCAATAAAAAATATGAGGACGAATATCATATTGATTATATCCTGTCGCATTACAGCTATTTCGTACAAAACGATCTGGAGGGCGATTATGTAGCAGATACCGTCGGTGCGATCATGGTAGGAAATAAATTGAACCTGAAAAATACAGTGGGAAAGGTGAAAGCAGCGGCGTCCTATGCGCGATACCTGATCGATCTTGCCGATTATCATGCCGGTTCGTGGAATGATACAACGGGGATTGATACGAATTTTTACTATACAGAAAGCCATATGTCGTACAAAGACTGGCTGACAAACCGTATGGTGAAAGTGGCAGATGATTATATCAATATGGACGAAGCGTTTGGTGTTATTAAACAGGAATCGCAGGCGTTGGAGAAGGCTGGGCAGGCAGGCTATATGGAACAGGGAGACCTGATCATTGACTTTGCAGATTCTAAGACGATCACCGTCAGCGGGACAGATTTCTCAAATGCAAAGCGTGTGATTCTGAAAAATGTAACTGCGGAAGACATTTTCTCAAATGCCTATACAATCTCCATTTCCGGAGACGGGGATTATGCATTGGATACTGGTAAGATTGAAATTGGTGGAACTCCATTGAACAACAATTACTTCTTCAATCTGGCGAAAAACAGACCGGAAGGTGCACAGGGCGGTCAGTATTACAGTGGTGGCTTTGGACTCGTCTGGAACTTCCCGGATGCCAAGAATATTACAGCAAGTTTTCTGACTGGTCATATCATTGCGCCATCTGGAAATGTGTCACTGATCGGCGGCAATCATGAAGGCAGGTAATCGCACAGAATGTAAATGCGAGTTCGGAATCACATTTTTATCCATACAATGTGGCAACAACCGAGACGACAACCACGGAAGCTACAACCACAGAGACAACGACGACAGAGACAACAACGACTGAGAGTACGACAACAGAAATAACAACGACTGAGAGCACGACCACAGAAAGTACAACAACTGAAGTGACAACGACGGAAAGCACGACCACAGAAAATGGAACAACAACTGAGATAGCTACAACGACCGAAACTGCAACGACCCGAGCAGCCTTAGTCGTGAACCCAAAGGCAAGCTCGACTTCCACACAGGTGCAGACACCGGTAGTTGTAGCAAGTGATGATACGGTGAAAACTGGAGATTCTATGGCGCTTGGTATCGTGATTACACTGCTGGTAGCGTCAGGTGGAGGACTGCTGTTATTTACAGCACTTCATGAACATAAAAAGAAATAATCTGCATATAAGTAGTTATAAGAGATAACGGATGCGTAAAATATGCAGATTATAAGACGATATCTGGCAGGAATCATCGTGGTAGTCTGTCTGCTTTCTTCTTTATTTTCGATGCAGAGCAGGCAGGTTGCTGTTTATCTGCCTATGCAGGCAAATACGGAGATGGAAAAGCGTGCGTGCTGGATTTCCTATATCGATATGGAATCGGAATTATCCGATAAAAGCGAGGCGGCTTTCCGGGCGAAGGTGCATGCCATGTATGATACCGTGAAAAGATATGGCTTAAATACGGTGATCGTACATGCGCGGGCAATGGGAGATGCCTTTTATCCATCGGACTATTTTCCGTATTCCGAATATATGTCCAAAACCCGGACATATCCGGGCTATGATCCGTATGAGATCATGGTAGCTGTGGCACATGAGGAGGGACTTCGTTTTGAGGCGTGGATCAATCCGTATCGGCTGTCGCTTGGGGAAGAAACGACGGCAAGCTTTGAACATACACCGTTCTATGCGAAATACCAGTCTATGATACTTGAATATCAGGGGCAAAATGGTACATGTCTGGTGTTGAATCCGCAAAGTGCGGAGGCACAGCAGTTAGTCGTAAATCAGGTGGCAGAGATCTTAGAACGCTATCCAGTGGATGGTATTCATTTTGATGATTATTTCTTTGTTGACGGCATGCAGGATACGCTGCCACAGGAAGAAAAAATGCAGGCGGTAAATGCACTTGTCCAGAAAGTTTACCAGACGGTCAAACAGAAACGTCCAGACTGTGAGTTCGGAATCAGTCCGGCAGGAAATCCGGATTATGCACGAAGTCAGGGGGCAGATATTGATACGTGGCTTTCACAGGAAGGATATGTGGATTATGTGATGCCGCAGATTTACTGGACGGATCGCTATGTGACAGATGGAAAAGAAGTTCCGATGTTTTCGAACCGGTGCGAGGTATGGCAGACGCTGCATACGAACCCGGAGATTAAGCTGTATGCCGGGCTTGCACTCTACCGGGTGGGGGAAACTTCAGATACCGATCTGGACTGGGCGCTTCGCGAGGATAATCTGGCAACACAATGTGCGCATATCTATGGCATGGGATATGATGGATTTGCGTTGTTCCGATATGCTTATCTGAAGGAGAATGGTACACAGGTGGAACTTCAGAATCTATATAGCTATCTCAAAAAAACAGGCGGGTATTCTGACTTCTGAAGTGGATGCTGGTATTGTATATACGGTTCATATGCAGACTTTTGGCTGGCAGGAAGCAAAAATGGACGGCATTGTGGCAGGATATACAAAGCAGGAAAAATCCGTTGAAGCGGTGCGCATCCAGCTTGGCGCATATGTCCCGAAAGGAAATGTCCGGTATGCGGTTGAGACGGCACAGGGACAAAGTGCATGGCGGAAGGACGGCGAACAGGCGGGCAGTGTTGGACAGAAGGAACCGCTGCTTGGAATCCGGATCAATCTCACAGGCGGAATCTCAGATTCCTATGATATTTTGTACCGCGTTTATGTGTCGGCACAGGGCTGGACGGACTGGGGAAAAAATGGCACGTATACTGGAGGCGGTACGATACAGGCATTGCAGGTAAAACTTGTAAAAAAGGCGGAATAGGTACTTGCAAAACAATAAAAACATGTTATAATATATAAGACTTGAATACAGATGGCGCAGAGTGGGTTATAAAAACCCACTCTTTGTTTTTGAAAAGGCAAAAAAGTCAGAAAGGTGGCAGACGTGAAAAAACAGGAAATTGAACAACACTGCACAGAACTTGTGACTCCGATTATCGAAGAGCATGGGTTTGAGCTAGTGGATGTAGAGTACGTAAAGGAAGGCTCTGATTATTATCTGCGTGTGTATGCGGATAAGGAAGGCGGCATCAATATTGATGACTGTGTTCTGATCAGCCGGAGCTTGGAGGAAAAACTGGATGCTGCGGACCGGATGACAGACCCGTATATTTTGGAAGTAAGCTCACCGGGACTTACAAGACCGCTCAAGAAGGACAAGGATTTTAAACGGAATCTTGGCAAAAAGGTAGAGGTAAAACTTTACCGTGCGGTGGATGGCAGTAAGGAATTCGAGGCAATCCTGACAGGATACACTGATACGACGATCACATTGCAGCTCGATCCAGCGGAAGAACCAAAAGAATTTTCAAGAAACGATATTTCTATGATAAGATTGGCATTTGAGTAGAAGAGGAGGATAAAAAAATGTCAGAGATTATTGATGCTTTAAATCAATTAGAGCGCGAAAAAAGTGTCAGCAAGGAACTGGTGATGGAGGCGATTGAAAAATCACTGGTTGCAGCATGTGAGAAAGATTATGGAAAGAATGTACTTGTGGAAGCACATATGGACCGTGAGACTGGTGCGATCACAGTTGTACGCAAGAAGGAAGTTGTAGAGGAAGTCGAGAATGATGAGAATCAGATTTCCCTGACAGAAGCAAAAGCAATGGATGACAAGTACGAGATCGGTGATTTCGTAGAGTATCCACTGGAGTCTATGGACTTTGGACGTATGGCAGCACAGAAGGCAAGAAGCATTATCATCCAGAACATCAAAGAGGGTGAGCGTGATGCGATCTACGAGCGTTTTGCCTGCAAGGAGCATGACATTGTAAACGGTGTGGTACAGCGTTTCGTAGACAATACGATCTATATCAGCCTCGATGAGAAGACAGAGACCAGACTCAAGGAAAATGAGCAGGTAAAATCAGAGCATTACAAGGTTGGCGACCATATTAAGCTGTATGTGGTTGAAGTGAAAAAACCGGAGAAGAAAGAAAACAAGCGTAAGGACGGCAAGGATAAGAAGAACAATACAGGTATTAACATCCACGTATCCCGTACCCATCCAGAGCTTGTAAAGCGTTTGTTTGAAAATGAGATTGAAGAGATCCAGAATGGTGTTGTAGAGATCATGGGTATCTCTAGAGATGCAGGTTCCCGTTCGAAGCTTGCAGTTCGTTCGTTAGATCCAAACGTAGATCCAGTTGGTGCCTGCGTTGGTATGGCAGGTGCGAGAGTCAATACAATCGTCGATGATTTAAAGGGCGAGAAGATCGATGTTATCGCATGGGATGAAGATCCAGAGGTTTATATCAAGAATGCATTAAGCCCATCCGATGTAATCTGGGTACAGGCGTACACAGAAGAGCAGGACGGAAAGCAGAAGAAGTGTGCAAGAGTTGTTGTACCAGACGATCAGCTTTCCCTTGCAATTGGTAAGGAAGGACAGAACGCAAGTCTGGCTGCAAAGCTGACAGGCTATAAGATTGATATCAAGAGTGAGTCACAGGCACGTGATCTGGGTATGATTATAGATGATTATGACGACGATTACGCCGATGACTATGAAGATGAGGAGTAGATAACTTGGCAAAGCAGATACCACTTCGACAGTGTGTAGGCTGTCGGGAGATGAAACCAAAGACAGAGCTTGTCAGAGTCATTAAGACGCCGGAAGATGAGATATGTCTGGACAAGACCGGAAGAAAAAATGGACGTGGTGCTTACATCTGTCTGAATCAGGCGTGCTTGGAGAAAGCAAAGAAAACAAAAGCACTGGAGCGTTCGTTGAAGACGGAAATTCCGGAAGAAATCTACCAGACCATCGCAGAGGAGATGATATAGTTGGCACAAAATCAGAATCGTGCATTGTCTATGCTTTCGATTGCTGCAAAAGCAGGAAAAGTACAGAGCGGCGGATTCCTGACCGAGAAAGCGATTCAGGAGGGCGTTGCATATTTCGTGATCATCGCAGAGGATGCATCGGGCAATACGCAGAAGAAATTCATGGATAAATGCAAGTATTACGAGATTCCGTATACGATTGCGTTTGACAGCACGACGCTCGGCAGACAGATCGGAAAACAGGAGCGGACGGTACTTGCAGTGACAGATGCAGGTCTGGCAAAACAGATTTCTGACAAGTTGGATTAGTTTAAGATTGGAGGTGTAACCCATGAGAGTACACGAGTTTGCAAAACAGTTGACAGCAGAACTTGGAAAAGAAGTAAAAAGCAGTCAGATTATTGATATATTGAGCGGTAAAAAAGAAGGGTTAAAAGCACAGAGCAGCATTGATGATGCAATGATGAAATTTGTGCGGGAGTCTTTGGGCGGAAACAAGCCGGTTGAGGCAAAGAAAGAAGAGCCGAAGAAGGCAGGGCCAAAGAAGGAAGAAGGAAAAAAGGAAGCACCAAAGCAGGAGAACAAGAAGGTGCAGCCAAAGCCAAACAACAATTCCAATTCCGGTAATCAGAATAACCAGAATAAGAAGAACAATAACAATAATAACAACCAGAACCGCAACAACAATCAGGGTAAAAATAATAACAATAACGGAAACAATCAGGGCAGAAATAATAACAATAAGCAGAATAATAATGGAAATAATCAGGGCAAGAATAATAACAACAAGCCTGCAAATGGCAATAACCAGAATGGAGCCAAGCAGGAGAGCCGTGGTACAAATTTCCGGAACGCGGTAAGCAACAACCGTAACACAAGAAATAACAACAATAATAACAACCGGTTTAACAACAATAATAACCGGAACAATAATAACAACAAGAATCATCAGCCAGCACCAAAGAAGCAGGAGCCGGTAGAACCAGTGATCAAGACAATCAAGCTGCCAGAGGTACTGACTGTCGGCGAGCTTGCAAGTAAGATCAAGGTGCCAGTGGCACAGTTGATCAAGAAGATGTTTATGGCAGGTAAGATGTACAATGTAAACTCTGACCTTCCATTTGATGAGGCAGCTGACATTGCACTTGAATACAACTTCATTGCAGAGGAAGAGGAAAAGGTTGATGTGATCGAAGAACTTCTCCGTGAGGAGGAAGAGGACGAGGCAGATATGACTTCCAGACCACCAGTTGTCTGCGTTATGGGACACGTTGATCATGGTAAGACATCCCTGCTCGATGCAATCCGTAATTCTGATGTAACAGCTGGTGAGGCTGGTGGTATTACACAGCATATTGGTGCGTCTGTAGTATCTATCAATGGTCAGAAGATTACATTCCTGGATACACCGGGACATGAGGCATTTACAGCGATGCGTATGCGTGGTGCACAGTCAACAGATATTGCAATCCTTGTAGTTGCAGCCGATGATGGTGTTATGCCACAGACCGTAGAGGCAATCAACCATGCGAAAGCAGCTGGCATCGAGATCATTGTTGCAATCAATAAAATTGATAAGGAAAGTGCGAATATCGACCGTGTAAAGCAGGAGTTGATGGAATACGAGCTCGTACCAGAGGACTGGGGCGGTTCGACAATCTTCTGTCCGGTATCTGCACATACAAAGGAAGGTATTGATAACCTTCTGGAGATGATCATCCTGACCGCTGAGATCCTGGAGCTCAAGGCAAACAAGAACCGGAAGGCACGTGGTATTGTCATCGAGGCACAGCTTGATAAGGGACGTGGTTCTGTTGCAACCATTCTGGTACAGAAGGGTACTTTGCATGTGGGCGACTGTCTGGCAATCGGTGATGTGCATGGTAAGGTGCGTGCGATGTTCGACGATAAGGGGCGCAAGGTGAAGGAGGCGACTCCATCTATGCCAGTTGAGGTACTTGGCTTAAATGGCGTTCCAAATTCTGGAGAGATTGTAATTGCCACAGAAAATGAGAAGGAAGCGCGTACGATTTCCGAGGCATTTATCAACCGTGGCAAGGAAAAACTGATTGCAGATACAAAGCAGCGTATGTCTCTCGATGACCTTTATAACCGGATTCAGGAAGGTAATGTAAAGGATCTGAACCTTATCATCAAGGCAGATGTACAGGGTTCTGTAGAGGCGGTTAAGCAGAGCTTGCTTAAGCTTTCCAACGAGGAAGTGGCAGTTAAATGTATCCACTCCGGTGTTGGTGCAATCAATGAGAGTGATGTAATTCTTGCTTCTGCAAGTAATGCGATCATCATTGGATTTAATATTCGTCCGGACAATCAGGCGAAGGAAGTTGCAGAGCGTGAGAAGGTTGATATCCGTCTGTATCGTGTCATTTACAATGCGATTGAGGATATCGAAAGTGCGATGAAGGGTATGCTTGATCCAATCTTCGAGGAGAAGGTCATCGGTCATGCAGAGGTTCGTCAGACTTACAAGGCTTCTGGTGTTGGTACAATCGCTGGTTCATATGTATTAGATGGTACGATCCAGAGAAACTGCAAAGTTCGTATCAGCCGGGAAGGTGAGCAGATCTTCGAGGGTGAGCTTGCATCTCTGAAGCGTTTCAAGGACGACGTAAAGGAAGTTAAGACAGGATTTGAATGTGGTCTTGTTATGGATGGATTCAATGATATCAAGGAAGGCGATATCATTGAGGCATATATTATGGTTGAGGTACCAAGATAGAAATGAGAAAGACAAGTCATAAATCACAGCGAATCAATGGGGAAGTCCAGAAGGAACTTCCCGGATCATTCGGATGGAGTTAAAAGATCCACGTATCAATCCCATGACATCGGTAACGGATGTCATGGTGACACAGGATCTGAAATATTGTAAGGCATATATCAGTGTATTAGGCGATGCAGAATCTGGTGCAGAGACGTTAAAGGGCTTAGAGCAGGCGAGTGGATTTATCCGCCGCGAGCTGGCGCGTACGATCAATCTCCGAAATACACCGGAGCTTACGTTTGTATTGGACACATCAATCGAGTATGGAAATTATATGTCTAAGCGTATCGATGAGGTAATCAAAGAGGATCAGAGTAAGCAGAATGAAGAAGAGTGAATTATTAAATCTAATTGAAGATGCAAAGACAATCGGAATATTCGGGCATATCCGCCCGGATGGCGATTGTGTTGGTTCGTGCTTAGGACTGTACAATTATATTCAGGACAACTATGACGCAGAGGTGACCGTGTATCTGGAGAAGATTCCAGATAAGTTTTCGTTCTTAAAGGGCGCGGATGCCATCTGCCATGAACCAGAGTCTCGTGTATTGGATCTTGCAATTTCTCTGGATTGTGGAGACCGCGATCGGCATGGAAGCTTCTATGAGCTTTTCGGTATGGCGAAGAAAAGTGCCTGCCTGGATCATCATAGAAGTAATCAGGGCTTTGGGGATTATTACTATTGTGATGCGGACGCATCTTCTGCAAGTGAAGTATTGTTCCGGCATATTGATCCAGAGAATATCTCGCTTGCCTGTGCAGAGTGTCTGTATCTCGGTATCGTACATGATACCGGCGTGTTCAAGTATTCGGCATGTACAAAGGATACAATGCAGGTAGCCGGTGAATTGCTCGCACATGGCGTGGATGCACAGAAGATTATCGACGATACCTTTTACAGAGTCAGCTACAAGCAGAATCTGCTTATGGGACAGGCGATGGTCAATGCAAAGCTGGCACTGTCCGGACAGGTTGTCTACACATTTGTGACAAAGGAGATGTTCGATACCTTTGGCTGCGGAAAAGAAGAGACAGATGGCATTGTGAATCGTATCCGCGTGATTGACGGTGTGGAGGTCGCGATATTTGTATACCAGCTTGGCGATGCAATGAAGGTCAGCCTGCGTTCTATCCGCAAAGTCAATGTGAGCAAGATTGCAGTTGCCTATGGCGGTGGCGGACATATCCGTGCGGCTGGCTTTGAAGTGACCGGCGATTTTGATACAGTCGTTGCAGATATTATAAAGATGATAGAGGAACAGCTTTGATAGACGGGATTTTAAATGTTTATAAAGAACAGGATTATACATCATTTGATGTCGTGGCAAAGCTTCGCGGCATCTTAAAACAGAAAAAGATCGGACATACCGGGACACTTGATCCAATGGCAGAAGGTGTCCTGTTGGTTTGTCTTGGTAAGGCGACAAAGCTGGTAGATCTTCTGACCGAAGGAGATAAATGCTACCGTGCGACGATGAAGCTTGGCTATGAGACGGATACCGAGGATGTGACCGGTGAGACGACTGCGGAAGGTGATGCAGCAGTGCTCGCGCAGCTGACACAGGCAGACGTGAAACGTGCAATTTTGTCCTTCATTGGCAAGTATGACCAGATACCACCGATGTATTCTGCCATCAAAAAGGATGGAAAAAAATTATACGAATATGCCAGAGCCGGAATCGAGGTCAAACGAGAACCAAGACCGGTTGAGATTTATGCAATCCAGGACATTACGAAGGAAGCGGACGATACTTACAGCTTTGATGTGTATTGTTCGAAAGGCACGTATATCCGGTCGTTGTGCCGGGATATCGGAAGAAAACTTTCTTGTCTGGCTGTGTTGTCCGGTTTACACCGGAAAGAAGTGCATGGATTTTCTGTGACAGATGCATTGACGCTGCAGGAGATCGAGGTACGGCAGGCAGATGGAACCCTTCAGGACGCAATCCTGCCAGTGGATGCACTTTTGAAACAGTATCCGGCATATGAGATTACCGAACAGGCAGAGAATTATCTGAGAAATGGAAACAAGCTTTCTCCTCGGTTTTTCAAAGATATGGGAGAAAGACGGGATACGAGAATCCGGGTGTATCATGCAGGCAAGTTTGTAGCCTTATATGATTACAAAGAGGAAGAACAGATATACAAACCATTTAAAATGTTTTTATGAGGAAACTGACGTGAAGAAACTAGCATACAATGACGTGAATATCGCAGATACTGTTGTGGCATTAGGAAAATTTGAGGGCTTGCACAAGGGACATATGTTGCTTATCAACAAAGTATTGCAGTTGTCCCATGAGGCAGGAAAACAATCGGTCGTATTTTCCATCGACATGCCGGGCACAAAGCGCATCTATACAATTCCAGAGCGGGATCGGCTGTTGGAGGAACTTGGTATAGACTGGAATGTTACTTGTGAATTTACGAAGAAGTTTGCGGCGATGAAGCCGGAGACATTTATCAAGGATGTGTTAGTGGAGCGGCTGCACCCGGAATATGTGGTCGTCGGCAATGATTTTCGGTTTGGCAAAAACCGGCAGGGCGATGTGACGATGCTGCAGGAATATGGAACCCGGTATGGCTTTGAAGTGCTTGCGTTTGAGAAGCTGCGGGAGCAGGGGACAATTATCAGTTCCTCCTATATTCGGGAGCAGATTGAACAGGGGGCAGTGGATGTCGTCCGTGAATATATGGGACGCCCATATAGTATTTCCGGGATTGTCCAGTATGGAAAACAGCTTGGAGCTACAATTGGATTCCCAACAGCCAACTTGATTCCAACGGAAGAAAAATTGTTAGTGCCAAATGGCGTATATGAGACGCGTGTCACAGTGAATAACCAGCATTATCGCGGTGTGACGAACGTGGGAGATAACCCGACCGTGGACGCAGATCATAAAATTAAGGTGGAGACAAATATTCTGGATTTCAATGAAAATCTATATGGAACCTGCCTGAAAATCGAATTTTTACGACAAATTCGAAAAGAAATAAAATTTGATAGCATAGAAGCCTTGAAAAATCAGATCAAATCGGATATACTAGAAGTCGCGCACCAGTAGCTCAGTGGATAGAGCAATGGCCTCCGGAGCCATGTGCGGAGGTTCGATTCCTCTCTGGTGCATTTTTGTATATTGTTGTTCGAAGGAGGACATATGAGTAAGAAGGGTAAAAAGGAAAGAAAAAGATAGCAGGCCTGATGCTGTTCCTTGGCTGGATGATCTTTATTCTGCTTGCCGTTGTATTCTATTTCTATTTCTTCTCGGATCTGGATCTGAGAATGTTTAACAAAGACAAAGCGACGCAGACGGATGCACAGCAGACGAACCAGACCGGCTTTTCTTACGAGACAAATGCAAATCTGGATATCAATTCCCTGATTATAGAGTATTATGCAGCGTTGGCGGTTTGCGATCAGGACAAGCTGAAGACCTATGTTACAGATCCAAGCCAGTTCGATGATATGACCGTTTATCAGCAGCGTTCCGCTGTGATCAAGGCATATTCAAATGTGAATTGTTACACGATGCCGGGATACACGGAAGATGCGACACTTGTGTATGTAACAAGCAACTTGAGTATGGCGAACATTACAAGTGTTCCTCTGAATATTAATCAGTTCTATGTTGTGAAAACAGCAGATGGATATAAGATTGATAATTCAGCACATTCGCAGGAAGTTACGAATTACATCGAGACACAGAGTCAGTCAACGGATATTCAGAATCTGTACAAAGCAGTACAGGATAACGTAAACAGTTGTATTGCAAATGATGCGGCATTCGCAGAGTTCTACAATACGATCAGTTCCGGACAATAATAAAAAATAAGGGCTGTTGTTCGTCAACAGCCCTATTATTATATCCATGTATTTTACAAGAAATCATCCGCACCATCTTCGTCTTCGTCCTCATCGGCTGCACGGACATCAATGCCACGTGGCGGAACCGGAGTGGAGAATACGATCTGTGTTTCTGTGTTTCCGTATTTCTGGAGTTGCCCGATGAAAGTATCAAGCTCCATTGTGCTAGGGAAGCATACTTTAATCAACATGGAGTATGCACCGGTAACGCAGTTACACTCCAAAACGTTCGGACATGCTTGGATAAACGGGTAGAATTCCGGTTTCCGTTTTGGATCGAGCGCCATGTTTATAAAGGCTGTAATGTGATACCCGAGAGACACTGGGGCAACACTTGCGTGATAGCCGGAGATGATTCCGCTTTTCTCTAAACGCTCAATACGGGCAGAGACAGCGGGGGAGGAAAGAAATACTTTGCTTGCCAGATGCTTCAATGGATATCTGGCATTTTCCTGTAATAAGTGAAGAATTTTTTTATCAATATTATCCATAATATGCCTCCTTTACACTTTTTCTAAAATTTATAAAGCGATTATACAACTGTTAATATAAAAATGCAACTATAAAATTAATAAAATTAAGGGGAATGCCATGTCTAACGAAATTCGATTAAATAAATACTTAAGTGAAGCAGGAATCTGTTCCCGCCGGGAAGCCGACAGGCTGATTGAAGCCGGAAAGGTAACGGTGGATGGAACAATCGCGGATCTTGGAACACGCGTCGGCGATTCTTCAGTTGTTACCTGCAATGGAAAGCCGGTACATCTGCATACGAAAAAGGTGATCTATGCATACAATAAGCCGATCGGACAGGTCTGTACATCGAAGGATACTGATCCGGACAGTATCTTCCGGTATGTAGAGTTCCCGGAGCGGGTAAACTATGTAGGACGTCTTGATAAGGATTCGACCGGACTTTTGCTTCTTACAAATGACGGAGATCTGGCAAATGAGATCCAGCGCTCCAGAAACAATCATGAAAAGGAATACCATGTGCGAGTCAACACAGATATCACAGAAGATTTTATTAAGAAGATGTCGGAGGGCGTTGAGATTTTAGATACGGTAACGAAACCATGTAAAGTCAAAAAGACCGGAACAGAAATTTCTCGATCATATTGACACAGGGATTGAACCGGCAGATCCGGCGGATGTGCGATGCATTGCATGTACGGGTTGTGCACTTAAAGCGTGTCCGAATCATGAATATTCGTCTTGGAAGCTTACGACCGGGTGAGTTTCGGACGCTGACGCGGGACGAAGAACAGGAGCTGCGGAGACTGGTGCAGAAGAGATCGTGACAGGAAAAGGAGAAAATGATGGATGCAAAAACAGAGCGTATGAAAGAATTGGTGGAGCTGTTAAATCAGGCTTCCAAAGCATATTATCAGCAGGATACAGAGATCATGTCCAATCTGGAATATGATGCGTTGTATGATGAGCTTGCGGCGTTAGAGCAGGAGACCGGTCTGATCTTATCCAAAGCCCGACACAGAATGTCGGTTACGAGATCATCAGTGAGCTGCCGAAGGAACGGCATCCGGCCCCAATGTTATCTTTGGACAAGACAAAAAGTGTTGAGGATCTGGCAGCGTGGCTGGGTGATAAAACAGGAGTCATGTCGTGGAAGATGGATGGACTGACGGTTGTATTGACTTACGAGGATGGCGTGCTTGTGAAGGCAGTCACACGTGGAAACGGCGAGATCGGTGAGGTCATCACGAACAATGCGAAGGTATTTGCGAATCTGCGAACCAGATTGCGTACAAAGGTCCGCTTACGATCCGTGGCGAGGCGGTCATTACCTATACAGATTTTGAGCGTATCAATGCCACGATTCCGGATATTGACAGCAAATATAAAAACCCGAGAAACTTATGCTCCGGCAGTGTGCGGCAGCTCAATAATCAGATCACAGCCGAGCGGAATGTGCATTTCTTTGCGTTTAATATGCTTGATACCGGAGATGCGGAAATCGATGCAACGATGAATTCAAAGTTTGATTTCCTGACTTCACTTGGTTTTGAGGTTGTGGAACACGTCGATGTCACAGCGGCAACGATGCAGGAGATGGTCACACATTTTGCAGAGAAAATCGAGACGAACGATTTCCCATCTGATGGACTCGTGCTTTCGTTTGATGATGTGGAATATGGTAAAAGTCTTGGACGGACAGCGAAATTCCCGCGGGATTCGATCGCATTTAAATGGGCAGACGAGGAAGCGGAGACAACGCTTCGGCATATTGAGTGGAGTCCGTCCCGTACCGGGCTGATCAATCCGGTGGCAGTCTTTGATGCGGTATCGCTCGAAGGAACGTCTGTGAGCCGTGCCAGTGTCCACAATGTGAGCATTGTGAAGCAGTTACAGCTTGGAATCGGTGATACGATCAAGGTGTATAAGGCGAATATGATCATCCCGCAGATCAGTGAGAACCTGACGAAATCCGGTACACTCGAGATTCCGGATACTTGTCCGGCGTGTGGCGGTAAGACAGAGATCCGCGAGGACAATCAGGCACAGACGCTTGTATGTCCGAATCCGGCATGCCCGGCAAAGGCAATCAAGCTATTCACACATTTTGTATCACGAAACGCGATGAACATCGATGGTTTATCTGAGGCAACGCTGCAGAAGTTCTTAGACTGCGGCTTTATTGAAGAGTTGTATGATATCTACCGGATTGACCGCTATGAGACAGAAATCGTGAAATTAGAGGGCTTTGGGCAGAAGTCCTACGACAATATGATGGAGAGCATCGAGGCAAGCCGTACGACACAGCTTGCGCGTGTCCTGTATGGACTTGGAATTTGAACGTCGGTACCGCCATGCAAAATCCATCTGCAAATATTTCAAAGATGATGTGGAGGCAATTATCCATGCCGATGCAGCGCAGTTTGCCGAGATTGAGAAGATCGGCGATGTGATCGCAGAGGGCATTGTGGCATATTTCGCAGATCCGAACAATATCCGGGTACTGCGTGAGATCTTGAAGGAAGTGACACTTGTCGTCGAGGAGAATACGGCACCACAGGATCTCGAAGGCAAGACATTTGTCATTACTGGTTCACTCAATCATTTTGCAAACCGGGATGAACTTAAAAAATTGATCGAAGACCGTGGCGGAAAAGTCGCAGGCAGTGTTTCTTCGAAGACCACGTACCTGATCAATAACGATGTATTATCTTCCTCATCGAAGAATAAAAAGGCGAAATCATTGGGAATTCCGATTATTTCCGAGGATGATTTCTTGCAGTTATAAAAAATTCGTGGTATGCTTTAGCTTTAGAGAAGAAAAGAGGTTTTAGAGATGCCGATTAGAATAGACAACGATCTGCCAGTGAAGAAAGTACTGGAACAGGAAAATATATTTGTGATGGACGAACACCGTGCTATGACACAGGATATACGTCCACTTGACATTTTGATTTTAAATCTGATGCCGTTAAAGGAAGATACGGAGTTGCAGCTTCTGCGCAGCCTGTCAAACACACCACTGCAGGTAAATATCTCCTTTATCCGCACGATGTCCTATGAATCAAAGCATGTATCCGAATCACATCTGGAGCGTTTCTACAGTGACTTTGAACATGTAAAGAACAGGAAATGGGATGGTCTGATCATTACCGGAGCACCGGTGGAGAATATGGAGTTTGAGGAAGTGGAGTACTGGGATGAACTGACTGCTATCATGGACTGGTCAGTTACGAATGTTACGTCCACACTGCATATCTGCTGGGGTGCACAGGCGGGACTTTACTATCGTTATGGTGTGAAAAATACCAGCTTCCAGAGAAGTTTTCCGGTGTGTATAAGCATTATACGTTCCATAAACGGACACCACTGGTACGTGGATT
>ENA-OQEN01000315-OQEN01000315.1-human-gut-metagenome-genome-assembly--contig:-NODE-315-length-21223-cov-2.709281_pt1 | contig 21223 bp, 34 predicted proteins | sample MGYA00242791_ERZ504627 | MGnify/ENA primary metagenome ERZ504627 (study PRJEB26092, sample SAMD00036316) | human gut metagenome | host: Homo sapiens | study: EMG produced TPA metagenomics assembly of... | reverse complement strand
CTCTTGTCGGGCAATCACCGCACCATCCTTTGTGATGACGAGGCCATTTAGCTCAATTTCTCCACTGTTTTTCAGCGTGAGGGATGCGCCTCCCGCAGAGAACAGACGAATTTCTCCTGGATGTAGATTTTGTAGGTTTGTCATCCGCACCCCTGTGCAAACTGGTTCTCCTGCACAGGGGAGCAACATCACCTGTGCGCCCTGGCATGGGATAGCGCTTAAGCCTGCGGGTGCGTAGAGCGGAACGTTTTGCTGCCGCATGGAGCCGGTGGTGGAGAGCTCCAGGTTTTGAAAGGCGACCGCCCTCCCGTTTTCGGCTGCGGTTTCCCGCAGGGGTTGTGTTATTTTTTGCGTGATCCACAAGATCAATCGCCTCCTGACTAAAAATGGGTTTTGGGACGCAGCGTTACCGTGCAGCCGATGTCGGAGGGCCGCCAGTGATAGCATAGCGACCAAATGCACCAATCCTTCCGGACCGGCGCACAAAGCCCATCCGGAGCACTTGCCGCGTCGCCGAGCTCCCCGGCAAAAGAGAACGGTGCTTCGAGCACCAGCTCCTCACTGCCTGAGAGAGAGCGCTGGAGCAGCAGCTCCGCCTCCCGGCGGCCGCGCCATGCGGGGGATTGGGCAAGGTTTAAAAATCGCCTTGCCGTCGCAGTGGAGGGTTCAGGCTGTTGCATGGCATAGGCATAGCCGCTTTCCCGATCCGGCCGGTAGCGAACTTCATGAATCACACCGTATGGACGATGAATTCTTTTCAGAGAAGAATAACGGATTCCACCATATTGCTCATTTGAAAATAGGTGGCACGCATCCTGCCCCGGAGGACAGGCCTCCAGGATGCCATCTTTCGTTACCCGCGGCTGCCATCCGCATACATAAGCGCAGAAATCGGTGAGCACTTCCCATTCGCTTTGTCCCTTCCCCACTTGATAAACGCCGGGGCAGCGCCCCTCTCCACGCACAGAGGAGAGGCCATAAGGGGCTGCGTGCAGCAAAAAAATCGCCTGAAGGTCGGGTTGGTTGTAGCTAGCGGGCAGCGCCTCGTAATCCAGCAGCGCACCTCCTAGGGAGCGGGCGCTGAGCATCACGCGGGGGCCGGATTGGCCGCAGGAAAAAACCTGTTCGTCTATTGCGCCGGAAAAGAGGGGCGTGCGCCTTGCGTACTGTTCGATTTGAAGTTGCGCCAGCAGCGGCAAGGGCGTCTCTATTCCGAAGGTTAGCGTTGCCTGGCGGGCGGGGGAGGAGCAGGTGCATTTGAGCTCCAGCCCAACGGGCTGCGGTAGCGTGATGCGCCTTCCATCCTCCGCCCGGATAGCTGTGCAATTCATTGTATCCTCACCTCTGTGCCGGCCTTTGCGCTCCATGGCTCTGGAATCTTAGGATTGAGCGTGAGAAGCTGCTCAATGGGGATGGCAAGGCGCGCCGCGAGGTGCCAGAGCGTTTCGCCTTCTTGGAGCATGGTCGTCTGCTCCTACAGGGGGAAGAGGCGCTCTCCATCGGGCTTTCTCGGAAGGCGAAGGTGTATTCCACCATGCGCATGCTTCCGCGCAGGAGGATGAGCTCCGTTAAGATGGCCCGCAGGGGGCCGTATTCCGGCACGGTCAGAATCTCCGCGCCGCCGGTTTCCAAAAGCGCGTGCAGGGCGGAGAATTGCGCCGCGGCATCCGGGCCGGTAAAAACACCGCGGCCGGTCACGCGGCTAAGCTTTTCCCCTTCTTCTTGAAGAGAAGGGGAGGGGAACAGTGCCTCCCGGGTGCTCCTGCCACCCTCCACCCGGATTTCTGTTGGGTTCACCGGCCATACAAAGGGGCCGAAGCGCATCGTTGTCATCGTTTTCCTCCTTTCCGCTACCCCTGCATCGGCGCAGGTAGAGGCGTGCGTCGCGCTCTAAGGCGCTGGATATGAGCCCGAGCAGCGCTTCACCGCCTGACGGCAGCTCCGTTTGCAGCTCCGGGGAAAAAGATTCTTCCATGATTTGATACATCCTTTCAGCTTGTGTGCCGTGACAGCGCGAGCAAGGTCGCTCTTTCCACCGCATAGTCGCGGGGAGAGAGCGTCTCGATAATAGAGAGCCACTCGCAGCCTTCGTAGGTGACTGTTTGGCTTGTTTTTTTTACCACCAAGGAAAAGCTGTTCAATGAGAACAGATCAATTTCCCCATCCTCCGGCGAGAGTCTGGTGAGCGCAATTGTATATTGCATTGGGCCAAGCTCTGCGGCTGCGCCTTCCAATGCACCGAATGGAATGAGCGGAACTCCCTCCCGCCGGGCTTGTATTTCGCAGCTTCCTACTGCTGCAATTCGTCTCCCAGCCGCTGTCAGATATATTTCTCCTCCTGTGATACGTGGAACTTGCTGAAGTGTGCTCATGCTCCATCCTCCTGTTCAAAACGGGCAAGAATAACGCTGTATTCCACCCAGGCGTCGAGCTCCAGCGAGCCGGTTTCCCTGCGTGCGCTGACCGGTCCGCAGCCGGCGGCAGTAATGGAAAACGGCGCATCAAAATAGAGCGCTTCCCAGATGCGCGAAAAGGCTTTTCGGCATGCTATTCCCCCGAGGCGGTTCGGCGCATGGATTTGCAGGCGGATGCGCAGCTTCCATGGAGCGCCGGTTAGAGTGCCGCCTGCCGAATCCCCCAAAAATGCCCAAGTGCATCCGGCACGCAGTCCGCCTGCTCAAGCCCGACTGCCACCGTGATGCGGCGCAAGGGAGATTCTTTTGCAGCGGCGGGGAAATCCTCACAGAAGGTGAGATCGGCCAATTCCTCCCGTGAGGAGAGGAACCGCAGCGTTTCCCGCGCCACCTCCCATAAGCCGCTCATTGCTCCGCCTCCGTCACGCTGCGCAGGATCGCCCAGATATAGAGCGCCTCCTCGCCGAGATAAACCCGTTCTGCCCGGTCGATCTGGTAGCGCTCCCCGCCGGAGGCGTTGAGCCACACCTCTTCCCCCATGCTGCCGAGCTTTGTCACATCGTGTGCGGCAGGGCCGATATAGAGGTAATAGCCCGGGTCGTGGATGCCAATCGGGGTATGCACCCCTTCCAGATACATTTTGTTTTTATACCGCAGCGGCTGAATCAGCGCCCTGAATTGAGGAGAATGCCAACCATCCTCCATGGAGAGGCTGACACTGCGACCATAGCGCTCTATCAGTGCCTGAAGCTTCTCTTGCATCAATTGCTTCCTCCTTTCACATGCCAATGTCGTCTACTACATGCCTCTTCAGATGACTCCAATCTGCCAAAATGCAAAGCTGTCATCCTTCAGCAGGGGGGCCGCCTGTTGCATCGCATCCTCCAGGAGCAGGGCAAGGCTATTTTTGCCCTCTGATTTTTGCGGCTGCGTGATGCTGATGTCGCCCGCGCGAAAGGAGAGCTGGCGCGTTTCATCAGCTGCGCAGCATTGTGTCAGCCAGCTGCCGGCAAGCGCGGCGGCCGCAAAGGTTGCCCGTGTATCCTGCCCGAATTCCGGCTGGGCGAGCCTGCCTGAAATTGCCTGTGCGGCCTGCTCGCAGAGCAGCTGTGCGGCTGGTTCCATTTGCTGGGCGAGCGGTAGCAAAAGCTTCAATTTTTCTAAGACAACGGAAGAATCGATCATTTTATCGCCTCCTGAGGCACAAAGGGTTGTAAAATAAGCTTGAATTTTGTATAAATCTTAGATTTCAAGCACCTTGGAGGCGTCTGTGAAGATCTTGCAAAGCCTGTGATCGTCGTGATGGCGGCGCGCTCCAGCTGGCGATCAATGAGTTTATCATAATCCGTCATCACGTCTTGCGCTTGCACCATTTCGAGTGCGCAGCCCCGGTCGAGCGCAATGAGCTTGCCCTCTTCCACAGCGGCGGATTTGACGAGATCTGCGCCGAGTGGGGTGACCATGCTGCCCGTCGCATGAAAGTTGAGCCCGGCCGCTGCGTCACGAAATTCGGAAAGGGACAGCAGCTTTTCCATCACACCGGGGGAGGCGATTAGTGTGTTGAGCGCATAGGGGTCGAAGCTGTTCCAAAGCCGGACAAGATCGCTGTAAGCGAGCGTACCTGCCTGCGCAACAGAAACAGTTTCTGCGGCGTTTTCATTCCCATCGCCGTTTACCAAAACGTCTACAGCGTCTTTGAGCTGTGCGCGGGCGATGTAGCTGCCAATTTGGCGCAGGGTAACGGTAAACAGATCCAGCCGCTGAAAACGGATCGCCTCATAGGAAGCAACGAGCATTCTGCCTCGCTTGTACAGGCGCACGAGATTTTCCTGTGTTTTCACGGTTGTCTGCGGGATGAAAGCGCCTTCCGCCACGTGCTTTAGCGAGCGGTCATCCTCCTCCGGCACGGAGGTAATCGTGCGATAATCCATGCCGTCGATTTTGGTGGTGGAGGCGATGATGCGGGGCAATACATTTGCCTCCTCCAACCCCTGCCGCACGGCGCGGGATACATATTCCGGGAACAGCGCGGCGGAATCTGAGGTTTGAAAAAATTTTTCCACCGCATCGCTGCCCACGCCGCTGACATGGATGTCAAAGCGCTTGAGCTGTCGCTGGTAGCGTCCAGCCCTTCCAGCGCAGTGCCCTGGTAGTTCTCAGAAGGGTCGAGCTCCTCCAGCGTATGGGTAAGGGATTTTCCGCCTGCATACATGCCCTTTTCGAGGCGGATGGTGTCATAATTGCTCATGGGTTAAGCTCCTTTCCGTTTTATAGGCAAAATCCAACGGTTTTCTTTGTGGTATCCAGTTCCAGCACAAGGCGCAGGGGTCCGCTGGAGGCGGCTTTCACACCGCCGTTTCCATCCGCGGCGAGGGCGGTGTAGCCGAGCGCGGGTGCTGTGCCGCTGTAAGGCGTTTTCACAAAGCCCTTGACCTGCACGCCCGCATAGCCGCCCTTGGGGCTTGCGGTGAGCAGGCCTGCAAACACGCCGTCCGCCTGGCTGGGCGCGGCGGTCAGGCTGGCGCTGATGGATACGGGTGTGCCTTTGGCGGCGGTTCCCGCCATTTTTAAGGTGATGCTTTCTTCGGCAAAGCCGTTTAGGGATATGCTCATGGTTGCTTCCTCCTGTTACTTCAATTTAAATGAGAAACGCCTGATGCTCCTGCCGGTGCTGCTCTGCTTCCGGCGCTGTGAGTTGAGCGGCGGGCGGATTTGCTTGTGCTTCGCTGAGCATGGCTTTTAAGGCTGCCAGCTCCTGCGTGCTGCATTTTTGCAGGAGCTCCGGGCACTGGCTGAGGTCGAGCTGTGGAAGGTGCAATGCGCACAGCCGGATCACCTCCTGCGAAAGTGCGTTGCGGTACTGCTTGCCTTCCTGCGCGAGCGCTTCCAGCGCATGGATGTGGGAGAGCAGATCACCCGCCTGTTCCTGGGTCAGGGTAATACCGTTTCCCGTGTTTTTTAAAATGCTGTGCCAGTCCTTCATCGATGGATTCCCTCCTTCCCAAGTGGAATAGGCTTTTGTCACGCCCGCTTTTGGCTGAGCGGGGATTGCCACAAATGACCATTCGTATGCGTCTTTTGCTCCGCTGAGCAGGGTGTGGCAGAGCTTGCCATCATAAAAGCGCCCCGGCAGATGCGCGCAGGGCTCTGTGTGGCGGTTTGCTCCGCAGATAGAGCAGGCCTTTGTGGCAATCGCACAGCCAACGCTGACCTCCTTTTTGATGCCCGCGTCAATTTCCGCAATCAACGATTGGTTTTCCGGCGTGCGCACCATATAGGCTCGCGCACGCAGGGCGGTATAGGGTTCGTTTAGGCTGTTAAGTTTGGTTTCATCCCGTTCCACCCAGGCACGTAGGTGCGGGCGGTCTGGTCGCGGCCCTTCATGCTGTGATCAAACAGACCGGGCTTGCCGGGATAAAGCGCGGCAAGCTGTTCCAACGTTTCGACGGTGAAGCGCTCTCCATCGCGGTCGATCTCGTTGTCACAGAGGGTAGCGGTGAAGGCGTAAATCTCCTCCCGCTTAAGAGAAGAGCGGGCATAGCGGCTGATTTCTGCGAGCTCACTTTCCGGCGGAACGCCCCCGTCGGTGATTTTGGAATCATCCATCCCTTTTTGGCTCCTTTCCTGTGGTTTGCTGCGTTTCTAGCAAGGCGGCCTGTGCATGGTAGAGGCGTGCCCGTGCAAGCTCTACCTCATCCTGTAGTGTGATATCGTCCCATATCACCCGCAGGCCGCTCAGGCAGCCGTTCAGACGCAGATAGGTTCGGCAAACGGTTTCGATCACCGGGGTTAAGATGCGGCGATAGCTTTCCAGCTCGCTGGTGAGCACATCCGCCTGCTGGGAGGACATCCGCTCCGTAGACGACCAGTTCAGCCCCAGCAGAAAGGGCGGCAATCCTGTTTTGGCTACAATCTGCTCCAGCATCTGGCGCACGGGTACTTCGCTATCTAAAATTTGATTATCCGCGCCGATCACGCGGATGTCCACATCGCCTACAGCCACAAAATCTTTTACGCGCCCGCCCGCATTCATCGCTTCGCCCCATTCCTTCGCCACTTGAAGGGCGCGCTCTTTGGCGAAGGCACGATCCATTGCGTCATTGTGGGGCTTGTAGGTCACGGCGAAGCGCACATTTCCCACGCGCTCCCAGTTAAGGCCGATTGTTTGGTAGATTTGTAGCAGGATTTTGCTGATAAAGGGAAGCCCCTTCAAAATGGAATTGCCGCTGAGCTGCCCGGCGTGCGGGTTGAGTACGGATAGAAGCACGCGTTCCGGGTGTGGGACTGGTATGGCTCGCCGCTCGGCCCCCTGCGGCAGATCGTCGTTTGCAATGCGCTCTGGCCACGCCTGAGCTCTAGCGCGCAGAGCGGCGCGTTATAAAGCGCCATTCTCCCTGTGGCAAGCGGCACCATCTCCCCTGCGGCAGTGCCGAAAGTGAGCAGCTGGTCAAAATAAGTATCCAGAAACGCCGCTATTCCTTTTTGGCAGCCTCCAACGGGAACGTTCGTCAAGAATTCCTCCAGCAGCCTCTGTGCCTGCCCATCCGTACAGGAGACGGTGAATCCCCCAGTTAGCCGGATGAGCTTCACAATTGCCGCGTCGATGATTGGCACGCTTCGCGCAGCATTTCATAAAGCCGCCCCTCAAGGGGTGCGAGGGGCGTATACCGCATCAACTCCCCGTAGGGCTGCTGTGGCGCTGTCTGCGGCACTGACGCGGCCCCTGCGGGCGAAAGCGTTTGCTTGCGTTTTCGGAAGATCATTTGCTTCCTCCTTTCTTGATGGAAGGCTTACCGCCGCTCGGTAGCAAGCGCATAAAAGCCCTCCTCCTCCCTGCACAGGATGGTGGTTACAAAATAGCGGATATCATCCATTGCATGGTCATGCTCTTTGCGCGGCGCGTCTTTGGCGGCGCGGATGTCCCAGCGATAGAGGCCGAATTCCCGGATGGTATCTCGACAGGCGGGGGAGATGCGCAGCTTGCCCTCTTTCAAGGCATCCGACACCCGCCGGATGCGTCCAGCACCTCATTTTGCGCCGGAATCGCACGATAGGTTTGATGGCGGCGGATGCAGGCGATAAAACTTGCTGCGGAAGGGTCCACGATGACGGCATGTACGGGCAATCCGCTGACCAGTGTTTCCAGCTCGGTATAGTATTCCTCGTCCGTTTTTGCCGTCCCTCTCTGCGGGAATCATAATAATACTCCCGCAGGCGGTACCAGGTGCCCTCTCGTTCCCCCCACAGGCCACAGGAGAATGGGTTTACCGTGCCATAGTCGCAGGAGAGATAGTAGCTGCCGCAGTCTTGCGGTGGTTCGCAACCAGATGGCTGCCGAACATGGGATAAACCAGCCCCTGCGCCGCCACCATTTCCTTCAACGAAGCGTTCATAAAACGCGCCGCTGTAAAGCGTTTCATAGCGTTTCAAGATTGCGGGTGTCAGCGAGGGATTATCCCGCATGGTGAAATGCAGGTAGAGGCAATTTTTTTCTTTCGCCTTCAACACCCATTCTTCATGAAACCAATGCTGCGGATGCTCCGGGTTACAGTTGAACCAAAATCTTGAGCCCTCCAGCGAGCAGCGCGCGAGCGCCTGCTCCACAAAGGAGCGCGGCATGAGCGCTACTTCATCGAGCAATACACCGCCAAGCGTCATGCCCTGGATGAGCGAAGCGGAGGATTCATCCCGTCCACCAAAAAGATAGAAGTGGTTTTGCCTGCCTGCGCGGCTGATTTCGATCATATTGCGGGAGAGCTTCTCCGTGCAGGTAAAGCCCAGTTCACGCAGGGCAGGCAACAGCGGCTGCACCACATTGCGCCGCAGTGAGGCGACCGTTTGCCGCAGATGGCAAAAGAGGCGTCGGAAAACTGGTAAAACGCCCACGCGAGAAATGAAAGGGACATACATATTGTTTTGCCGCTGCGCACTGCGCCGTCGCAGAGAATGCTATCACAGCGGGAATAGGGGCTCCCCCGGCACCACCAGGTCAGCACGGTGAGCTGTTTTTTGGAAAAAGGCTGAAATCTCATATTTTCCGGCATGGTTTCACCTCTCTCCCCGCAAGGCGCGCGCGCCGCTTTCCAGCGCTTGATAGAAGGAAGCTCCGTTTTCCTGCGTTTCCTGTGCTTCCAGCTGTGCCAGCTTTTCGAGCGCCTTGAGCCGGTCGCAAAATTTCATTTCAATGCCGCCGGTGCGCGGGCGTTGATCTCTGTGATCGGGAAAAGATCCATTTCCTCCAACTGGCCGGGTGATGGCGCCTCTTCCAGAAATAAAAGCTTCACCGCATCTGTGACCGGCCCAAAGGCGAGCCTGCGGTAGCCATCCCGAATTTCCTGCTCGGTGTGAAGGCGCTGCTCCAGCCGCTCAATCTCCACGCGTACGCTTTCCTTTTCCAACAGGCGGATGCCGTTGAGCTCCGGCTTGCGGCGGAATCCGGCCCGTGCCGCCGCTCTCGCACGCTGTGCGTTCGGCTGTAATAGGCGCAAAAAAGGAGCTCGCGTTCACTTAAGGATTCCATTGCTTCATCCCTTCCTGAAAAATGATTTCACCCATATGCAAAACTCCCCGTTTGTTGCATCAAACCGTGCAACAAAACGGGGGTAAAATATTTTTTTAAATGTGTTTTAAAACAATCTGAATTTGGCTGATTTGAACTTGAAAGGAGCGATTTAACCAAATTTGTGACTGGCATTCATTCTTGCGCGTTCTGTTCTTTTTTTGCGCTTTCGCTTGACTTTACACGAAAAAACGATTAGACTAAAAAAGAACTGGGAATGCAGAATTCAAAACAAACGGAGGTGGGCCGCACTTGGACAGTACAGGCGCGCATAGACCGCGTGTTCCCGATCGATATTATACCACAGCCGGAGGAGCCCGGCGCGGCCTTTCCTGTGTGATCAACCGGTAGCATCTGGCTTCCGGGCACGGGTTTTGCCGTGCCTGCCCTTTCGCGCTGTGCGCAAAGAAGGTGTTACCATTGGAAACCAACTACAATTTTGAGGCGTTGTACCATCTGCTGCAAACAAACCAGCTCTCCGCCCTACGTGATGAGCTGGCGGAGATGAACGTGGTTGATATTGCGGATTTTTTGCAGGAGCTTTCAAATGAAGGCATGGCGATTGCATTCCGAATTCTTCCGAAGGATATCTCTGCGGATGTATTCTCTTATCTTGATCCGGACCGTCAGTCCCACATCGTGGGGACGATTACGGATAACGAGCTGTCCAGCCTGCTGGACGATCTGTTCCTTGACGACACGGTCGATTTCCTGGAGGAGGTTCCCGCAAACGTTGTCACACGCGTGCTTGCCAATTCCGATCCGGAAACACGCAAGCTGATTAATCGCTTTTTGCAGTACCCTGACAATTCGGCCGGCAGCATCATGACCATTGAGATGGTGCAGCTGCACGATCGCCTAACGGCGGCGGAGGCGATCGATCGGATTCGCTCCAGTGGCATCGACGATGAAACCGTATATACGGCCTACTGCATTGATAATGCCCGGCATCTGGTCGGCACGTTGCCGCTGCACAGGCTTTTGTTTGCCAAAGCGGATTCGCTGGTGCGTGATTTGATGGATGATGATCAGCAGCTCATCTTTGTATCCACGCTCGAGGATGAGGAGGATGTGGCGGATCTTGCCCGAAAATATGATCTTTTGAGCGTTCCGGTCGTCGATAACGAAAAGCGGCTGGTAGGCGTGATTACGATTGACGATATCGTTGACGTTATCGAGGAAAAAAACACAGAGGATTTTGAAAAGATGGCCCTTATGCATCCCTCCGGGACGGGAAACGAATACCTAAAAACCGGCGTTTTTCGCTTGGCTGGGAATCGTATCGTCTGGCTGCTGGTGCTGATGATTTCTGGCACGTTTACCGGGAAGATCATTGAGAACTATCAAAGCATGCTTTCCGTCGTAGTAGCCTGACCGCCGCGATCCCCATGCTGATGGATACGGGCGGAAATTCCGGCAATCAGACCTCTACATTGATTATCCGCGGCCTTGCCCTGGGCGAAATCACCATTAAGGATTATTTTATCGTCCTGTTCAAGGAGCTGCGTGTGTCGCTCATCTGCGGCACGGTCCTTGCAGTTGTTAATTTCCTGCGGCTGTTGATTTTTGGAGGGGCGACTTTGCCGGTCTACCTCGTCATCTGCGCGGCACTGTTCTGCGCGGTGGTTGCGGCAAAATGCATCGGCTGTACGTTGCCTATTTTTGCAAAGCTCATCCATTTGGACCCGGCGCTTATGGCCGGGCCGATGATTACGACAATTGTGGATGCGCTGACACTTGCGATTTATTTTGCGCTTGCGCATGCGTTTCTGTTGTAAGTATCCCTATGCAGGCAAGTGAAACGCCCTGTGCCCTTCCACCGAAAATGGAGGAGCGCGGGGCGTTTTTGCTTAAAAAATCGTCTGTCGGTTATTCTCTGCATTTCAGCAGCTTCGCTGCATCCACTTCAAGTGCGTCGGAAATTTTAAAACAGTTTATCCAAGGAAAAGCCCGCGCCGCGCCGTTTTGCGCATTGCGGGCGATTTATTTAGTTTTTGCTTCCTGCAAGGCGGTCTGTTAGGGATAGATCAATCCGTTTGGAGATAATGGAAGTTTTTATCACAGTGTTTCCGGCATCGTCGATATAGGTTTTATTTGGATCAAACTTCCCGTAGGAGCTGGTTACGATCGTGCCATCGTCCAGCACAACGTTGCCGCAATAGCCGGTGTCCGCACCCGCTGTAATCTGCGGTTGCGTTTGATCATCCAGATAGGTGTGGGCGAGCTTGAGGCGGTACTGGCCCTCCATGTTGTTTTTCAGATCCTCATAGGTTCCCACCCAAGCGATCCAGCCCTCGCTATACCAGCCGCGCTCTGCATTATCGGAATAGAGGCTGTTTTTGACGGGATCGCGTTCAATGGAGCGGAAGGTGATGAAGAGACGGCCATCTTTTGTCCATTCGGCTTTATGCCGCTCGCCGTTGAGCGCGGCGGGCGCCTCCACGGGTTTCGACCAGGTTTTGCCCTCATCCTGGGAAAAGGAGATCAGCGAATTGCACTTTTTCGTATTGCTCCGGGTAATCAGGCACAGTTCATCGCCTTGCCCGCCATCGGAGCGGATGATCTCCACCTCGCACATATTGGTGGCATATTGCCGCACCCAATGCTGCACAAAGTACGGCTCCGGCATCGACCAGCGCATATTGCCCTGCTCGTCAAAGGTCAGAATGGTTTTAAAATTGGTGAACTTCGCATCGTGGAAAATGCCCATCCATTTGTCGACAAACCGGCCGTTTTCCTTGAGCTGCGTCAAGGAACTCATCGCAACGATCGGGATGACCTTCGGAAACTGCCCTTCCCCGTAGAAGGTTTGGAATTCCGTCCAAGTTTGCCCCTCATCGGAGGAGAGAGAGCAGTTGAAGCCGCCGGTCGAGCCGCTCCCCCAGTCGGGTTGGCGGAGATCATAATGAGCTTATCCTGCATCTGCTCGTCTGTGAACTGGAGCCTGTAAACCGTGGGGGTTTCCTGTGAGTTCACCCAACTCGCGGGGGTGTTTGCGATGGTAGAGGAATAACTCCGGCCGCCATCGGTGCTCACTTTATTAAGAACAGCGCCTTTGCCGTGCCCGGCGGGATACATTGTTAGGATATTTCCGTTTTTGAGCAGGATGGAATCTGGGTGAGCCAGATAGTTCCGGCTGTCGTCCACCACAGTCTGCTCGTAGAGCTCTGCAAATTCGGCGGATACGCCCGCCGGCGCGGCGCTCAGGTCAATCTGTGGGATTGTGTAATTTGATCCTGTGGTATAGCTTCCGATTAGCGCCGGAATAAAGCAGAACAGAGCGGCCATAAATTGCGCTACGATGCGGAAAATAGTCGTAATCATTTTTCTTCCCCTTTATTTTGCTGCCAGGCGGTCTGTCACAGCCAGATTGATCCGCCGGGAAGCGATGTAGGTGCGCAAAGCGCTTTTCCCTTCCTGATTTTGATAGGTATCTCCGAAGCGACCGTAGGTGCAGGTGAAGATCGTGCCGTCCTCAAGCACAATGTTGCCGCAGTAGCCTGTGTCGCCGTTGGCGACGGGTTCGGGAGCTGTTTGACCGTCTAAATAGGTGTGCGCGATTTTAATGCGATATTGGCCCTCACGGCCCTGTTTCAAATCGTCGTAGGTGCCGACCCAGGCGATCCAACCCTCGCTGTACCAGCCGCGTTTTTCATGGCCTTTTTCCTGATGGATGCGGTTTTTATCCGGGCTGCGCTCAATGGAGCGGAAGGTGATGAAGAGCCGCCCGTCTTTCGTCCATTCCGCCTTGTGCCGCTCGCCGTTGAGCGCAGCAGGCAGTTCACGCGGGGTAGACCAGGTTTTTCCTTCATCCTGGGAAAAGGAGATCAACGAATTGACCTTTTTTGTTTGGCTGCGGGTAATCAGGCAAAGTTCATCGCCCTGTCCACCGTCTGACCGGATCATCTCCACTTCGCACATTTTCGAGCCTTTTTCGATCGCCCGATAGGTTGAAAAATAGGGCTCAGGAGGACTCCAATGCATACGGCCGCCACCGTCGAAGGTGAGGATCGTTCTGTAATTGATAAAATGTTTATCATGGAAAATGCCCAACCATCGATCCACAAACCGGCCATTTTCCTTGAGCCTTGTTAATGCGCTCATCGCAACGATGGGCACAACGGGATGGGCGGAGTTTTTTTCATAGAAGCATTCAAATTCGCTCCAGGTTTTTCCTTCGTCCGCGGAGAGGGAGCAGTTGAAGCCGCCCGGCCCCTTGTCCCCAGGCCAGTCCGTATTGGCGGAGATCAGGATGAGCTGATCGGGCCTTTGCGCATCCGCAAATTCCAGGCGGTAGACAGTGGGCGTTTCGCGGGATTTTTCCCAGCTCTTGGGCGTATTTTCGAGGGAGTGCCAGTTTCGTCCCTCATCTGCGCTTATGCGGCCAAGCACCGCGCCGCGCCCATGCCCGGCGGGGAAGAAGGTGAGGATTTCCCCTGTTTTGGTGAGAATGGAATCCGGATGGCCGAGGTATGGACGACTGCCGTCCACCGTGATAAGCGGCTGGATTCCGTCCGGCTCCGCGCTTAGGTCAACCTGCGGGATGGTGTAATCACGGCCTATGCCGCGCACAATGGGAAAACCGAAAAGGCTTCGTACGCTTACCGGTTGCTTGTTCATAAGAAACTGCCTTTCTGGATTAGATTACGCCTGCGCGGCGCGCGCCGCGTCAAGCTCGAAGAGATGGATGCATTTGGAGGGGCAGACTTCCGCGCATTTACCACAGGCCACGCATTTTTCGCCATCAATCACGGCAAGGTTGTTTTTGACGGTGACCGCTCCGTATTCGCATGCCTTCACGCACCGCATGCAGCCGATGCATGCCGCCTTGCAGGCCTTGCGGGCGGGGCCGCCCTTATCCATGTTATGGCACATGACGGCAGCCTTCCTCTCGTGCAGGGGCATCAGCGTAATGAGCCGCTTGGGGCAGGTGGCTACGCATAGCTTGCAGGCGCGGCACAGGAGCGGGTCCACCTGCGCAACGCCCTCGCAGATTTTGATGGCGTCATAGGGCAAGCCTCGGCACAGTCCCCATAGCCGAGGCAGCCATAGCTGCATGTGGAGGAGCCGCCGAAGAGCTGCGCGGCCATCTTGCAGCTCTGCACGCCGGCATATTCAAATTTTTTGCCTGTGTTTGTGTTGTTGCCACGGCACAGCACTGTTGCGGCCATGGGAATCACATTCCCGGCGGAGAGGCCGAGAATCGCCGCGATTTCCTTTGCCGCCGCGTTGCCCCCGGGCGCGCAGAGCGCGGTCTCCCGGGTTTTTCCCTCAGAGAGTGCCTTTGCGTAGCCCGCGCAGCCGGAGAACCCGCACGCGCCGCAGTTTGCACCAGGCAACACGGCCTCCAGCGCTTCCGCTTTCTCATCCACAGGCACCGCCATCACGATCGACGCGACCGCGAGGCCGAGGCCCGCCAACAGGCCGATGGCGGAAACAATCAAAACAGAGAGTAAAATTGGGTTCATTTGTTTCCCATCCTTATAACCATTCTTTTTTTGCGCCGGGTCAATGGAACATGCCTTCCACGATGCCTGTAAACCCCAGGAAGGAGACGGATACGAGGGAGGCTGCAATCAGGGTGATCGGAAGCCCCTGCAAAAATTTAGGAACTTCGCAGGATTCGAGCCGTTCACGCACGCCTGCGAAGAGCACCATCGCAAGCATGAAGCCAAGGCCCGCGCCAAGGGAATTCACAATGGATTGCCAAAAGCTGTAGCTCTTATCGATGTTGAGCAGCACCACGCCCAGCACGGCGCAGTTCGTCGTGATCAGCGGCAGATAAATGCCAAGGGAATTGTAAAGCGCGGGCAGAAATTTTTTTAGCGCAATTTCCACCAGCTGTACGAGCGCCGCGATGACGAGGATGAAGACGAGCGTTTGCAAATATTCGAGCCCGTTTTTTACTAAAAGGAACTGATTGATTGGGTAGGTTACAGCTGTGGAAAGCACCATTACGAAAATGACCGCCGCGCTCATACCCACGGCTGTATTGAGCTTTTTGGATACGCCGAGGAAGGGGCAGATGCCGAGGAATTTTGAGAGAACGAAGTTCTCCGTTAAAATTCCGGTGAGCAGGATGGCTAAAAATAGCTTCATTTTGCATCAGCTCCTTTGTTTCCGCCTTTTCACAATTGACGCGCGAGCATGCGTCCGCCATCGGGCAAGAGCCGCAGTTGAGCGTTGCCTTCGGCTTTCCTCTGCGCTCTGCGAGCCGGTTTGCGCAGGCGATGAGCATGCCGAATACGAAGAAGCCGCCGGGGGGCAGGATGAAAATAATCATCGGCGCTATACTGCCAGGGATGATCTGGTAGCCTAGCAGCGTGCCTGCGCCGAACAGCTCGCGGATTGCGCCCATTGCGAGCAGAGCGGCCATGAAGCCGATGCCCATGCCTAATCCGTCGAGCGCAGAGGCGAGAACGGGGCTTTTGCCCGCAAAGGCCTCCGCCCGGCCTAAAATGATGCAGTTAACAACGATCAGTGGGAGATACACGCCCAATTGCTCGTCGATCTGCGGCAAAAACGCCTTCACAAGCATCTGCACGATCGTCACAAACGAAGCGATTACAACAATATAGCAAGGGATACGCACTTTTGAAGGGATCACCTTGCGCAGTGCGGAGATCACAATGTTGGAGCACACTAGCACGATCATCGCCGCAGCGCCCATGCCTAGGGCGCTTTCAACAGAGGTGGTCACCGCCAGCGTCGGGCAGGTGCCGAGCACCAGCCGCAACACCGGATTCTCTTTGATCAGGCCCTTGGTAAATTCTTTGCCGAGGCTTTTTTTCTCAGCCATTTGCCGCACCTCCTGCCACTTGCGTATAGAGCTCGAGCGCGAGATTGACCGCATCCGTCACCGCTTTAGAGGTGATCGTCGCGCCGGTTAGCGCCTGAATCTCATCTTCGCCCGGGCTATTTTTGGCAACACTAATCCTGCCGCTTTTCCCCTTGAACTGATCGCGGAAGGCATCGTTTTTCGCATTCATGCCGAGGCCCGCCGTTTCATTGAGCGTGAGCGTCTGAATGCCGGTCACACGCCCGTTCAGGTCGATGCCGGTCATGATCTCCACCGCGCCGCCGTAGCCCTTGCTCTGCGTGGTGAAAACGTAGCCCACCGGCGTATCTCCGTCGAAGCCTTCGTAATAGGTGTATTGCGCTTTGGCCATGGTTACGGTTTTCGGATCGCTAAAGCGTTTGGCCGCGCTGAGCACTGTCTGGCGGGTTTCAGCGGCCGTTTTAGCCGCAAGGTCTTCGATCATCGGGGCTGTTACACTGTTGGTCACGGCGAGCAGCACCGTGGAAACAACGCAGATGAGAAAGAGGGATACGGTGGGGATCAAGATTGCCTTCCACAGCTTCTGCTTCTGATTCATGCGCCCGCCTCCTTTTTTCGGCTTTGCTTTTTCTTTGGTGTTTTGGCGCTTCCAAAGGGCTTGGGGGTGGTTATCCGCTCAATGTGCGGCACAAGGATATTCATAATAATAATCGAGAAGGATACGCCCTCTGGAAGGCTGCCGAAGAGCCGGATTAGTGCGGTTAGGATGCCGCAGCCCACGCCGTAGATCAGCTTGCCCTTGAAGTTGATCGGGGAGGTAGTGTAATCGGTAGCCATGAAAATTGCACCGAGCAGCAAGCCGCCGCCAAGGATCTCATAGGCGACGAAGGAGAGGCTCCCTTTCCCGGCAATCAGCATGATGACGGCCACCGTGCCGATGTAGGTCAATGGAATCACGGGCGTGATCACGCGCCGGATGAGCAGATAGGCAAAGCCGAGCAGGAGCGCTAGCGCGCACACTTCGCCGAGCGAGCCTGACGCTGGCCGATGAGCATCTGCCACAGCGAGGGGAGGGCCGGATTGGAAGCTGTCGCGGCGGCGGAGACGTCCCCCGCCGTAAACATGGAGGAAATGGAAGCGAGCGGAGAAGCTGTGGTGACAACCTGCACGCCACGCCATGCAAAGGGCTGAACCACGTGGACATCATCGTGGGGAAGGAGGCCATCAGCACGATGCGGCCAACCAGGGCCGGATTGACAAAATTTTGCCCAATGCCGCCAAAAAATTGCTTGACCACAACGATCGCCACAACGCTGCCGATCGCCGCAACCCACAGCGGGATAGTGGCTGGCAGGTTGAAGGCGAGGAGGATGCCCGTTACAATGGCGCTCAGGTCTCCAAGCGTGCCCTGCCGCTTCATGATTTTTCGGCTGAAAAATTCACTGAGCATGCAAGATAGAACAGTGGTGGCGGTTACAAGCAGCGTGCGCGGCCCGAAGAGCCAGACGCTCGCCGCAAGGGCTGGGATCAGCGAGATGATCACATCCAGCATAATGCCCGTGGTGGTTTCCGGCGAGCGCACATGCGGCGACGCGCTGACGGTCAGCTTTTCTTTCAAACTCATTTCTTCTGGTCACCTGCTTCCCTGACGACTGATTTGGCAAGCCTCATATACTGTACGAGCGGCCGCCCGGAGGGGCAGGCATATGCGCAGCTGCCGCACTCCATGCAGACATTAACGCCGATGCGGCTAAGGCTTTCCGCATCCTTCACGCGGGCATAGCGCTCGATGAGGGTCGGCATCAAGCTCATTGGGCAGACTTGCACGCACCGCCCGCACCGAATGCAGGCGCGTTCTTTTTTGATATGATAGGAGTTCTTTGCAAAGGCGAGGATCGCATTGTTTTGCTTAAGGATCGGTAAACTGTCATCCGCCAAGCGATGCCCATCATCGGCCCGCCCATGAGGAGTTTGTAAACATCCGTTTTGTATCCGCCGCAATAGTCGATCACGTCCGTGATCCGGGTGCCGATGGGTAGGCGGATATTTTTCGGCTCGCTGATGGCGGAGCCGTCTACCGTGATCGAGCGGGAGACAAACGGCTTGCCTGATTTTAAGTATCGGGAGACAAACGCCGCGCTGCCCACATTCATTACAATGCAGCCAACGTCCGCCGGAAGCTTCCCGGGCGGCACGCGGCGGCCGGTTGCAGACTGCACCATCATTTTCTCCGCGCCTTGGGGATAGAGAGATTTTAAAGCCATGAGCTTCACATGGTCGCCGATGTCATTGCTGTTTTCTGCAATCCGATTGAGCACTTCAAAGGCTGCCGGCTTATTATCCTCCACGGCGATCACCACATTGTCGATACCAAGAATCTCCTTGATGGTGAAGATGCCGGACATAATATCCCAGGAGTTGTCGATGCATTCCCGGTAATCGACTGTGATATAGGCTCGCACTCCGCAGCGTTAATCACGAGCGTGTCAATGTGTTTATCCGGCATCACGCGCAGCTTTGCATGTGTGGGGAAACCCGCGCCGCCCATTCCCACCAGGCCGGAGGCCCGCACGGCGCGCAAAAAATCTTCGCGGTTGTTCACCTTTGGCGGCTCAACCCCATCGAACAGGCGCATTTCCCCATCGGATTCAATCGTCACGCTCTGCACACGCGCGCCGGAGGCAGGGTGCATTCCCCAATGGCAGATACCTTGCCGGAAATAGAGGCGTGGATCGGCGCACTGATGAACTTGTCGCTGTCTCCAATGACCTGGCCCACCGAGACAGAATCGCCCACTTTAACCGTTGGCGTACATGGTGCGCCGATGTGCTGTTGCATAGGCAAAATGACGCGCTCCGGCGAGGGCATACGCACCGGCTCCATATCGGCGGTGTTTTTATTGTGCGAAACACTCACGCCACCGCGAGGCCTGCGCACCGCCGTGAGCACGCCCTTCATTTTTTCTGGTTTCATCTGGTCAACCCCTTGTTTTCAAGCTATAATTTATTTGAAGTGGGAGGGAAAATCCGGTTGAGAGAAGGAGCGATCGCTCCATATACGGCGCCGGTAGCAAGCCCTGTCAGCAAGGCAAACAGCAGCAGCAGCGGCGCGTAGCCGAAAATAGCCTTTGTGCCCGTCAGCGCCCAGGAGCCAGCAGCTGGCCGAGGTTGTGCATGACGGCGCACAGAATTCCCGTGCCCACCGCGCCGAATGGGTTGCGCTTTCCGTGCAGCAGGGGCAGCATGACAAGCATGCTAAGCACACCGCCTGCTGTGCTCATGAAAAAGGCGGTTGCCCCGCGGGTCAGCCCCGCAAAGCCCGCCTTGAGCAGCGTAATTGGAAATGCGCCTGCGAAGCCGAGTTGAGCAGCCGCGGCCATCGTGGCGATATTGGAAAAGCCGGGCTTTGCCCCGGGGGGCAGGCCTGGAAGGCCGGGAATAAGATTTTCAAGAAAAGAGAGCGCCAGCGCGGCGGCGGCGAGCATACCGAGCAGCGCCGTTTTCCGAGTGCGCGGGCTGAGGTTTGGCCTGCCGTTCATGCTTTGTTCCCGCCTTTCGCCCTGCTTAATAGGTTTGCACATCTACCCCGCCCGCCGGACGAATGCCTTCAATGGCAATTACGGTACGCGCGGGCAGGCAGGCGGCGGTATCCCCCGGCTGTGAAAGCCAGCCGGATTTGACGCACAGCCCATCCGGGCATTCGGCGGAGAGGTAACGGATACGGCCCCTTTCTACCTGGATGACAGCCTGTGGCTGTTTGCCTAGCGTGAGTGTATAGGGCAGCGTTACTTCGTTTAAGGAGATGCGGTCGATTTCCACACCGCCGCTATAGAGTACGGCTTGTACGTCTTGCGGCGATGCGTGGGGTGATTGCTTAGATAGAAAAAGAAAAATACACACGGCGCAATCACAGCGATCAACAACAGATCGGCCCGCCGAAAAAAGGCTTGCTTTTTCATAAATTTATGTATCCTGTATGAGGTGATATGCATTGTTTGTCAATTGAAAAGTCTGTTTCAGGCCGGGTGTTGTGATCACCTGCTTTTCCTTGGTGACAAAAATTGCCTCTGCGCCGAAAGCATCCAGCAGGGGAAGGCTCTTTTCATAGCCGAGAATGAAACACGCGGTGGAGAGTGCATCGCTTAGAAGGCCGGAGGGGGCGGTCACTGTCACACTGATCAGCTGCGTCTGCCGGGTAGCCGGTTTTGGGGTCCAGAATATGGTGATAGGTTTTTCCGTCCGCCGTTAGAGTGCGTTCATAATCGCCGCTGGTGGAAACAAAACCTTCTGCCAGCGTAAACACGCCAAGCTGATCTGAGGTTTTGCCGCGCGGGTCGCGCACGCCAACCTTCCAATCTCCTCCGCCGGGGCGGCTGCCCCAGAGCAGGAGGCTGCCACCGACGGAAATCACCGCGCCGCTTAGGTGTGTATCGTCTAAGATACGCTTGGCTTCGTCGCAGGCGATCCCTTTGCCGATTGCGCCTAAATCAAGCGCCTGCCCGCTTTTGAGCTTAGCCTGCCTGGCTCTAGAGAAACCTGTTGCCAGCCGACCGTTTGCAGGGCGGCCGCAATTTCCCCCGGGGAGGGCACGCGGGCACGTTCACCGCCAATATCCCAAAGCTTTGTTAGCGCGCCCACGGTGCAGTCCAACGCGCCACCGCTCCTTTCACTTACCTCAGCGGCTCTTCGCAGGTAGGAAGCGGTTTGCTCGCTGATGGGCACGGCGGATCCGGAAGAGGCGTTAATTTTGGCAATTTCTGAGGACTCCACACGCCAGGAAATTCGCTCCTTTTCCAGTGTATCGAATGCGGAAAAGAGCGCGGCGGACGCATTTTCCCCCCTTGGGCCATATAGCTGCGCGGTGACAACGGTGCCCATGGAAAGCCCGCTATGCGCAAAGGCTGCCTCCTTTTGGCTTTTCCACACATCCAGGCCGACCAGAAAGAGCAGCAAGGCCAGAGCGGCGGCTATAAGGAACGCGGCCAAGATCGTTCTTTTTTTGTGGATATCCTGCAAAAATAGCGCTCCTTCCGCCTGTTTTTCCAATTCTATTTTACTGGATATCACAAGAATATTCAATCGTTTCTGGATTAAATAAAAAATTAACAAGCAAATATCGTTTATATCCGTGTAGAACAGCGGAGAGCGCTCCGGTGCTTTGCCGTAGAATGGATTTGTGATATAATAACCTCACGAAACACTTGCAAAATCAATTTTGAGCGTTTCGGAGAATTGAATCATTGATTCGGGCTAACGCCCTGCGGCTGCGCCGCTCATTGCGCCTTACGCAACGGAATCATGGTATAATAGCTTCAAACAGAGTTTGAAGCATTGGAAAAATGCCTGTCGGCGCGAAACGCCTCCTGCCGCAAAGCGGCAACGCCATTTTTCACAAAGGTTGGCCTTGCGTGTATGGTAAATAGCTTCAAACAAAGTTTGAAGCATTGGAAAAATGGTTGTCGGCGCGAAACGC